>Ga0209491_10009607_pt1 | contig 11808 bp, 10 predicted proteins | sample BON02_FD_187213 | JGI IMG/M metagenome (GOLD analysis project Ga0209491, IMG submission 187213) | Freshwater microbial communities from Lake Bonney liftoff mats and glacier meltwater in Antarctica - BON-02 (SPAdes) (version 2) | ecosystem: Environmental > Aquatic > Freshwater > Ice > Glacier... | reverse complement strand
AAGTAGGTGAGTGCCCGGATTTCGGGGTGCTAGAGCTCGCTCGCCTCTTGGAAGAAGAGCCACACGAGAGGCTGGTGGTCAGGATATTGGAGAATATGGAGGTCTGTGGGAGCGGAGATGGAGACAACTGGGTCGGGTATAGGCCAAAACTATACTATCATGGGAGCGGCATGTGCGTTCCACGCGAGCGAGGGTACTTGAGTGTGACACAGGATGGTGGTAAACTCAAAAAGTCGGCCTCCCGGCGGGTAAGCTGCAACACCCAGAGCTGAAACACCAACTAGGGTCCCCCCATGTGCTGCCGGCTGTGCGTGCAGTTGAGGCCATCATCCACACCCTCCAGCAACCTGCATCCCCTTTCTGCATGCACGTGAATGGTTGTGAGGAGTGTCTGCACTTTGCCCGACACGTGAGTTACGACGGTATAGGGTATGCATATGAAGGCAAGACGTACGGCCGACATACGTGCATGCTGTGTGGGGAGTCTCTGTTTTTGTGCTTGGACTGCGTAGGGTATAGCTACCACTACTGTGCCGAGCAGCGGTGCGACGCCTGTGTCTGTGTGGGATGCGATGGCGGGCGCAGCGTGAATGCTCTTCTTGCGTCGGGAAGGGAAGACTTGGTGGAGGAGGGTACCAAACACTTCAAGATTGTTGAGTGCTGCTGGGAGCATAGCAACCAGTGCCGATTTCCGAAGGAGGATATGATCTTATGCAAGGACAAAAATGCTTGCTGCAAGGACCCGAGGGGGCTCGACTGGCTTTCGGTGTGGGGACCCGACCTCTGCCCGACATGCGGGAAGTGGCAAAGCGGCTGGTGCGAGGATAAAGTCTCGTGTGAATCATGCCAGGAGTGTGGTGTTAAGGCTTGCGCCACAGACAGCAGCATCGAGTTAGAAAGCTGTGATAGCTGCGGTTGTATCCTTTGCAATACGTGCGGCCCGGTGCGTGATTGCGAGGACGGATGCGAGCCGGAACGGGTTGGAAACACTACGTACGAAGTTAGTCATTGCCCCGAATGCTACCTAGCGGGACATCCCCCTGTTAATGCCTGGGCTGGTTGCGGCGACGGAGGAAGGAGAAGGCGAGGAGGGCAACTTGGTACAAGAGGAGAATGCAACCTAGGTCAGGGCGGGGGAGATGTTGATCGTTTGAAAATTAAGAATAGGGAGGGCTTATAACCGCACGGCTAGGAAGACATATGAAGAAAAAAGGACATGCATGCATTGTTTGCGTAGAGAATTTGCTGAATGCAGAAGTTCGTTACAAATTACATTGTTTCTTTACTTACACGGACATTCTCGACGTCGTCCTATCCTGCCTAACCATGTGAAAGCAAGGCTCTAATTACCCCACCATTGCATGCAAATAGCTCCCCGTTTCCCCGCTCATCCATCCTCACCTCTCACTCCTCTTCCTCCTCTTCCTCCGCCTCCAACACGCCTTCCACCGCAGCTTCCACTTCTTCTTCGTGCCGTACACTCAGCAAGGCCAGCCCCTCGAGCACCTCCAACGCTGGTCCCTTGGGGTTGGCGTGCACCAGGGCCTCGATCAGTCGACGCTGAGGCCGTTTTATGGAGAGCTCAAAATCAATCATCAGCTCCACCACTGACAAGGCATTTTTCCAGCTTTCGCTTATCAACAAACTCTCCAGCAGCATCACGAGGATATCCGCCCCAGCCACATCATCTCGGTCTCGCATCTCTTGCAGCAAGCCCGCCACCCGATCCAAGCGACCTCGGTCCACGTGACACAGCGCCGCCACCGCCGCCGGGTCCCCGCCCTGGAAGGCTGGAGACAAATTGTGATAGACATCAAAAGCCTTCTCAATCTGCTTCGGAATCGCCGCCCAGCACCCGCGGAGCAAAGAGCCATAAAATCCACGGTCCGCCTTCCACCCCCGTTCCTCCACCAGCCCGAGGATGGTTTCAGTTGCGGCCAGGTCAGGCGGGTCCAGCTTGGTGCAGCAGACAAATGCGGCCCAGCGGTAGGTGGCATAGGTGGTGTGGGGCTTCAAGACCAAGTCTCCCAGCAGGTCCCGCGCCCGCTCCGATTGGCCCACCCGTAGGGAGGCGAGAATGGCAGGGATGCCCAGGCGGTCGTGTGTCACCAACATGTCCCGCGGCAAGGTAGCAGCCACGTCCGCCAGCTCCTGGAAGCGACACGCTTGCTTCAAACACTTAAACAGGCGGCGGTACGTCAGAGGGGTGGGCGCCGAGGCCGGGCCATGGCTGAGCATTTCGTGGTAGAGACTCAGGGCCTTGTCAGACATGCCCACCGGGTCCTCACGCACCAAACGGTATGTCACATACATCGCTTCATTATACATGATAGTATTAGGAATACGCCCACTCGCCTTAAACGTCTCCAGCAACGCCAACGCCTCGCGTCGGCTCCTCACGTCCGCCTTGGCCAGGGCATGCATGAAGGCACCAAACATAATATCATTCGACGCCTCTTCCGGGTCGCCCGCCAAGGTCCTAAAGCGCGTCAGGAGGCCATTGGCCAGGGTGCGATTCCGCAAATCAGCCGTCACGCTAATCATACTGTTCAACACATACGCATCCGCCTGAATTCCCCGCCGGGTCATCTCCTCGTACAAAGCCAACGCCCGGTCCGGCTGCCGCGCCCGCTCGAAGCCCGAAATGAGCATGTTGAAGGTAGCGGCGTCCATGGAGACTTGCCGCATCCTCATCTCCTCAAACACGGCCTCGGCATCCGCCAGCCGCTCCAACCTTGTAAACGCGTGCAGCACGGCATTGTAGTGCAAGGTGGAAGGCTTGGCTTCGCCCTTGCGTTGGTTCATAATCATTATCACCTGCAACGCATCTCCTGGCCGACTAGCGTGGCTAAAGGCCTTGATCAAATTCATGTAGTCCGTCGCCCCGCTCGCCCGCAAGCACGGGTATTTCTGAAGGAGGGACAGGACCAAGGAAGCCGTGTCCAGGCGATGATGCTCCGATGCCAGGTACATGGCGCGTGACAGCAGACGCTCCCACAAGAAGAGGTGTTTTTCCTGCTGTGGTGATGCAGGAGGAGAGGAGAAGGCGGAGGCGGAGGTGGCGTCCTTCTTCTTGCTCTTGCCACTTGCCTTGTTCTGTGCCCCTGCCAGTTGGATTTGAGCGGGCGACGCCGCCAATGCCTTGAAGGTCTGGAGCTCTGCTTCCACGTCCCCTTGCTTGGCGTAGGCATACATAATATTGCTGGCCGCGGGGAGCCAGACGTCCACCCCCGCCGCGAGCATGGCATGGTGCAAGCCCACGATCTTCTCCAGCTCCTGTGTGCGCCGGTACGCCCCAATCAGAATCATGCTGGTGAAGCTATTACCGAAAAAGACACCTGCGGGCTGTGCGGCTGCGATAAGCTCGTACACCCGCACCGCCAAAGCTCGGTCTTCGGCAGAGCCGCTATCGCAAGTGGCCTTGATCAGGTTGTTGAGCGGGGCGGGGTCCGAGGCAGTGCCCGCCACCTCGTTATAATACTCGAGTACCAGATCCGCAGCATCTGTCAGACGCTTCGCGCGCAGACACGCACTGATAGGCCTCCAGTACACCTTGGCAGGCACGGGGTTACCGTCCATCCTCTGCTCGCCCTCGCCCCCCGTCCCATCCTCCCCCCCCGGAGCAGCACCAGCAGTTGCAGCAGCCACGGCCGTCTTAAATTCTTGCAGGAAAAAGACAGCCTGCGCCGGATCGCTTGAAAGAGATGCCCCGGCAATCAGGACCTCGTAGCCCTTGCGACTGATCACGGCCCCATCTCGCAGCGCCCTCTCATACAGCTCCCGGGCGGGTGCCGGCAGGTCTCCCTCCAACAACGCACCGACCGCCGTGCTGTATATCCGGCCCTTGTCCGCCACGCCCTTGCCCTCCACCAACACAGCGCTAGACACCACATCCTCATAGCTGCCCGCGCGCCCAAAGGCTGCCACCAGCGATGTGTATAGGGCAGCGTCCCCCTCCACGCCCAGGGTGGCCAACGCAGCGCTCACCTCCCGCAGCGCCGGCACCATGCCCTTGTCACTCAGGAGGCGAATCGTGAACATAAGCAGAGAGACCAAAGGCTTGCTGCTGTGCTTCTGGAAGCGCTTGAGGAGCTTCACGGCCTCGTGGGGTCGGTCGCTCTGCAAGCAGCTGTAGAGGGTTCCGCCCAACATGCCTGGGGTCAAGGGCAGGCCGTCTTCTTGCTCCGCCTCGTGCAGCAGGGCCAAGGACAAGTCCCAGGTGTAGCGCTTGTTAGACACCTTGAGCAAGGTCTCGTACAAGGGCACGTTGGGAGGCGTCCCCATGGCCCGCACCATGGCCAAGAGCTTCTGGCAGCCGCTCGTGTTGCCCAGCCTGCAGGTGGCCTTCAGCAACTCGACCAACCCCTCCGCCGGCACTTGCTCTGGCTGCTTCAAAAGGCGGCGTGCTGCCCGCCGCCGCGTGTTTTGGTCGCCCAGGTACTCGAGCAAGTCCCCCACCGACGCGGACGCTGGGATGGCGGGCGAGATGAAGGCGGCAGAGGCCTTGGCTTTTTTAGAGGTGGCGGCAGCGGGGGAGGAGGTCGTTGATGCTGCAGCTTCCTTCTCACCGGCCGCATGGAGCTTGCGAGCCAAATGCCGGACAGGCCACGCAGTCCGGACGACAGGGGAGGGGCTGAAGGCTTGCACGGCGGCGGTGACAGCACACAGCAGCACGCACACGAGGGTCCAGGCCACTGGCCTTCTCCTCCTTCCCATCATCATCATGGCTTGCTGGTTGAGGGCTTGCTTGCACTCTAGCTACTGCCTTTCCATGCTGGCCTTGCTCTGCCGTTCCTGCAACACAAAGCGCCTCTGTAGAATGTGTTAAAAGGAGTGTGGAGAGCGTATGAGCGTGCTGTAGGGCGTCGTAGTGGGACAAAGAGAGCAAGGGAGGGGTTAGATACGAGCTTTAAGGCGATCTCCCCACCCAAATACCCCCCACACCACCAAAACCAAAAAGCAAAACGCTACCAGCAATGAATAGTAAATGGAAGAATCAAATATGTTTCTTTTTCATTATGTCCTCCTTCTTTCCTTCTTGTTGTTGTTTTTGTTGGTCGTGTCGTCTTACGGGTCTCTGTCTCTTTCTCACTCCCCAGTTCTTTTGCTCCTCAAGGAGGGGGAGGTCGCGTGTGTGTTGCTTGCCTCCTTCACGTGGTTCTTCGTTGTTGTGGTTGTTCTTGTCATCGTTTCGTTGCGGAAAAAAGAGAATGTGCTGTATCAAGCTACAGAAAATGTCGGATCCATGCATGTGTGCAATCCACACCCCTCCCTCGTCCCTCGTCTCCTCTCTACTCCTCGCTCCGCCCATCCCTCCCTCCCTTCCTGCCTGCAGCCACCGCTCGCCCGCCGCATCCACATCGCCGCCGCGTCCTCATTCATAACCTCTCCACGCAGCCACACGATGCATCCCCTTCTCCTTTCTCTCCCTCTCATCTCCCCCTATACACACACCTCCATCCCCACCCGTGACCTAACCCCCTCTCTTTCACTCTCCCCTCTACTCCTTCTTCTCCTCCTTATTCCAATCCGTATCCCACATAGGGTAGGTCAACAAATTCTTCAACAAAGACGTGCCACGGAGGGCCGAGGTCAAAGGCAGGTGGCCGGTGGGGGCCTTGTCCAAATCATAGGTAAACTCAGAGTTCCCAAACCACTTAAGCTTACGTTCAATCCCATTCTCCATCATATTCCACCCAATCTTCCGGCAGAACCGCTCAAAATCTTTGCCCACCGTCACCTGGTTCCAGAGCGCGCGTTGGACCGTGAAACCGAACTTGCCCTTGCTGTACTTGAGCCAGAGCTTCTCGATCGTCGCCATGTCCGCCTGGGGCAGCCCCTTCACCTCAGTAAAATACACATACCCCCTCTTCCGTGCCCCCTCCCCCGCAATCTGAATAAGCGCATCACGGGTGAATTGGTCCGCAGCCTTGAAATCTCCGATGAGCAGCATGTTGGCCAAGGGGACGTAGTCCATTCCGCACTCGGACTTGAGCACATCCTTCTCCAGCTCCTCCGCGGCCACCTCCTCGGACGCGGCGTCGGTTGATTCGCTGTGGTAGGGATGGCGGGAAAAATGGTGGGAGAAGAGGATATGAGAGATATGTTCGTAATGCTTCGATTGAAAGAGGAGTGGTAGCGTGGTGTAGGCAAATGAGGAGGGGGGAAAGGCTTCTTGATAGGGCAAGAAGGGGGACATAAGCAGGTGGAACTGTGGGAGGTTAGAGAGCAGGGCATGGCCCCTGTCATTCCTCCCGCTCACCAGGCATCAACGACACCCAAGCATCATCATACAATTAACAACAGTGGCATAAGAAGTCACAGCATGCAAGCAGGTAGCCAAGTTGCAGCAGCAGGGGGGAGAGCATTTGTTCCTACACACGGGAATATTCCTCCCACAGCGCCGCAAACCAGACCCAGCCCCCTGACCCGTCCCTAAGCAACCCACCAGCCCTGCTCGCATGTACTTACGCAACGGTGGAGTAAAGCGGTCTACATGGCAATGCTGATGCTAGTGGTACGGCAACACACGACGACGCTGTCGTGATCTTGCCTCCTCGTGCTGCTACTGCTCTTGGCACGGCAACTGGTCTGAAAGCGGCGACCTGGGAGACGCTCAGCACCCACAGCAGGCCCAAAGCCCCCGCTCCGATGCTCGTGATGGTGCGCATGCTCGTCCTGTGCATGTGTGTGTGGGTTGGATGTGGGAACGAGGTGAGTGACGTGCGCTTGGATCGAGGGCCATCGAATGATACTGGAGTGCAAGCAACTTGTCGTGTGGAGCGAAGCTTTTGGGTCCGTGCTTTTCTTGCCCCACAGCCACTCCACGCCTGCCAACCACCACCACCCCTCCACCACATCCTTGCCCTGCACACCCTGGTGCGTGCGCCTGGGACAAGGATCGAAGTGCAAGGAGCAGCAGCAGGAGCAAGGACCAAATGCATCGAGTGTATCTAACGCGGTTGGACCGAGGCAGCAACATTCGCCGACGGGCTGCTCCGCGCCAAAATCGGGTCCCGTCGGACAAGCTGGGCACTCCCGCTCACAAACCCCTTACTTACCTACTACCAGACACAGGCTACACCATGGCATGGTCTCCAGGGCCGGATGAGCCAAGAAATTGTATGCAGCTCGTGATTTTGGGACAGGCAACCTCCTCCCCTCCCGGCTTGCGACCTCCCCCCAAGGCGTTCTTGTTCCGCGTCGTCATGGCCTGCGTCCAAGTCCCCACTCCCTCACGGCACACACCTTGTTACAGGCCTTGCGCCGTGACAAGATGTCTTGCGGGAGCCTGGACGTGCCAAAGCCGGGGCTCGAAGCAGGACAAGTCGTAAATTTCTACCACAAAATAACCTCCCGTCTCTTTCTCCCCTCACCAAACACACAGTCATGGCCGCCCCAACCCCGCCGCACCGGGCCAAGAAGCTCATCAATACGCCCGAGAATGTGGTGGAGGAGGCCTTACAAGGCATGCTGCTTGCCCATCCCAAAACGCTCGCCCGCTTGGAGGGTTTACATGTCCTGTTGCGCTCCGACTACGCAGCCCTGAAAACCCAGCAAGTCGCCCTCATTTCTGGCGGGGGCAGCGGGCACGAGCCAGCGCACGGTGGCTTTGTTGCGGACGGGATGCTGACCGCGGCTGTGCTTGGGGGGGTCTTTGCCTCCCCAAGCGTGGCCAGCGTTTTGGCGGCCATTCGGGCCGTCACTGGACCTCGAGGCACCTTGCTCATCGTCAAGCGGTACACGGGCGACCTCCTGAATTTCGGCATGGCGCGCGAGCAGGCTTTGAGCGAGGGGTTGCAAGTGGAGATGGTGGTGGTAGCGGACGATTGTGCCTTGCCCCAAGCCAAGGGCATCACGGGCCGACGGGGAGTGGCGGGGACGGTCTTGATACATAAAATTGCCGGAGCAGCGGTCGCGGCGGGGTTGGAATTGTCGCAGGTCAAGGCGGAGGCCGAGGAAGCCATTGCGAACATGGGCTCCTTGGGCTTGGCGCTTTCTGTGTGCACGGTGCCGGGCTCCACGCCTTCGACGCGGCTGGATGGGGACACGGTCGAGCTGGGGATGGGAATTCACGGGGAGGAAGGGATCGAGCGTATGCCGCTGCAGCCTGTCGACGTCTTGACAGAGCGGATGCTCCAAACCATCATCAGCAAGGAGGGCGAGGGAGGGCATGGGTATCTGCCGCTGGCTCCGAATCAAGACATTGCGCTGCTGGTCAATAATCTGGGTGCTACTCCACCTATCGAGTTGAGTCTTGTGGTGCGACGGGCGGTGGAGGTGCTGGAGAGTTCGCCAATTCTTGCCCGCGTCCACCGTGTGTTTGTCGGACCTTTTATGACTTCCTTGGAGATGGCTGGTGTGTCGCTCACCATTTTGAAGGTAACGCCAGCGTGCTTGGCTCGATTGGACGCGCCCACCACAGCCCCAGGTTGGTTGTCGGCGGAAGAACGCATACCTGGATCAACAGGAGCCTCGGTGCCTGTACCACCTGCTCCCGAAAGCAGCAAGGCTAGCACTGACGATTCATCCGCTTCTACTTCGTCATCGTCGTCTCTTCATTACGCGATCAACTCGTACCGATCCTACACCTTAGCCGTGGCTGGTGCCTTGATCGCGACCAAAGACCATCTAAATGAGCTGGACCGGATGGGCGGCGACGACGACTGTGGTGTGACGCTTGAGCGTGGAGCGAAGGCAGCGATGTCCCTGATTGACGTAAGCGTACAACCGCGCAATGCCTCCGATTATATCATCTCCGTGGCCAATGCCATCAGCGACTCAATGGGAGGGACTTCGGGGGCACTCCTCGAAATCTTCTTTCGTGCCCTGGCGCGCTCTCTAACCGAGCAGCAAGCCGTGGTGCCTACGTCTGAGCAATGGGCCATCGGTGTGAAGCACGGCGTGGAGCGCATGGCGTTTTATAGCGGGGCCAAGCCGGGCTATCGAACGATGTTGGACGCTTGGATCCCCGCAAGCGAGGCCTTGCTGGCGGGCAAAGGGTCGGAAGGAGCTGCGGTGGCCGCGAGAGCTGGCGCGGAGGCGACGAAAACGATGGAGGCGATGGCGGGACGAGCGAATTACGTGCCGGCATCAGTGACCCAAGGGCATGCTGATCCGGGTGCCGAGGCGGTTGCGATGGCTTTTGAGGCTATATGGGAGAATCTGCGTGAATGACGTATTGTCTAGCTTTGTGAAAGAGTCAAGTCAAGTAGAGGAAAATTGGTAAATAAAGCAAATTAGAGCAACAAGTGTGTATTCAAAAAAGCAAGCAAATTTTAGTTACTTTGGATTGTCAGAAAGACATTTAAGCTGGCTGGTTCTGTTTTTGTTCGGGTCCGTCTATAAAAGAAACACACATGCATACATACACACGCAAATAAAAATGAAGAGCTGCTTTGTTTTGTGTGGTGTGAGCCCACACGTACGCACGCACGGTGATTTGCACAAACACATCGCCCTAAGTTCCTATTCACCATCTTTTACGAGAGGGTACAGCAAACGCTCGGCAAAATATGTTCCGAAAGCTCGCGGGAAAGGCTCCCCACGCCACCCAAAAAACCCGGGCTGCCCTCATACTCCTCCTCACCCGTCAACGCCCCAATCGCCTGCTGCAACTCCGAGATCCACCGATTCTCCTCCTCCACCTTAAAACACTGCAAAGTAATAGTCTTGAGTAGCCCCGTCCGACTGCTGGTCAGCAACAAGTCAAGCACCGTGTCCGGCTCCAGCATTTCTGCAAACGAAGTCGGCGTCGCGGCCGTCGACGGAGTTGAAAACGAAGAGGTCGACGTCTTACGCCCACTGCTGCTGCTGCCACCGCCGACCCCACCACCATTGATGCTGGAGCTGGTGGCTGCGATGGGTAGCCGGCGGGATTCAACGATGCAATCAGCAGTCAGGACGATGGTCTCTCTTGGTGGCTTGTGACTTTGTAGGTCGCTTGGGTTGGGGTATAGGGCTAGGCGAGGGAAGCTCTCTTTGCCTGTTAAGGCAGCCGTGGAGGGGGAGGACAGCCTGATGGATGTTGCTGACGAGGTGGCGGCGATTCCAGAGCCTGTTGGCGCTCCTGCTGTTGGTACTGCTGCGGTTGCTGCAGCAGCAGCAGTGGCGGGCATGCCGGGCGTGAGCAAGACCATGTACCATTTCCGCCTCGACATTTTCACCCAGCCTTGATAGCCCTCGTTCCGAACTGACTCCCCAAACGCCCCAATAATATTGCTCCCACCCCTTGCAGCAGCATCCGCTTCCTCCGCGCCAATCCGGGCATCATCCCGACTAGCGCTCGCCGTCCGTCGCATCCCCTCCTCCACGCGCTGCTTCCGCTCCTCCATACTGATCATGTCTTCCCTATCGGGATTCGGCCGCCTCTTACCCCCCGCTAGCTCTTCCAAGGCGCTCATCGTCAGACCTCCTCTTGACGGGGCTGCCCCAGCAGCTTTCACCACTTCTTCCTCCCCCCCCTCCTCCTCCCCCTTCTGTCCCCCCGTGGCAGCAGGCAAAGTGCGGAAGGTCACCGCCAACAGCCCTGCGGTCGTCTCGTCCATCCCTCCCTCCCTCCCTCCCTCACCACCCAGACCTGCAAAGCTCGCATCCTTACGGAGCATGTCAGGAGCGGGTGGTAAGTGAGCCGAAAACCGACGAGCGTCTTCGTTCCTCTTCCCTTCCTCATCCACCGCCTCCCCCCAAGGGGTGGGTTGCTGCGAGGAAGAGACAGGGACAGGGGTCCCGTCCACGTCATGCTGCTGCTGCTGCTGTTGCCGTTGCTGATACTGCGCCAATGGTGCTTGTGGCGGGGTGGCGGTGGTGGTGCTGGCGGGCTGGGTGCGCGTGGTGGAGGAAGGGAGGTGCAAGGTGTGGGGATTTTGGGTGGAGAGCGCCGACGGCGGCAGAGGGACGAGGGGCGGGGCGATGATTGGCTGCTGCTGTTGTTGTTGCTGCTGCTGCTGCTGCTGTGGTGGTGGTGGTGGTGGTACTGGTACCGAAGGACGGCTGAACGCTTGTTCGCTGGAGGGGAGGGAGGGGGCGGACATTTGTAGTCGGCCGTCCGAGCCGAGGGGGGTGCCACGCTCCATGCAGGTGGCGGTATCGCCGTTGCGCGTGGTAGGGGTAGACATCACGGATGACTGACCCGGTAGAAAGCCACCCAGCTCGTGTTCGCTTTGTCGCTTGAATGATTCAATTGTCTCCTGGATGCGCTCAATCCATTCGTTGTTGTCCCGGCCGCCGTCACAGGAGAAGGTGAAGGAGTTGTCGTTCCCCCCCGCTCCGCCGCCGCCCTTGACCAGAAACACCAGCTTGCTCTTGTCCTCAGGCACGTGCACAAAGTCCAGGACCGAGTCGCCCGCCAGCCGCAGCTTCTCCACGTTCTCCTGCCCGACCATGGGGCTGGTGTTTTCCTCGTCTTGGTAGAAGCTTAGGGTGCTGCCTTCCAGCACAAGGAACCTGATGCAGTGGTGGGTGGAGGATGGGTGGAAGAGGTTAGGTGGGAGTGGTGCCGCAGCTGAGATGGAGAGGCTCTGATACATGAAGGAGGGGACACAAAAGTTGCATAGGTCAATAGAATTTGATGGAAGCTTGATGTCAGTGCTATGGGAGGGAACTCAATGCAGAGAATTTTGCGGCAGTCGACCAAAACGCGACCCCGAAGCGCATTGGGTCAGGGACACGAGCACATTCCACATCCATAGCGCAAACAACAGTAAAGCCACTCCTTGCACACCATCACATTGACCCCGAACACGCACCTTTTTGGTTTGGCATCCTCGCGCCGCTCGTCCGTGACCCAGCCTTGGAAGAGGATGTGAT
>Ga0209491_10009606_pt1 | contig 11809 bp, 10 predicted proteins | sample BON02_FD_187213 | JGI IMG/M metagenome (GOLD analysis project Ga0209491, IMG submission 187213) | Freshwater microbial communities from Lake Bonney liftoff mats and glacier meltwater in Antarctica - BON-02 (SPAdes) (version 2) | ecosystem: Environmental > Aquatic > Freshwater > Ice > Glacier... | reverse complement strand
CTGATTTTGAGTCCCCCTTTTGCGCCCTGACCGTGCCGGTGGACTTTGACGATGGTGCCGTCCGTTGCCCGGCAGTGCATTGAAAATGCACGAGAGGGGATCATCGTGTATTCGAAGTCGGAATCTTCGGCTAACGCTCTGAACATACGATAGAAAGCATCTGCTTTCACCCATCGGCGGAACCGCTTGAATACTGAATTCCACTTGCCGAAATCTTCAGGAAGATCGCGCCAGGGGCTGCCCGTACGGGCAATCCACAGCACCGCCTCGACGAACAGACGAGGATCGGGTCCGGTGCGGCCGGGGTCGCATGCGCGGCCTAAACAGTGCGGAGCGATGGTTGCCCACTGGGCATCAGTCAGAGTCGTACGGATCAAGGTTGCCTCCCATGTTGGCAACCTTGAATCAGTCAGCGAGCGATTTGGGAATCCTTAAACGTCAACACGCCCTAGAGAGTTTCATCTAATATGTTAACTGCATTCAGTATTCTAACCTGAACCGCCGGCACTGGATTGCGCCCTGCCACAAACGCCGTGGTCCCCTACAAATCCCTATGGCCCAAAGCAGCCGCCAAAACATGGAGCCAACGAAATGAGTGACCACTCAAGCATTTTCGAATACGAGGAAAACGGTCTTTCCTATACCGTTACCGTCTATGAGCAGGACGGAAAATTCTTTGCGAACATCACTGTCAACCAGGGCGCGATGGACGTGAATGCCATCTATTTCGGCGACGACGATTTCTCGGGTAAGAGTGCTTCCTTGGGAGGGCCGCTGAACATGAATGGCGCCGGCGCAAGCTATGAGGGCGAAACCGTCCAGTGGGACGAAGCCATCAAGCTTAGCGATCCGGGCCTGGGCCGTGCAGGGACCGACAAGGCAACCTTTGTTTCCGAAGGCGAAACCTTGAACGTGCCCCTCGACATCGCCAGCTTGGATGAAATTACATTCTTTGGCATCCGCGCCACATCAACCACAACTGATGCGGGTTCGATCAAGGGCGTGTCAGGCGACCCGGAAACCCCAGAAGATCCTGAGGATCCCGAAGACGCCACCTATGACAAGGTGTTCTTCGGCTATGATTTCGACGAGAACGATGCCCCCGCTGGCGGCTACTTGTTCCATCCCTGACGATCACATAGACCCTCGCCGTTCTGCTCTTTTCATGGCAAGATCGGTTCTGCGCGAGGCTCGGGACGGGGACAGGACATGCTGATTTCATTGCACAAGCAGGCAACGACGACGCCAAAGATCCGGGCTGCAATCCAGGCGAGCGGTGAGCCTGCCTGGATCGTGGCGGAGCGCTACGGTATCGGTGTTCGTCAAGATAGTTGTCGCCTGAGTTCGTTTCATGCCGCGCGTTCGGCAGGGCCGGCCATGGGGCCGCCGCCGCCAGCTTTATGGGGAAGCGCGTCGACAGCCCCATGGCCTTTGCGTCCGACGTCAGTTCGTTCTGGGTTCAGCCAGACCGAGCCAATGGGTTGCCAGTTGCGGGTATTGCCTGACCACCGTTCGGGGTGGGCCGCACGGGCAGTTTCATAGACGCGGTGGCGCTCGGTGAGGAGAGGCCGGTCCTCGCCGCGATGGCGCTGGTCGGGCGTGACGAAGCGAAGCGCGCTGTGGAGGTGCTCGAGGTTATACCAGCGCACGAAGCCTTGAACCCAGGTCCGCGCCTCGTCGATGGTCGCGAAGCCTCGGGTGGGCCAGTTGGGCACGTATTTGCAGGTCCGGAACAGGGCTTCGGAGAAGGCATTGTCGTTGCTGACGCGCGGCCGACTGAAGGATGCGGTCACACCGAGCCGCTCCATCGTGACCTTCATAGTCGCGCCTTTCATTGGGCTGCCGTTGTCGGCGTGCAGCGCAAGTGGGCTGGTGAGGCATTTCTCGGCCCAGACCGCACGTTCCAGGACCTGGGCGGCGAACTCGGCGGTCTCACGGTCGTGGACCTCCCAGCCGACGATCTTGCGGCTGAAGATGTCGACGATGAGGTAGAGGTAGAAGAACGCCCCGCTGATCGGACCCGGCAGCCATGTGATATCCCAGCTCCAGACCTGACAAGGGGCTTTTGCCTCAAAGCTGGTGGGTGGTTTCGATCTGGTTGCCCGTCGCGCACGCCCGCGGCGGTGGTTCTGGCCGCGCTCGCGCAACACCCTGTAAAAGCTGGATTCCGAGGCGATCCAGATGCCTTGGTCGGCAAGCCGTGGCACGATCTGGCTGGGCGGCAGACTGGCAAATTCGGGCGCGTTGCAGGTGGCCACGATGCGGTCGCGCTCTTCTTCGCTGAGTTTGCTGGTCGGCTCGGGATGCTCGGCCAAGGGGCGGCAGTCATCGCGGACTGTGCCCTCCGGCCCCGTCCAGCGCTGCAGGGTGCGTTCGCTCAGGCCAAGCTCGGCGCAGGCGACAGCCTGGCGCGCACCTGCCGACATGGCATTGTCGATCAGGGCAACGATGTCGCGGCGATCCGGGGTGGAGGTCATTCGTCCTCTCCTGCGCGGCCCCAGATCGCCTCGGCCTTTTTTCTGAGGATGATCAGCGCCGCTGCTTCCGCCAGCGCCTTCTCCTTGCGGGCCAGATCCCGCTCCAGATCCTTGATCCGTTTCTTGTCGTCCCTGGTCTCGCGCGTGATCCGGGTCGTCGCCGCACGCTCCCAGTCGTTGGCCCGCTCGCAGGCCTCGCGCCAGACGCGCAACTGCTCCGGGTAAACGCCCCGGCGCCGACAGTATTCGCCAAGATCGGCCGCATTCATTGGCGCCGTCTCGATCACCGCCGCAAGCTTGTCGCGCGAGGTCCAGCCCTGCGGCCCGGCATTCGCGTCGGGCAGAAACTGCCCCTTGGTCCGCGCCTCGGCACGCCACTTCGCGAGCGTCGCATGGCTGATCCCCTCCTCCTGCGACAGCCGTCGCAGGGGTATGTTATTCGGTGGCAGCATCTTCGTCAGAACCGCCGCCTTCCTCTCCGCTGAATACGCCAAATCGTCATCCTGTCCCGCCCGCCTCAGGGTATACTTTCAAAAGTAGTACAGGCGACAACTGTTCTGACGGAGGGGGGTCAGGAAAGGGGAAGGGGTCGAAGGTTCGCGAATGTGTGTATCGTGGTCTATCTTCAAGCGTGCCACCTGATGCGAGCGCCCAAATACGATGCCAGCTTCCCGAAAGTATAGATAATATGGAGGCATCTCTCAGTGCAATTGTTACAACTTCGCTTTCCGTTATCGAGTTTGCATCTTCAAACTGAAAAACACCATGCTTTGCGGTTCGAGAGGTGACAATTATTTGCCCCATCGCTGCAACGGCATTCCGCAAGTTTTCGTTAGTTCGTCCATACCAATACCAATGCTTTTTCCTCCAAGGCTCGTTATTCTGATCTCGTTCAGGTTTCACATAGTCAGCAACATGTTGAAGAACTTCGGGAAAAACCATTCTGGCCCTTGCATCATCATTGGGGAAAAAGTCTATAGCAAAAAGATCGCGCCGCAATTGCGTAAGGTCACGACTACTAAGATAAGGTTTTATAACTTGCCCAGATTTTAGATTCAGCCTGACAAAATTTTCCATCTTCTTCCGTGAAATAAGAAAGCCAAGGCCAATAAGCAAAACCCCTCTATGAGCGATTCCTTCGTTCGCCTTCAGCGGGCCTGCTCCCGCCACATCCGCCCCAATACGCAGATCAGCAAAGATCTTACCCTTCTCGATTACAAACGTCACGGGCCGCCCCTCGGCCTCGGCTTCGCCCTTCTTTTCATCGGTCACGGTCAGCAGCCGCCCAGTGGACTTGCCCGCCTCCGCAACTGTCATGGCAATACGCACCGCTGCCCCGTCGCCTGCATCCACCCAAGGGTGGTCGGGAATCGCAAAGGTCAGGGACAGGCCGGTTTTCGGGTCGGCCAGATGCGGTTCCAAAACCTTGCGGTTGAAGGTCTGGCGCAGGGAATTGGTGGTGATCAGGCCAAAGCGCCTTGTGCCCTTGGCGCGCGCCTTGTCAGTCGCGGGTTTCCAGCCCCGCGCGGCCAGCGCCGCCTTTTCCCACCAGAACATGACGAAATCGGCACTTTGCGGCATCTTCGGATATGCCCGCCACAGCGCCTCGGCATAGCCATCGCCCAGCGCGTCGCGCATCCGGCTGGCCCCGATGAACGGCGGGTTGCCGACGATGAAATCCGCCTCGGGCCATTTGGCGGGGGCGGGTTTCAGATAATCCAGCACCGCCACCCGCGCGCCCGCATCGGGCACCTGTTCGCCGGTCACCGGATGGGTGGTGAAGGTAAAGCCATCCCAGCGGGTGACGGGTGCGCCCGCATCGTCCAGCCGGGGGCGCGTGCCCCGATAGGTCAGCACCGCATCGCGGTTTTCGATATTCTTGAAATCGCGCAGCACGGGTTCGGCGGGGGATGCCGTGCCGTGGGTGCGGAAATGCCATTGCAGAAAACCGATCCAAAGCACCAGTTCGGCCACCGCCGCCGCCCATGGGTTCAGTTCGATCCCCAGAAACTGGTGCGGGTCCACCGTGTGCCCGGCCAGCGAAAATGCGGCCTGATCCTCGCCCAGTTCGGCCAGAAGGGCGGTCACCTCGCCCTCCAGCCGCTTCATCAGTTCAAGGGCGACATACAGGAAGTTGCCCGAACCACAGGCCGGGTCCAGCACGCGGATTTCGCACAACTGGGCGTGAAAGGTGCGCACGGCGGCGCGGGCTTCATCCTCTTTGCCCTGTCCGGCCAGAGTAAGTGCTGCGGCCTGCACATCGCGCCAGTCGTTGCGCAGCGGGTTGATGATGGTCGGCACCACCAGCCGTTCAACATAGGCGCGGGGGGTGTAATGCGCGCCCAGCTTGTGCCTTTGCCGCTTGTCCAGCGCCCGTTCCAGCAAGGTGCCGAAAATCGCCGGTTCAACCTCGCGCCAGTCTTTTTCGGCGGCGTCGATCAACAGCGACAGTTGCACGTTCGACAGGGGCAGAGCTTCAGCATCCTTGAACAGCCCGCCATTGAAGCGTTTCAGGTCGGCCATAAGCACTTGGGAAAAGCCGCCGGTGTTCATGGTTTCCCACAGGCCCTTGAGCGCCGGGGCGGCGTGTTCGGGGTGTCCGCGCAGGCGTTTCAGAAGGTCGGAAAAGCTGTGATGCGGGATAAGGTCCACATCCTCGGCAAACATGGTGAACAGGCACCGCATCAGGAAATTGGCAACCGTCTGGGGTTCGTGGCCCTGCCCCTCAAAGGATTTGCCAAGGGCGGCCAGCCGGTCGGCCACTTCGCGGGTGACTTCGGCGGCGATTTTCGACGGGTCCAGCGCGTGCGGGTCGGTCCATATCTGGCGCAGGCGTTCGCGGGTCTTTTCGTCGCGCAGATCGTCCATGGTGATGCGATAGCGGTTGCCATCGGGATATTGCGTGTATCCTTGGCCCTGCCCCGAGAAATCGGCGTAAACCTCGATCACATGGCCCACATCGGCCACCAGAAGAAAGGGCGGCCAGCCATCGGTGCGCGACACGGCGCGGGCGTATCCATCGGCCTGATTCCGGGCGCGCAGCATCGTGTCATCCCAACGCCGGGAGCCCCGCGTGCCGTGGCCCTTGCGGGTGGCGCCGGGCAAGTCTGGCAAAAGCGCGGCTTGGCGGTCATCCCCGGGCTTGTCGCCCGATACGCCCTGTTTCGCTTCCATGACAAAATGGCTGGCCCGGTACAGGTCGATAAAGCCCCGTGTTTGGCTTCCGGTGTGAATGAAGGTCACAGGATGTTCGAAGCAATAGGAGTTCGCGCGCGTCGCCTCAGCGGCTGGGGTGGGGCGGGGCAGGTCCAGAACCTCACAAAGTTCACTCGCGAAACTCTGAAAATTTGCCCGTTCGCTACCGCCCGACAGCTTCCAGCGTTCAATGAAATCTTCGATTTGCAAAAACTTGCCCCTGTTCGCGCTGCCACCTGCGAAACTTTGCAACGGTTGCGCCCCGAAAGATAGGCCATTTGCCTATCGGGCAGACTGTTGCGTGGTCAGGGGTCAATCCATTCCCGCGTGATGCCGCACAAGTGCCGCCCGTTCTGCCCGTGCTTTTCCCATTCTGTCAGCCGCCGCCATTCATCCAAAGAAACAATGCGGCCCGTCCAAGTGCGGGGGGCGTCGCCCAGGTTGCAGGCAGTTCCGTGTGGGAAGGTTTCTGCGCTGGGCTTGGGTTCTGACATTCGCGCGGGGGGCGTTGCGACAGTCGCGACTTCTGCGACACGGCGGGGCATGTCTAGGGGGGCAGGGTCAGCCCTTCCCCCTTCGGACAAAACCGACACAACTGACAAAACCGGCTTGGGTTCCATCGGTTCCGCCTGCGAATCGACGGCCCCGCTTGCCCTCTTCGCCGCTTCAAGCCATTTTGACATTCTTGCCCCCATGAAGTGCCGGGTTCACCGTGAAAAGCCGTTGCGGTCTTCCGCCTTGCGGGTTCACGGTCGGTGCAATCGGGCGGATGCAATCGCCATCTTCCAGAAGCGCCAGCGCCGGGTCAAGTTCGGCTTTGGTGCCAAGCCCCGAGCGGTCGAGCCGCAGAACGTCGCGCGAAGTAAAGCGCTGCCAGCCCTGTTTCCGAATGATGCCCACCAGCCGTCGCGCCGCGCGTTCGGCCTTCGGGGTTGCCGCGTCCGCATAGGCCCGGCGCGCCATGGGCAGAAAATAGGCTTCCACCAGATGCGCGGCCCTCCCAAAATGTTGCACCGATATCGAAGCCGGTTCTTCGGCTCCTTCGGCTGCCCAGTCGAGAAAGCCCAGCACCAGCGCCAGCCGTGCAGACAGGCCCGGAAGCTTTCCAAGGAAGGACAGCATCAGCCCTTCGGCCTCACTTTCCCAGCCCCGCACCGCCAGCCGGAAGTCATCCATCAGAACGCGTGCGTCATCCGTGAAGGGGATAAACCACGGGCGGGTTTCGTCCTGTTCATCGGTTGCAAGGTCGAGCGTCAGAAGCCGCGCCAAAGCCCCTTCCATCATCGCTTCGTCGGCCCAGGCTTGCGGGCGTTTCAGGGGGGCAGGATTCGGCCAGATAGGCGGGAAGCGCGCCAGAAGCCCGTCATCATCGCCTTTGAACAGCAGCGTTTTGAGCCGGTCGGGTTGAATGCCGCCCAGAACGCCGATTGAAAGCCGGTCGATTGTCAGCGGTTCGCGGCCCATGCGTTCCACCGTGAAGCCCCGGCCCCCGAAGGCTTCCAGCCAAAACGGGCGGTCATTGCCGCCGCCCGCGTAGCGCTGCATTCCTTCCAGCCATCCGGCAAGTTCATCCCGCATTTGCAGGGTGCCGCGCGGTTGTCGGGCGAGTATCACCCCGAGCTTCTCGATTGTGTTATCGTTCACCACCAACCGGGGGATATGCGGGGGCGGCCCGATATCGCAACCCTTCGGCCTTTCCGGGGCGGCCTCGCCCGCCTTGATTGCCGCCTTTGCCGCTTCCTTCCATGTTGATTCTGTCAGCTTGGCAATTTCCGCCTTTTCGGTCCAGGCGTTAAGTTCGGCTTTTGCCGCTTCGCGCAGTGGGCGTTCGGCTTTGCGCAGCGGTTGAATTGCCGCGTCAATCGCCGGGCTTTTGCCAGCGCTGGGCAGGCCGATGCACATTGTCCAAATGATGGGCGGTTCTGTCCAGCCCTGCCAGATCAAGGCCCAGCGCGTGTTTCCGATAGTTGCGCCAGCCGCCGCCAGCATTGCCGCGAAAACATAATCAGCGGGCGCGCTTTTCGATTCCGCTGCATACTCCACCCATTGCGCCAAGCGCGGCCCGAGCACGTCGCGCAGGGGCAGTTCCGGGGCGAGGGGCAGTTCGGTGCGTAGCAGGCGCGGGTCAGGGTTCAGCCATGAAGGCTTGAAGGCGGTTTCTTTCATATGGGGTTTAGCGTTCATGCCGCCACCGCCTTTCCCTGCAAAATGTCGTTCCAGTCGGCCCCGTCGCCGGGGTCGCAGATGCCCACTTGCCAGCCCAGCGCGTGCGCCCGTTCGGCCAGCGCGTTTGCAGCTTCGCGGCCCGGCTTGTCGCCATCGCAAGCAATGGTCAGCCGCCCCGGTCGAGACGGAAGGCGCAGCCCGCGAAGGCCAGAAGTCGAAAGCCCGGCCCAGAGCGTTGCGGGGCCATCCAGAGGGCCACAGGCAAGCGACAGCGTGCTTTCGATTCCCTCACCTACCACCAGCCGTCCCGGCCCGTCAGTGAGCCGCACAGCGCCGCCTTGCGTGCCGCCCAGCATCGCCTTTGGCGGGTCTATGTCGGCCTTACCCGTGCCATCCGGGCGCAGATAGGTGCGATGCACCGCAGGCAAGCCCGCCCCCTGCACCGCCGCCACCATCGCCGGATAGCGCTTTGCAGTCGGCCCGTGCCATGCTTCCCGGTGAAAGCGCAGTGTCGCAGGCAAGGGGCAAGTGATGCCACGCCCGCGCAGATAGGTTTCCGCGATGGTGCCCGCGATGGGCTGGGCTTCCTGCCAGATCGCCCGCGCCTGCCCCGCCCGCTTTGCCACTTCGGCCCGCCGTTCGGCCCGCCGTTCGGCTTCGCGCTGGGCAATCGTCGCCGGGTCCGGTGCGCGATAGTCGCCAGAGCGCAGCCCCGCCGCCGCCAGAATGTCGAGAAAGGCGCAGCCGGATTTCTTGCAATCCAGCACCAGCCGCCCATTGCGGCCATCGGCCAAGGTCAGGGCGTTCTGTCCGCGCTTTCGTTCCGGCTGGCATACTGGGCAAGCTGCGGCCCCATTGCGGCCATACCACTTGCCGCCCAGCGCCATTGTCAGGTTGCGTGCATCGGTCATTGTCCGCCCCCCAGCTTTGCCACCAGAACGTCCCGGAAGTCGGCTTCCAGCGCCAGCATATCCGCCGCCGCGTCATAGTCGCGCCGGGCCGTGATTGCGTCGCGCAGGATGCCCGAAAGCACATCCGGGGCGATTGCTTCGCATTGCACCGTGTCGCCCGTGAATCGTCGCTTGTCGGTCGGCTTTGGGGGTGCGGTCGGAAGGTCGAACCGTTTGGCCTGTTCCCGTGTCACGGCAAGCCGGGTGAACGCGGGTTCCGCCCCGCATAGCGTCTGGCACATCGCCGCCACATCCTCGGCAAGTGACGTGAACAGGTGTTCGCCGGACGGGTCGAGGTCGCCCAGGTGCAGGATTTCCGCCCCCGTGCCCGTTTCCATTTCCGCCGCCAGTTCGCGTGCAAGGTCGTGCTTTGCCGTCAAGCTATCGAAGCCGCCCGAAGTCAGCACCGGCACGCCAAAAGGGTTCGCCACACGCGCCAGCATCGGCCCCATGCCCCCCGCTTCGCACAGGGTCCAGAGCCGCACTGGCTGCCCGTCCTGCCGGTCGAGCCGGAAGCGCTGGGCGTCGGTCAGCACATCCGCAAGGAAGCTTGCCGTGTCAGCCCAGCTTGCCGATTCATACCTTGCAGGGCCATCATCGCGGATTGCCGCAAAGCGGATATGCCCGGCCCGCCTTGCCCGGTTCACGGTTTCGCAAAGGCGTGAATATGCTGCTTCGGTTTTGTCAAAACCCTGTGTCGCCACCAGCCGATAGAAAACTTGCCTGATAGTGAGGGGCAGATGTTCGACATAGTCGGCCAGCACCGCTTGCACATCCTGCACCAGCGCCAGCGAATCCGGGCGCGGGTTCCAAGCCGCAAAGCCGCGCGGGCGGGTGCGTTTCTGGGGTGCCGCCATCATGCTGCCCCCCAGATCAAGGCGGCCAAAGCGTTAGCTTGCGCTTCGGTCAGGCCATGCAGACGGCGCAGGTAAAGGATTTGAAGCCGATTCACGCGGCACCCCCTTTCCAGTCAACCTGCGCGCCAGGGCGCGGCACACAGCGGCCATGGTTGCCCTGATAATCGCCCTCATTTTGCCCGTTCAGTGTGTCAATTTCCACGCCCAGTTCCCGCCGGGAATGGACGTAGGCCGACAGACGCCGCGCCAGGGTATCGAATGACGTGAGTCCGGTCGCGCCCCGACTGCACAGCAGGTCCAATTCCCAGCGAACGCGGCCCGTCACGATGATGCGGAACGGGCCGCCATTAATGAATGCGAAGCGACAAGGGGTGCCACCGCAGTGGCGCTTTCCTTTGTGCTGTGCTACTGCGAGGTTGCCCGTTGGTTTGCCTAGGCGCATTTCCCGGCCCGGTTCCTGCGGCAACAGGTGCCGGGCCTTTTCATTTAAATCGCTCATATCAGAAACCCCTCGTTTCGCGGGTTTCGAGCCAAGCAGTCACATCACTTTCGCGCCATGCAACCAAACGCGCGCCCAGCTTCACCGGCTGGGGGAAATCGCCTTTCTTGATCCAATCGTAAATTGTCGAGCGGGAAAGCCCGGTGCGGGTCTCCACCATGGGGCGACGGAGTAGTGTTTCGGCCATGTTTAACCTTTCCGAAAGGCCACGACAGGGTTGTCGTGGCTTACTTCGGAAGGAAAGCACGCAAAGGCTCAGCTATCACCGGGTTTGTATTTCGCTTTTCGTCCCGATGGGCCACTTGCGCCCAGTTCGTCTAGTTGCCGTACAAGTTCTAGTGCTGCCCAACTATTAATGAGCTTGCCATCTTGTCGAAGTGCTAAAATCCCCAATAGGATTCTCCATTCAGTCCAAAGCCTAAGCCTATTTCTCCATATTTCATCTGCTGCCGAAGGCGTAATAGAGGCAAAGCCTGCGCCTTTGGTGGCGTCAATCAACAACTCACAAGCACTTTTTTCAGCCTCACTATCTGCAATGGCTTTGAGATGCGTGCTTCTCGTTCCGTAAAGCCCAAACCCATGCTTTTTGTTCGTGAGAACAATCAGTGCGGCCCCACCAATCAGGTTCCGGTGCCTAATCTTGAAATAGCTATTACCGCGTTTTTTTGGTGGGGATGCATGGTTCACCACTGCTTTTGCAAAGTCGTGTAGGGTGAGGGGCAAAGACCATTGCTCAGTTGATGCCCGAAGAACAAAGCTTCTAGCAAGTGAATCGCAATCATAATCTTCCTTGGCTCTCGTGGCTAAAGCAGCACCAAGCTCTTCTGGTATTTTTCCTTGAAACTCTAGTTCAGCTTTTGCTGCGGTTTGGAGAATTATGCTTTCTATGGAGAATGATTGAGAAACAAACGGTCTTGCCCCCTCGCTTTGTGGAGCATAGAAATTTTGATGAAGGCTCTCAGCCAATTTACTGGCGAATGTGAAAAACCGAATTTATCTATGTCCGCTTTGGTATAAACGTCCAGAAAATCTTGCATATCTGGGTTCAATGGCTTTCAGCCCGAATATTCACGAGGTTTGCATTAACTACAGTGTTCTTTAAGAACAGGCCCCACCCCGCCATCATTGCCCGGCGCCGTTCCAGCATATCGCTGCGCTGATAGGCCCGCTCAACGGCACTGCCCACGTCATGCGCCAGCGCCATTTCGGCCATATCGCGGTCAAAGCCCCGCTCCGCTGCCCATTGCCGGAAGGTCGAGCGCAGCCCGTGCGGCACGGCGGGCCGCTTGTTCCGGGCGTCAAGGAAGCCGTCGCGGCCCGCCTTCACCTCGGCTTCCTGCATCCGCCGCATGACAGCGGAAAGCGTCATGTCCGACAATTGCCCGCCGCGCTGGGCGTGAAACACATAGGGGCTGCTGTCCATTCGAGGCAGGCTTTTCAGAATTGCCATCGCGTTCGGCGTCAGCGGCACGCGATGGGCGCGCCCTGCCTTCATCCGCGAAGCCGGAATGGTCCATGTCGCAGCTGTCGCAAGTGTCGCAATGAGGGTTATCCCGCATTCCCCAAGTAAATCTGTGATTTCGCTGTCCTGAACTCGTTATTTCCTATATAAATCATAGTGTTGATGGCTGAGAGGGACGTGTTTTATGGATCACCCAGAGGGTG
>Ga0209491_10009597_pt1 | contig 11814 bp, 12 predicted proteins | sample BON02_FD_187213 | JGI IMG/M metagenome (GOLD analysis project Ga0209491, IMG submission 187213) | Freshwater microbial communities from Lake Bonney liftoff mats and glacier meltwater in Antarctica - BON-02 (SPAdes) (version 2) | ecosystem: Environmental > Aquatic > Freshwater > Ice > Glacier... | reverse complement strand
ATGGCTTTAAAGAATCCATGAAGATCGTATTCGACGAAGTTCTTGGACGCTGGAATTACAGGGCCATTCCTGCGATAACATGACTATTAATGCGGCAATAGTGGGAAGTTAATTCTGGCTCGATCCTTAACAACATATCAAAATAAGCAATCAATGCAAGAATCAACATACCGGTTATTAAAACAAAGCTAAATTTCATGCTACACTCGTCGCCCTGTATAAATGCTCAATATTCAAACTAATATTCTTAAGCATAGTCTATTTTTTGAAATATTTTTATGAGGCAACATGCGATCTAAACTTATCGGTAGTATTCTTTTGATTGTAGGTACATCCATCGGCGGCGGCATGCTTGCCCTACCCATGGCTAATGCTGCCTCAGGCCTTATCCCCTCTTCTGTAGCACTTATACTATGCTGGTTGCTGATGACACTTGGAGCGCTCTTAATTCTCGAGGTTAATCTTTATTTACCGCCAGGAAAACACATGGTGTCTATGGCACAAAAAACGTTAGGCTTGCCTGGCTTAATCATAACTTGGATCAGTTATTTATTATTGCTGTATACGCTGCTTGCCGCGTATATCTCGGGAGGAAGCGATGTTTTAAGTGGCATACTAAGCCTCATGCATGTGCACGTGCATAACTGGCAAAGTACGGCGTTATTTACGATAAGTTTTGGCGCAATTGTCTACGGAGGTATACATCGGGTTGATTACGCCAACCGAGCTTTAATGTTTATGAAGCTTGGTATTTACGTGATCCTGGTTATTTTTATCGCACCGTTTGTACGATTAGAACATTGGGTACAAAGCAATCCCGCGGCAGTCCCAGGATCGCTCATGATTTTAATTACGTCATTTGGTTTTGCTATTATTATTCCTAATTTACGTGATTATTTCGAGCATGATTTATCAAGTTTAAAACGCGTGATCATGATTGGATCGCTGATTCCTCTGATGTGTTATTTTGCGTGGGATGCTGTCATCATGGGAGCGCTAGAGGCCAAAGGCACTCACGGGCTTATCTCTTTAACACATGACATGCACCCCACAACAAGCCTTGCAAACCAGTTGGCCAATAGTATGCATAATACATATATTGACGTTTTTTTTCGCGCATTCACCTCGATTTGTATGCTCACAGCCTTTCTTGGGGTTGCCCTGTGTCTTATGAGCTTTCTCAGTGATGGTTTAAATTTAACGCGCCAAGGAAAAGAAGGATTTTTACTTGCCTCACTCACGTTTCTTCCGCCGTTTTTATTGGTTTTATACTTTCCAGGAGCCTACCTTTCAGCGCTAAGCTATGCGGGTATATTATGTGTTATTTTACTGCTCATACTCCCGGCACTTATGGCACTGGCAGGCAGAAAGCGTTATGCACGTGCTTTTGTGGTACCAGGTGGGCGATGGACGCCTATATTTATTTTAATAAGTTCGGCGGGACTACTTTATATGTGTATGCGCCCGTAATTAAAACTTGTTTTTAGTTTCGAGTGAAGCATCTTTAGGTTTTTCTTCACGCTCTGCAATCAGCTCTCGATATTTTTTTTGTGTTGTTTTATTTGCGCCAGGTGCCTCAACGTCATCGCTATGACTGTTTTTATACACAGAACCCATAAATTTAAGTGCTCGTTTAGCATCCGACGATCTAAGCATCGGCTCAATAAGTTCAAGTTGAACAATAAGCTCAGGTGAAATCACCGCCGGCTCATTTTCATACGCTTTTTGAATAACGCTGAGTAAGGTTTCTGCAACAATCCGGGCTTGCTTGATCGGTTTTTCATTGTTTAACACAAGCTCATCGCCTTTAATCAATTCAATAACGTGTTTATAGGCTTCTACTTTATCGAGTAATGTGAAGGTATCACTGATTGGTATTTGTGATTTAAGAATAAGATAGGCTGGATTGTGCGTGAGCTGTGCTTGTTCGGTGAGTTCCTGAGAATTGAAAGCCTCAGGGCTTAAATAATTTAGTTCACTTGGAATAGATACCTCAGGTAGTAATCGTGTTAAATAACGGGATACGTGGCTATCACGTTGCTCTTTTGAATAAGTGTCCGGAAACGTCAGCTGGTCAAGACCAAGCAGTGCTTGATAAACAAGACCCTTTCGTACCCCCGAGCCTTCGGGTACTTGATAAAGTCCAGAATTAATCAGGTCTTGTGTGCCCTGCATTGCAGCAATTCTGTATTGAGATGTTTTAACAGCTTGATTAACCAGGGGAACTAAAGGTAAAAACGATACCTTGATCGCGTCAGATGTATATTTACTTAAGTCTTTTTGTAGCTCTTTAAGTAACGTACCAATTCGCATGGTACGCTGAAAGATAGGGGATATTGAATTGTTTATTGCGTTGCTTATATTGTATTTTACGGCAAGATCCATTCTTATTAAGTCCGCTGAAACGAGTAAATTTTCAAGTGATTCTTGGTAATGACGGAATGCTTCACTTTGATATTTTTCACACAGTTGCTCTATCACATCGTTTACTAATCTTGTATCCGGTGTTAATAAATCCAAAAGATTGAGCGCGTTATAAGCCGATTCTAATTGCTCTAATTGAAGAGAAAAGGCATTGATGACCTCACGATCGGCCTGTGATATTTCAGGATGAGAAAGAAACTTTGTTAAAAAAATATGCGTAGGTAAAATGGATTTTACGGCATTCTCTTCAGAGATAATAAACTCTACGGTTCTGTAAGTAAGTGCTTGTGCTATCTCATCTGTATCAGCGCGTATTAATGCATGAGCTAACCAGGAGGGCGAGGGTTGTTTGCTCGGCGGAATTGGGTGCGATGCAAATGTATTTAACACCTCCATTTTCCTCGGGAATCGCTCGGAGAGCTTGCGATTAAACTTAGAGTCGGGAACATCGAAGATAGCTCTAATAAGCTTTTGATTATCTAAGGAAGGTTCCTTGTCTGTAATCGTTTTAATTGCAACCAAGGCGCTTGTCAGCGCATGAGACGATGCAAAATCATTCGGATCATGATTCATATTTTTAATCATGACGTTATGTAGCTCAATAAATTTTTTAATCGACTCAAAAGAATTTATATTCAGCATTGATGTACTCCTATACCCGTCTGTTCTTTAATTATAGACCATAACCACACGACATGATTCAAAAAAAAGCTATCTAGTCCGGATAAAGCCTATCTTAGTTACATCGTTTATATGCAACACGCACGAAGAGAAGGCTTACTATCGTATGCAAACTCATGTTAAAATTTGCTCTTTCATCTTAGTCAATCAATAGGAAATGTAATGGTTTTAATTAGCACATCAAAAGGCGATATTCGTATCAAGCTCGATGAGAAAAATACACCGAAAACAGCTGCAAATTTTCTCTCGTACATGCGTAATGATTTTTACAACGATACGTTATTTCATCGCGTTATCCCTGGCTTTATGATTCAAGGCGGCGGATTAGATGCTAAAATGGATACCAAAAGTACCGATAATCCAATCGAAAATGAAGCCAAAGCCGGTAAGAAAAATACACGTGGCAGTATTGCCATGGCTCGAACATCCGATCCACATTCAGCCACGGCACAATTTTTTATTAATCTGGCTGACAATGCTTTTTTAAACTTCACCGCTGAAAATGCACAAGGATACGGTTACTGCGTGTTTGGTGAAGTCATCGAAGGGATGGATATCGTTGACGCGATCGCAAAAGTAAAAACAGGTCAACGCGCAGGTCATGGCGACGTTCCAGCGGAAGATATTCTGATTCATAGCATCACCGAAGAAGTCGAAGCCTGATGCGCTTAGAACACGATGTGATTGCTTGTCATCGCATCGTGCTCTACTAACCCAATAGGCTACCATGGAACGCGTCAAACCTTTTCTCAAGTGGGCTGGTGGAAAATACCGTTGTATGCACCACGTGCTTCATGCGCTTCCAAAGGCCGAACGCCTTATTGAACCGTTTACCGGCTCAGGAGCCGTATTTTTAAATGCCCCGCACACCGACTATTTACTTGGCGAAGTTAACGCAGATCTTGTCTCACTTTACGAGCATGTAAAAGACCAAGGTCAAGTATTTATTGATGACTGTGAGCGTCTGTTTTGTGATAAAAACAATCAAGAAAAGCAATACTATCAATTTAGAGTTGAATTTAACCAAACACCCCTCAACACACAGCGACGTGCAGCTTTATTTTTATATCTCAACCGTCACGGCTACAACGGATTATGCCGATACAATTTAGCAGGAGGCTACAACGTCCCTTTTGGGCGTTATAAAAAGCCTTATTTCCCCAGAAAAGAACTGGTGTTTTTTCACCAAAAAAGTCAAAACACGCACTTTCTTCAAGCTGATTTTAGACAAACGTTTTTATACAGCAAGCCCGGTGATATTATCTATTGCGATCCACCTTATGTACCGCTCTCTAAAACCAGTCAGTTTACAGCATACACACGCCAAAAATTTGGTGAAACCGAGCAAATTGCCTTAACCGATCTTGCCATGCAAACGGCTAAAAACGGGATTCCCGTGATTATATCAAACCACGATACGCCGTTTACCCGTGAGTTATATCACACAGCAACCATTACGTCGTTTCCAGTGCGTCGCAATATTAGCTGCAAAGGTCGAGAGCGCATGTCAGTTCGTGAGTTAATTGCTGTTTTTACGTAAGATTAATCTATTACATTTTAAATTACATAATCGTACAGATAGCATGCTCTTCTTTTGGCGTCACAGGTAATTCTGCTAGTTTAGCTTTCATCTGGGATGGCAGAAACATACAGCTAGAATAATCAGCTTTCGAGTCAACATCCCTTGTTTTTTTTACTTGTGCGAACATAGCCCCTGGAACAGAGAATGCTGAATTTTTACTAGGTATGAGGACCAAACTTACCGGTTTTTTCGTCATATAACGTACTCCTTAAAAAAATTACTGCAGGATATTATTTTTTGCATGCGCATGCGTTTCTTTTAAGAAAAAGGTTAAAATTGCAGCAATAAAAATACCTATAGGAATCACAGCCATCGCAAATTGATAGTCTGCTGCCGTATATAAGGCTCTGATTTGGTTCGAGTCTAACATATTCATAGCTATATTGTTACCATGCCGCCTAATAACACACCAATCTAAGACCCAACCCACCAAGGGCTGTAAAACAATAGCGCCTAGCATGACACACATGTTGGTCATCGCAATGGCTGTTCCGCCAGCTTCTCGCGGGCTCAGCTCACGACCAACAGCAAAAACAATCGCTTGCACACTATAAAGACAGCCTAGCGCAAATATCAGGGCGTATAACATCGGGATGCTAAGATGAGGTGAATATAAAATAACGAGCATAACGATACATGCACCGAAAGCGCCAATACGCATGGGCAACTTACGTTGCTTTAACCGATCCGATAAATAGCCCCATAACGGCGCGCCAACAGTGCAGCCCATAAATAAAATTGAGTTTGAAAATTCCGCCGAGGCGAGAGACATGCCATGCGCATGTGATAAATAGGGTATACCCCACAGTTCGGCAAATACTGTCGTTGGCAAATAAATCAAGCAACCATAACCGCCATTAATCCAAATTTGTTGATTGGTTAGGATAAGCTTTAAGTCGACCAACACATGACTAAAACTGGTTACTGTGCCTCCATCCGCTTCTGTATCTTTCTTTTTGTCTCGAATCCCAAACCATAAGACAACCAGCAGCGCAATCCCAAAGAGCGCTGTTAAATTCACAGCATGCTGCCAACCCACCTGTTCAACCATCGCCCCGAGTATATTATCGCCCAACATCGCACCGATGGTTCCAAGCGCAGAAGCTAAGCCTGCCACCAAAGCCAATCGATCCTCTGGTAACCAAATCGTTGCTAGCTTTAGTACCCCAACAAAAGCAAATGCAGAACCAAAACCTGTTAAAAATCGTCCGGCTGCAGCCAGGCTTACAAGATCGGTTGCTGCAAAAAACCACATGCCTACCACAGATACAGCGCAGGCCATGGTTAATAACCGCCGAGGACCCCAGCGATCCATTAACACGCCTACAGGCAACTGCATGGGAACATATGAATAATAATAAAACGACGAAAAAACACCAAACCCCATTGCCGATAAACTAAAGTGCTGCCGCAAAGCAGGCTCCATCACGCTTGGGGTTATGCGTAAAAAATACTCATACGAATAAAATAAAGCGCCAATCATGCAAATAAGCCAAGGAATCACGACGCTTTTTTTGAGCTTAACCATCTTATCTTCTCCTTCGAGTTGCTAAGATTTTTCTGGCTCTGGATCTTTTAAGAAAAAACCAATCACCATCACTAATATCAGTGATAAGGGTAGCACGAGAAGTGCTCGTTGATAATCAGAGATATGATACATCATCGCACCAGCTGACTCAGCTTGCGTGGTGGAGTAATCATAATCAAGTAAAAACCCAACCAAAGGCTGAAAAATAACCGCGCCAAGCGTCACAATCATATTCACAGCAGCAAAGACAGTTCCGGATAGCTCTGCCCCACTACGTTCTTTTACCATCACAAAAACAATGATTTCTGTTCCACTAAACACACCGTATAAAAACAGCAACACCAGTAAGCTCGTGTAGGAAAGATGAGGCACATACAACACAGCTGCAATACACAGCAAAGCACAAAACGCCCCAAGGACGAGTGGTCGTGTACGTCGCCCTGTACGGTCGGACCAATACCCACTTAATGGCGCGCCAACAGCCCAGCCCAGAAACATGGCTGACACGACTTTAGCAGCTTCCATTTTTGTTAAATGATGCGCTTGCTCGAGGTATGATTTTCCCCATAACTCCCCAAAAACAGAAAGCGAGGTATATAACGAGGCACCCACTAAACCAATCAACCAAACTTCTCGTGAAATTAATACACGCCAAACCTGATTAAAAAAACATTTTAGCGATTTTTTACTTTCATGTTCACGTCCAGGAGCGTCTCGTACGATGAGCAAGATCAAGACGGTTAAAACAGCACCCGCAATCACGGTGAGCATTAAGACTTTATCGAGCGCCATCGTCGCTGCAAGTTCTGTAAGCTTAACACCACCGTACATCAGGCCAAACATACCAAGCGCAGTCATAAGCCCTGTTGCTAATGAAAAATAACGCTTAGGAAGCCAGTGTGTTAGCAAGGTTAAGACACCAACAAAAGCAAATGACGAACCAAAGCCAACGAGAAAACGCCCAATTCCTGCAATATAAATCGACGAGAAATTCATAAATAAATAAGAACCAAACGTACAACACAAACAAGCAAATGAAAGTAATTTTCGTGGGCCAAAGCGATCAATCAGCATGCCAACCGGGAGCTGCATCGGTGAATAGGCAAAGTAATAGAGTACAGCTAACTGCCCGAAGGTTGTTGCTGAGATATGGCCGAAAGCTTCACTTAGCTCGCCCTGCAACGTTCCTGGTAAAATACGAAGTAAAAATTCGTAACAATAAAAGAACGCTGCAATAAGACAAACAGTAATACCAAAGATTAAGTGCTTACGACTCTTTAGGACCACATCCTGCATGTGCGTGAGTCTCCTTCAAAAAGAATGTGAGGATAGCCGCACAAAATACACCGATAGGAATCACAGCCATCGCTAACTGATAATCACTGGCTGTGTACAGTCCTCGAAGTTGCTCACTGGTTAATGTATGCATGGCTATGTCCCCTACGTGACGCGCGCGTACGCTCCAGTCGAGTAAGTGACCTATTAAAGGTTGTAACAACATCGCACCAAGCATAACAAACATATTCGTGGTTGCAATCGCGGTGCCGCCTGCTTCTTGTGGGCTTAATTCTCGACCGACAGCAAACACAACCGCTTGCACACTATAAAAGAGCCCCAAAATAAACATGGCGACATTCAGTGAACGACCACCGAGACCAGGAAGGTACAAAATCACGGTCATGAGTATACCCGCGCCAAATGCACCAATAAACATCGGTAAACGTCGTTGTTTAATCTTATCTGAAAAATAACCCCAAAGTGGCGCACCAACGGTAAAGCCCATAAAGACCAGTGAATTAGAAAATTCTGCTGAAGCAGGTGCCATACCATGTGCATGTGCTAAATAAGGTATGCCCCATAACTCAGCAAAAACGGTGGTTGGTAAATAAATTAAGCAACCGAACCCTCCGTTAATCCAAATTTGCTTGTTTTTAAGAATAATTTTGAGATCGAGAAAACCACGATTCAACGATTCAACCGTTCCACCATCATGCTCCATATCATTTTTTTGGTCATGAAGACCAAACCACAATAAGGCAACCACACCCAATCCAAATAAAGCGGTGTAATTAACGGCGCTCTGCCATCCCATGCGTTCAACCATCCCACCCAACAGATTGTCTCCGACTATGGCACCCACAGTTCCGAGCGCTGCTGCAAGTCCAGCAACCAAAGCAAGTCTATCTTCAGGAAGCCAGATGGTCGCTAATTTCAAGACACCGACAAACGCAAAAGCTGAACCGAAACCTGTCAAAAAACGACCCGCGGTTGCAATATTGACTACATCGGTACTACCCAATAACCACATACCCAGAATAGATAATGAGCAAGCAAGGGTTAATAGCCTTCGTGGTCCATAACGGTCCATTAATACACCTACCGGAAGCTGCATAGGTACATAAGCATAATAATAAAACGCTGAAAATAAACCAAAGCCCGTAGCAGAAAGGCTAAAGTGCTGACGAAGAGACATCTCCATCATGCTCGGCGTAATACGCAAGATATACTCGTACGAGTAAAACAGCGCTCCCAGAGCACAAATTAACCAAGGTATTAAAATAGCTTTTTTATTACGTAACAACATAAATTCTCCTTACTTTAAATACGTTCTTGATTAACCCTACCTACACCACTCGCTACGGCAGCGTCAGCCACAGCTTTGGGTACGCAAGATCTCAAGCGTGGATCGATCGGTTTAGGTAGAATATATTCGGGTCCAAACTCCCAGTGCTTCACACCAGGATAGTTACGTTTAACTTCTTCAGGCACTGGTTCATGTACCAACTTCCGAATAGCTTCAACCGCAGCCATTTGCATGGCTTGGTTAATACACGTTGCGCGTGCATCAAGTGCTCCTCTAAAAATATACGGGAAGCACAACACATTATTGACTTGATTGGGATAATCACTTCGCCCTGTTGCTAAGATCAAATCAGAACGTACTTCACGTGCAAGCTCTGGACGAATTTCAGGGTTAGGATTAGATAAAGCAAATAAAATAGCTTTCGGTGCCATGCAGTTTAATAGTGCAGGCGTTAACAAATCAGGTTTTGCAACACCAATAAAGACATCGGCATCAACCAAAGCCTCGTCCAATGTTCGCGCCTCAGACGTGGTCGCAAAAGCAAATTTATAAGCATTCAAGTCTTCACGACCGACATGAATCACACCTTTGCTATCTAGCAACAGCATGTTGGCTTTGTTGGCCCCTAAAGCGACCAATAAGCGCATGGAAGCAATACCCGCAGCCCCGGCACCAATGCAAACAATTTTTACGTTATCTAGGGTCTTGCCTTGAATTTCAAGTGCATTTAATAAACCCGCTGCAACCACAATCGCTGTTCCGTGTTGATCGTCATGAAACACCGGAATATTAAGCTGCTCAATCAATGCTTGTTCTATCTCGAAACACTCAGGCGCTTTAATATCTTCAAGATTAATGGCTCCAAACGTGGGAGCAATACATTTTGCGGCCGCAATAAACGCTTGGGGATCAGCTGCATCCATTTCGATATCAAATACGTCTACATCAGCAAACCGCTTAAACAAAACAGCTTTACCTTCCATCACAGGCTTACTGGCCAAGGGTCCTGTATCACCTAAACCAAGAACAGCCGTTCCATTGGTCATCACGGCGACCAAATTTCCTTTGGCGGTATAAAGATAAGCATCTTCTGGATTGGCTTGGATCGCTAAAACAGGTTGAGCAACGCCAGGTGTATAAGCCAAGGATAAATCATCTTGGGAATCGGTTGGCTTTGTAACGTTGATCGAAAGTTTTCCCGGCGTAGGAAAGGCATGATAGTGCAAGGCGCGTTGCTTTAATAAGTCATCATTCAACATGGCTTCTCGCTTTTCGTTAATTAAACATGCAAAGTATAAAGATCACGCATAAAAATAGGGCGCTTATCCTTTGCGCCCATATTTTACATATACTACGTGATTGACTACATCATCTTTTAGCTGCTTATTACTTAGAAGCAGATTTGATATTATAACGATCTTGGAAACGCTTAACACGTCCTCCAGTATCTGTTACTCGTTGCTGTCCTGTATAGAACGGATGGCATTGAGAACAAACTTCAACGTTTAAATCTTCACATAACGTAGATCTTGTTTCAAAGGTATGCCCACAACTGCAAAGCACTTTAATCACTTCATAATCTGGATGAATCGACATTGCTAAAACTCTCTTAATAATATAGTTATCACTAAACAGGCACTAAGCGTGGCATTCTACCATGCACACAAAAAAAATCAATGCCACTCTTTTTCTTCGTCCCATAAACAACGCGTTAAAACGTTAATTACTTGGATTTATCAATACAAAACTTACTTTACCATCAGAAAAACGACGTTTTGCCGAGGCAATTAATATTTCATTGGTGGGATCTTCGAGTCCCAAGGTTAAATTTTGTGTTGGTTCATCGAACGCAATCAACAATAACCCCGCGTTTAAAAGCCAACGTAAATGTTTCTTTGATACACACATTTTACACGCCTCTCTCGCCTTTTCAAGCTGGCTACGAGGGAATAGCTGAAGTGCGTATTGCTTACCTAACCATGGGAATAATTCATGCTGTGTAATCATACCAAGCCGTATCAAAGCGTCACCTAGCCGCTCACCTGTTTTTTTATGTTGAAGCAAAGCCTCATGCAGCTGCGTCTCGGTGATTAATCCATCTTCCAGCAACAAGTCACCAATGCGTCGCTTAAACGGTACGAGAATATGCCTGCCAGGAAATTGATGCTCTGTTTTGTCCCACGCCACGGGCTTTGCTTGTTTACGAGGATTGATCGAGACAAAATATAATCGATACGCACGAATCAAGGCATGTAAATTCAATAGATTGCCATACGCTGCACGTAGAAGCGTTAAACTTGCAGCAACGTTTCCATAAACACGACGTGTAGCAATCATACGCTGTAGCAAGCGCATACACATCATAAACGTACCGATTAAAATAAGCTTCCATACCCAAGGATGCATATTAAACTGCTCTTGTAAGACAGGATAGCTTGGATGATTCGCCGTCCCCACTTCATACACAAGCCAAAATATCAATAAAAAATAAGCAGCTCCATTAATAAAATGCGTAATAAATGATTTTCTATCATGTATCAATGAATAACGAAGACGCCAAGACTTAGGCCAAGCCGAATGCTCCCATTCTTGAAAAACAATCCCAATGATCCACCGTGATTTTTGACGGACGGCTTGAAAATAATTTTGAGGAAACATCGCGCGTGTAGCCACTTGTTCTTTCACTGTTTTTTGTATATATTTTTTGTTAAAAAAGCCTTGTTTCACCCATTTTGTTTTTAAAATAGATTGCGTTAAAAAAATAGGCTTAAAACCCAAAGCGCGTATTTTAAACGAGGTGCGATAATCCTCCGTTAACGAGTTTTCTTCAAACGGGCAACCCCCCGACTCTTCAGCCAAAGCCGTGATTGAACGACGTGAAAAAGCTGTGTTAGTGCATCATAGTTTCTGTAAATTAGGTTTGTCTTAAAAAAAGGCAGGCCATCGGTTAAACTTGAGGTTCTTAATCAAGGAGCTTAAAAGATGGCCATGCGAGTAGAGAATACAGAAATTTCG
>Ga0209491_10009593_pt1 | contig 11822 bp, 15 predicted proteins | sample BON02_FD_187213 | JGI IMG/M metagenome (GOLD analysis project Ga0209491, IMG submission 187213) | Freshwater microbial communities from Lake Bonney liftoff mats and glacier meltwater in Antarctica - BON-02 (SPAdes) (version 2) | ecosystem: Environmental > Aquatic > Freshwater > Ice > Glacier... | reverse complement strand
GAGACGTTCGATGTGACGCCGTTGGGGGGAGGGAGGGGGGGAGGGAGGGGGGAGGAGGAGGAGGTGGTGCGGATGGATTAGGATATGTTTTTAGCCTGGAGCGAGGGGAGGAAGAGGAATGGGGGGCGAGAAGCTGACAAAGTCCTTCGTGCCGTAGCAGCAGCAGAAGCAAAAACAAAAAGCATGTATGTACGTAGTAGGTAGGTAGTGAGTGAGTGATTCCGCCGCTTGAAAACAAAGACAGAGAAAACATTGCACGAAGTAAAATTGCCAGATGAAACAAACCACAAATAAGAAAGACTCTTCTAGTTTTGGTTCGTCTACATTTCCTTCTTTCTTTTGCTTTTGCTTTTGATGGAGGCTTTGCAGGCATTACTCTCTTAAAAGCTCGACTGGACGCCCTTGCTCTCGCTGGGTTTGAGTCGATTAGAAGAGATACGCCTGCTTGCCTTTCTTACATTGGTCTTTGTTCCTTTTAAAAAGGCCTTTTTGCCTTGCCCCTGTACATGCTTCTATTATATTATATTCTATATTCTATTCTATTCTATATTCTATTCTATTCTATTATTCTATCTTCTATTCTATTCTTATTCTATGTTGTGTTTGTTTATATCCCTTCCTACTGCTCGTGCCTCCTTTCTTCACTCATCCACTCATCCACATAATCTTTCGAGCGCTAGCAAAAAAGGATGTGGCCCGGCTGATTTTTTAAAAAAAGGACATGACTTGTCTTTTGCTAGGAACCCTCCCTCCCTCCCTCCCTCCGCTCCTTCCTCCCTCCCTCCCTTCCTCCCTCCCTCCCTTCCTCCCTTGTTCATCCAATCCTCCTATTTTTCTGCTTTCTGTTTTCTTGAGGGTCTTCCCATTGCTATGGCTAGGCCACCGCTTCTTTTTCTCGGCCTTATTCTCAACCTCTCTCTCCTTCACATACACACACACAAACACACTCACACACACTCTCTCTCTCCTTTGTCTCTACCTTTGAGATCTCAGGGTTGCAGAAAGCGATATGCATGGTCGTCGCTCGGCCTCGGACATTGTACATTTTATTTCGATGTGCACAACATTGCGCCTCAGTATCTGCACTATCTATTAAGAGTAGTGACATGTGGTGAGTCAAGGGAGAAATGCGCCTTCGTAATTTAATTTTCACACTTTTGTGAACTAGGCTTAAATCGTGATTTTCTCGCAAAAAATCACGTTGCGTGGCCACACAGTGCCCGGAGCATTCATTAAGGCGTGTGGCCGCCATCGCAAGTGTTGGTGCATGTACGGTATGTATGGCACGCTTGGAAAAGGCGTGATTTTCACTTTGTAAAATCGGGCTTGGGAAGGGGGGGTGGGGAGGTCAGTGCCATCAAGTTCGATCCGAATCGAACGAGACGACGCCTCCACAGCACAAATACTTAACAACCACCGCACTAACACATACAAAAACAGGCGCCACAAGCAGCATGTTAACCTCCTCCTCCCCCCCCTCCGCCGCTCCCCCCCTGGACACGCAAAGCGATTTGGCAAGCAACGTCGCGGGCGTCTTTGACGGGCACCTCGCGCCAGGCACTCGCCCCTGCCTCCTGATAATTGACATGGTGCAGGCCTACCTACAGCCCGACTCCCCCATTTATGCCGGCATCGAGGATGCTTTGGCGTCGACAACGCGCTTGCTGCACCTGGCGAGGCGCTTAGGGGTCCCTGTCATCCACACCAACGTCGAATTTGTCCCGGGCGGGCTGAACGGCGGCGTCTTCTTCCGCAAAATCCCCCTCCTTCGCATCTTCGAAAGAGGCTCACCCTTGGGGGCGTTTCATTCTGACTTGATGCCTCTGCCACACGAGGTGGTGGTGACAAAGCAGTACGCCAGCGCCTTTTTTGGCACCTCCCTGGCTTCCACCCTTACGGCCCAGGGCATCGACACAGTGCTGATTGCGGGCGTCTCCACCTCGGGCTGCGTCCGCGCCACGGCCACTGATGCTTGCCAGCATGGTTTTATCCCTATTGTGGTCAAGGATGCTGTGGGCGATCGTCATACTAAGGTGCATGAGGCCAATTTGTTTGATTTGCAAGCGAAGTACGCCGAGGTGTTAAGTGAGGCAGACGTGAGGACGTACCTAGAGGAGCTTGCTTTGAAGAGTCAACAAGCGTAATAGGTGAATGCAGCTACACCCTTCAAAATCGATCCTCTGACAGGAATGAACAAAATGTTGATGCACACTTGTAATGTAAATATGAAAATGAAACAACAATTGAGAGGATTAATGTAATAGCTTTTTATTAGTCCAGGCACATTTTGGCGGTGGCGCTTACTTTTTCTTTAGACATACAAATAATTACATCAGTCGTGCTTTGATTTTTGGGCCGCCTTCTTCTCCTTCTTCCCTCCCTCCTCTGCCTCCTCATTCTTCCGCTTCTTCTTCTTCTTCTTCCTTTGAATGGCACCAACGTCTTGCTCTTCGCCAATCACAGGCACGCGTCGCGGCTCCTCCACACGCTGCCGCTCCTGCTCCTCCTCCTCCCCCTCATTTTCAACTTCCACATCTTCCTTCTCTCCCACTTTCTTTACCGCTTTCTTATCCTCCTCCTCCTCCTCCTCCTCCACCAACCCTCCCCCTCCCTCACCCCTCCTCGCTGCAGTCTCCGCCTCATGCTTGGACTTACACGCCCTCTCCAACTCCCACACCACCTCCTCCGTCACCGGCCAGGTCTCCCTCCCTCCCTCGTTCTGGAGCACAAACACAGATGTATCAAAATACGAAGTCTTGAACCGAGTCGAGAGTTTATGTTGGCTCCCCTCAACGTACCCATGCTGCTGGGCTTGCAACAGCACGTGGCGCACGCAAAAAGAGCTCTCGCGCAGACGACGCCAGGAGGCCCCCGAGGCTGTGTAGAGGGCTTTGGGCCGCTTCTTACCCTTCATTTTGTTGTTGTTTTTGTGATGGTGAGGAGGAGCTTTCTCCTTTGGTGCCGCCGCGTGTTTCTTCCCTCCCTTCTTCCCTTCCTCCCCCCCCTCTGCCTCCTCCTCGTCTTTCCACGCGGGAATGACAATTACAAAGCCCAGCGGCCTCTCACTGGCATGCAAAAGTTCCTCCATATGCTGAGCCATCCGTTCAATCACACAAGGTAAGAAAGGAGGGTTCGCTTCATACATTCCCTCCTGGGGAAAAAACGCGAAAAAACTCCCCAAGCTCCCAAAACACCCATCGGTATCTTCAAAAGCAGAGCAATAATGCGGATAACGACAGTTGAGGGGCGAAGCAAAACATTCCATCCGACAGTCAAATCGACGGAGGAGGACCTCGAACGCCTCCTCGTTGATGGCCCCCTGGAACCCCCCTCCTCGATCCGTACCTCCCGCTAGACTGCTATACCGCAACAAGAGGAGGAACAAATGGTGATGGAAGCGTTTCTTCTCCTGCTCCTCATTCACCTGCTGATGCTGCTGCTGCTGCTGCTGCTGTGGGCCACCAAAGCGTGCGTGCAATGCCTGGAGCTTGTCGTGATGCGCTTGATTAATAGTCACGGTCGTGGCCTTATGTTGGAGTTGGTACAGCTTCCGCCCCGCGTCAAACCGCACCTGAATCAATGGTAATCGTCCCTTCACATCACTTATGGCCGAGCCCACCATAACCGAAGCCCGTTGTACTTGCCCTAGGAGCTTGATAGCCGTCTTGTTCAAATCAGTCATCACCTTCTCGGCACTGCTTTTGCCCGCCCCTCCTTCCACCAACTCCCGCCTCAACAACGTCCGCCCCGCCTTGGCATGCTCCTCCTCCAAACGAGGGTCCGGCAATATGGGGTCATCGCTGCCATCCGCGCGATGCTGCGAAAAGAGCCAGCGTTCAAAGGGCGGGATTCTGAGATCCATTTCCAAGCCTCGATTGACCTTGTTGAGGAAGAAACAGGTCAAGTTGCCAACAGCGTTGTGCCGCGAAATCTCCAAACTTAGGTCGGGCGATGCATGGGTGTGTGCTTGACGACGGGCCTTGGCGTGGCGCAGGGCGTCCTTGGGCGGCTTTACGTCGGGGCGCCAGATGGAGGAGAAGGAGGAGGAGGAGGATGGGGTAGTGGAGGAGGGAGGGGGGGCTCGTTGGGCGTCTTCGTCTTCGTCTGAGTCTGAGTCTTCGGATGCTGCTGCTGCTGCTGCTTCGTCGGCTGCTGCAGGCACCTCCCCCACCTGCGCCATGTACATTTCGTCCAGCAAGGCGTCCATTTTGCTTGTCTGTTGGTGGGTTGTGGGGTGTGGGGAGGTTAGATTCCTGGGCTTTTTTTGGAGAAATGAAGCAGTCCTGGTCTCACAAGCCTGTCCCTCCATGCACACAACACAGACAAAGGCAGGCGTACATCACAAGCACGCCGCCAGCTCCTCTTCGGACACACAACGCAGCTCTTCAGCCCCTGAAATCGAAGCCCCCTCATCCATCGCCATCATCGCCGCCTCACCAAATTCCCCGCGCTTCGGCACCGTCCTCAATCCTCCCCCCTCCTCCCACAGCTACGCAATAATGGCCCCGCCTTCCCTCTTCCACGGCGAGGGCTCCACCTCACCGCCGCCGCAGCCCTGCTCCTTCTCGCAGCCGCATCACGACCCTGAAGCTGCAGTCCTTCATCCTTTCCTCCGAGCCGGGGGCGTCGACGGGGTGTGCCTCTTGGGGCCCCGGCAGAGCGGCAAGAGCAGCCTGGCCTTTGAACTGTGTTACAAGATGGCACAAACCCAGCCAAATGGGCAGGCACTTTTTATCCACCGCCACGAGGACGCCCGCCTGGTGGCCAAAACGGTCCGCCTCGTCGTGCCACTTCCTCCTTCCTCCTCCTCCTCTTCGGCCATGCAGCAAGCAAAAGAGCCAAAAAAGGACCCCCCCGCCGCCGGGTGGGATTTTTCCGTCCTCGACAACGTCTTCCTCAAGCGCTTCACCACCGTGCAACACCTCTGTTGGTACTTCGGAAGCCTCCACCACCAACCCGACCACCTTCTCCCCTCCGTCATCGTCGTGGACGACCTGGACAAGTACCGTAGCACCACCCCCCATGGCCAGGACCCCTTGCGAGCCCCTTGTCAAGTGTTAAGCGTGATGCGTGATGCGGCTTTGCATATAAAACGACGTACGGGCCGAAAGTGTTTGTTGGTGGTGACGATGGAATTTGCGGATCGAGGGTTGATGGCGCCCTTGACGAGACAGCTGGGGATGGTCCTGAGGATTGTACGGCAGCAGCAGCAGCAGCAGCAGCAGCAGCAGCAGCAGGGGGGAAGAGGAGGTGGTGGAGGGGTGTGGATGTTGCAGGGGGATAAGGAGTGTGTGCAGTTGTTGGGGAGGGCTTCTTCTTTTTTAGTGAAGGGCATGTGTCGTTTTAGGTTGGAGGAAGGAGGGGTGTTGGAGGTGCTAGGCGAGGACGAGCAGAGAGGATAAGCAAGCGAGATGGACAAAGAGAAAGATAGAGATAATGTGAAAATGAGAGGTGGTGATGATATGTGTGGTTTACTCTGCCTGTGTGATGAGGGGTTCTTCGTGGCTTAGGTGCTCAAGGAGGACGCCAATGTGTGACTGTTTGAAGAGATGAAACAAGAAAACAAAAGCAATAAAGTACACGTCTGTTTCTCGTCGCACCAACGCTTGCTCTTCTTTTTGGCTGTTTTTACTACTTTTGCGTGCATCTCTAATCTATTACAATCACAGTCTCTCCACTTCATACAGTTCACTTTCATTTCTCTCTTGCTCTCCTTCTCTCATTTTCACAACTTCCTCCTCCTCACGCATCCACCAACCCCACAAACAACCCCTCCCACCTCGACCCCACCTTCCAAAAACCGGAATCTCACTACACAATTTGTCATCTCATTTCCCCCCCTCCTCTCCTCTCCTTCTCTCACGCACCCACCAACCCCTCAAACAACCCCTCCCACTCAGAACCCACCCTCCAAAAAACCGGAATCTCCCCAAGAGCAGCCGGCACTGTCACCCACCCTCCCTCCCCGCCCTCGTACACCTTCCCCGTCCACACATGCTTCCATCTCACCCCTCCCTCCCTCCCTCCCTTCCCTCCTCCTCCTCCTCCTCCTGGCAAATACACCCTCCAGGTCACCTTCCCAGGGTCCAACACCGGAGCGACCAACAAATCCCCCCCCACCAAAAACTGCTGCCCAATCTCCCACACCTCCTTCTCTCCCAGAAAATGACAAAACAAAGGCCTGACCACCGGCCATCCCTCCCTCCCCGCCTCCTCCATCAACACCTTCCGATACGGCGCCAAATGAGCGAAAACTCGTCCGAATCTCCCCAAAAAACGGACACTCTCCTCATCATCCCACACCTGCGCACTCGGGGTATGCATAAAACTACCAAGGTGCGTCCTATACAACACACCAGCAAACGCCCCCATCTCCACCCAGCGAAACAACAGCTCCCTTGGCCTTAAAAACTTGAACAAAAAATGATCAATCATCGTATACCCCCCCACATCCGAATGACTCAAACTATTCCCCACCAACCCTCCCGACAGCATAGCAGGTAAAACAGTCTTCATCCCATCGTGTCCATCCCACGTCACCAGCTGATCCCCCACCCAATACAACTGCGCCACGCCCGGCGTCTTTATATGACCCGACCGTACAAACGCAACCACCTCTCTCCCTTCCTCCCCCTCCCTCCCCGCCTCCGCCTCCTCGATCGCCTCCCGTTGCAAACTAGCCCAGTAATCCGGGAAAACATTATGCATCACATTCCCCCTCCCTCCCTCCAGCCGTGCTTGAAATGGGACGTACTCCCCAAAATCTGCCATCCACCCCCCGGAGCCCGCGTCGTCAATCATCGATGTTTTAATCACCTTTTTTAACCATTTTCTTGTTTCTAAATTTGTAGGGTCGATAGTCCCGAATTCAATACTACCACTCTTGGCAATCAGAGGCTCTCCCTTTGCATTCTTGATCAAATACCCGTTTTCTACCGCCTCTCGAAATAAATTTCGCTCATGCGGAAAACTCTTAATGCTCGCCCCACCCCCGCCAGCAACATCCACCAGATACGGATTCATATACGTCAACACCTTCACCCCTCCCTCCTTCAGCCCCTCCCTGTAAGAATCCCACCGTGGGTAGTACTGTCGATTCACCTCCCAATTCCAGATCAATCGCGTCCCATCCCAGTCATGCCTCGTGCCCACCCAATCCTGCAACCACACCCCCACCAATGGCACCTCATACTTCAGCAACGTAGCCGTGATATTCTCCACTTCATCCGACCCTCCCTCCAAACCAACAATCACCCCCTCTTGCGTCCAGTCCGGCAATGGCTGCATTCTTCCAGTTTCCGACGTGAACAACGTGATGGTTTCTAAAGGCGAAGCAGCACTATACAAAATCCCACGCACGGATTTACAAGACCAGTATTCAGCTGTTACTACGTCAGGCAGAGTTAAATCAAAGAACGAGACTTTAGGTCCTTTCAACGATAAAGCCCGTCCATGACTCGTCATATACATAGGCTTAGCCACATATGTCGTATGCCAGGCGGAGCCCACGCCGTGCACGAAGGTGTTGAGTATGAATGTGAGGGGTTGGAGGCCCCTCCCAACCCCTTGCTCGCTGATCACAACAGGGACTACATCGCCTTTCAGATTCCACCGGGAGTAATGCTGGCCAAACCCGAAGAAGGCCTCGTCTTTTTCGGAGCCATATCGCAGCCAGAGTCGGTTGTAATAATTGGAGGAGGAAGAGGGTGGATTGGTGTGTTGGCCATCGGCTGCATAGAGCATCTCCTCGTCGCCGTCGTCGTCGTCGGCTTCCGCCGTCTCTCCCAGAAGAAGAGCAAATTGCAGCTTGCCAGCCTCGCTTGCATCGCCGACAGTTAAATCGAAACGATAAGACACAGAAGGAAGACCAGGGCTATCGAGCAAGCCAGTGAGCGTGAGAGAGACGTTGGGCTCGTAAACTAAGGCCTCGACGATTTGCCGCGTCGTCTGTTGGAGGACGCGTTGCTTGAGGAAGTAATGCCCGTCCCGGATGGGGTCACCGTCCAACACCGCCCGTCCTGCCAAGATGAAAGGCTTGTCCTTGGCGTACGTGTGCCATATAGAATGCTCTTGTGATGGCGATGAGGACGAGGACCTCCAGATGCTGAGGGAGCCTTGGTCCCAGCGCACGTCAAAGCCAGCACCCAAGGCATAGTGCTGGGTGATCTGGCAATCCGGGTGAAGCTCCAGCACGGCATTCCGGTCCAACCACCATCGTCGGAAAGCCACGGGCGGCTGCAGCATCAAGGCAGCGGCCACGGCAAGGAGGACGACCGCGATTGTGATGGGGGTTGAGGAGGCGGCCGGCGTCTTGTTCTTTTTCGGGAGGCCGGGTGGCGGGGCTGCTGCTCGAGCCATGACTGGTCTGGCGGGCCCTCGACCGAGGGAAACAGGGACTTTAATGTGCTTGCCTGTCGAGGTGGGAATGCGGATGAGTGGGGAGTGAGGCGTCAATAGTAAATGGTGGGCAAAGTGTTGAGGAATGCTCTGTCGCCATCGCCCTTGAACAGCTTCTCGCTTCGGTCATCTCGACCCAAGCAACCCAACACCACCCCCAGAGACATACAGGCCACCCCCGCGCAGTCCACACCGTCGGGAAGCGTCCGCGTTGCCAGAGCGTCGTTATGCCGGTGGTGGCATGGGCGGGAAGCCACGCATTGTCACGCTCACCCTTGCTGACTCCGCCTCGACACCTTTCTTCCGAACACAGGAATCACAGGGAATCACCCCACACCAACATCACCATGATGCTGCTTTCTGCTCGTCAGGCGCTCCGCACCGCTGCCCGCACTGTCCGCGTGCCCGTCACCGCGGCTGCTCGCTCCGTGGCCACCAACGCCAAGGTAAGTCTCTCGTGCGTAGTCGTATCCTTGTCATGACTGGGGGGGGGTAAAGTCGTGTGGTCGCTTGGAGCAACCACACGGGTTGGTCCTGCATACTCGAAGTTCCGGTGTCATCTATGCTTATTGTTTGACAGAACGGCCCACGAACCAGCCTATGCTGCCAAGCTCCCGCTCTTCCGCCCCCTGTCGTCCCTCTCCCTCTCTTCCGCCCTCTGTCGTCTCTCTCTCAAGACCAAGTCTGATGTTCTTCCATGCATTTCGCTTACATCATTTCGCTTACCCCCACATTTACAGGCCAGCGCCACGGCCGCGTCTGCTTGGGAGCGGGGCCTCGTCGCCGCCGGCACGGCAGGCTTGGCCTTCGGGATTGTTGTGCTGAACAGCGAGACCGCTTACGCTTTCTCCGGCAAGGTCGATTGGGAGGGCTCCGTCCGCAAGGACATTGTCAAGTTGATCGAGGACGAGGACAAGCGCCGTGAGGATGGCACGGGCATTGGTCCTACTTTGATTCGTTTGGCGTGGCACTCGTCGGGGACCTATGATTGCAAGGCCAAGAATGGTGGCAGCAATGGCGCGACCATGCGTTTCTGCCCGGAGGGGAATTGGGGCGCCAACCAGGGACTCTGGTGAGTGTGTTTCTCGTTTCCTCGTTCCGTCTGTCAACAAAATCAAAAGCTAACCCTGCTATCTCTGTACTTTATTCTACACTCACAGCATTGCCCGGCGTCTGCTCGAGCCCATCCAAGCCAAGTACGGCTGCAGCTTTGCCGATCTCTGGACGTTTGCTGGCAAAGTGGTAAGTTAAATAGGCGTAATTACTAATGTTACTTAATTCTACCATATAATTGATTGTCTATGTACTCATTCATATTTTCTTACCCCGTTTGTATTTTACTTGTTCATTTATTTTGGGAAAACTACACTTACACATACTTTTTCACACCCCCAAAACAGGCGGTGGAAGAGGCCGGTGGGCCCATGATACCTTGGAGGGCGGGCCGCTCGGACGCCGACGACGGGACCAAGACCGTCCCTGATGGCCGTCTGCCCGACGCGACGCAGGGTGCTGCTCACCTCCGCGACATTTTCTATCGCATGGGCTTTAATGACAAGGATATTGTGGCCTTGAGCGGGGCGCATTCGATGGGTAAGTTTTTGAATGTGTGCTGATTTTTCATCCCCTTTCTCTCTCTTTCTTCAGTACATGATATCTCCACTGTCTTTCTTTTTATGTATACATTTTTTAATTTTGTTTCGATCCTTATTTCTCTCTCTTCATTGCATCGTCGCTGCCTTTTTCTAATATTATTTTTGATTTAATATTCCATCTTTCAGGTTTCTGCCACCTGGATAACTCGGGTTTTGTGGGCCCCTGGTCGTTTGCGCCCAACTCGTTCAGCAACGAGTACTTCCGCTTGTTGGTGGAGGAGAAGTGGGTGCCGAAGAAGACGCACAAGGGCAAGCCCTGGAAGGGTCCCTTGCAGTATGAGGACTCGACTGGGAAGCTGATGATGCTGCCCACGGACATGGCGCTGATGGAAGACCCGGAATTCAAGAAGTACGTGCTGTTGTTTAAGGAGGACGAAATGTTATTTTTTAAGGAATTTGCCGCGGCGTTTGGGAAGCTGATGGAGTTGGGGTGTCCTTTCCCTGGCGCGGGGGGGGCGGCGGATGGGGCGGGGATTTTTGGGCAGGTGAAGGCGATGCTTGGTCTCAAGGCCTAGGGTGTAGAAATTGTGGTGGAGGGCAGCAGTAGCAGCAGCAGGAGGAGTGAGTGAGGAAAAGGATGGACTGAATGACGGAAGGACCAAATCAGAAGGGGAAACAAAGAAGAGGCAGAGAAAAAACGAGGAGAGAATCGCATCCATACATACATCATTAAAAGAGAAAAAAAGTTGTGCCCCTCTATCCCGCGCCGTGTCATAGGTAGAAACGACCCTTGTTTCTGAGTAGTAGCGAGATGAGAGGGAAAAAGGAGCAAACAAATTGGGATTGCGAGCAATGACAGGATGACAAGACAGAGAGGCCGCTGCATCCCACCCACCCCAACCAAACAAAAAGAGGATGAAGCAAGAAAGACGTATTAGTATTTTTCACTCGATTCATTCTTTATTGCAACATTTGATTTCATCTACCTAATCTCATCTCTGTACATGCTCTCACCCTTCCTCCTCCTCCTCGCCTTCCTCCTCTTCCCCCCCAACCGCCTCCACCTCCACCGGCACCCGCTGATCCAACCCCAGAAAATTATCCGGCTTCAAATGCAGCTGCAACGTCGCCGGCCCCGCTGCCACCGGCGCCGGAAACGCCAACGTAATCTTCATCTCCCCTCCCCGCTGACTGCCCGTAAATCTCTTCAGCGCCAACAGCTCCTCTTCCGCCTCCCCCAAAGTCAACCACCACCCTCCCCCCCCCTGCTTCGCCTGGTGCTTGTTGAACCGCGACCTTGTCATGGGCGGTCCTCCCCCTCGTCCCGGCCGACAAGTCAACGTCACCTCCAACATATAATCTTGATCCACCACCACCTGCGGCCGTCCGCCCGACCCCACAACCACAGGCCGCGTCGCTCCTCCTCCCGCTCCTCCTCCTCCCTCCACGGCCTCGACCGGCTCCAAAACCCTCACCTTTGTGACAGTCACTAAGCCGAGCCTCCTCAAATCTCCAGCCACCCTTCCCACCTCAACCCCCGTGATCCCCTTTCCCACCAATAACCTTCTCAACCCCCTCTCATCCGCGATCACCCACCCCCTCAACTCCTCCCCATTCCCCCTCCTCCCTCCCTCCTCCCTCCCTCCCTCCCCTTCCCCCACAGCATCCCTGCAACTCGGCAACTGCAACAAAGGCGAATCATCTTCCCCCAAAGCCTGCACCAGCATCTGAGCCAACCTCATCGTACCCAACGCCGCAGGCAACAAGCCCAAATCTGCGGAAATATCAACCATGGCATTAATAATCCGTGGCGCCTGATCCAAAACCGAC
>Ga0209491_10009590_pt1 | contig 11824 bp, 9 predicted proteins | sample BON02_FD_187213 | JGI IMG/M metagenome (GOLD analysis project Ga0209491, IMG submission 187213) | Freshwater microbial communities from Lake Bonney liftoff mats and glacier meltwater in Antarctica - BON-02 (SPAdes) (version 2) | ecosystem: Environmental > Aquatic > Freshwater > Ice > Glacier... | reverse complement strand
AGAGGGGGGTGCGGTAGTTGTGGAGGAGGAGGAGGAGGAGGAGGAGGAGGAGGAGAAGAAGCAGGAGCAGGAGGGAGATTGTGTGCATGTGTATGGTTGGTAAATGCGTGGGGGAAGAAAGTAAACACATTTCATAAATCATTAAAATCTTCTTTTTTTGGGCTGCGGCTTTTGGTTAGCTCGTTTGTTTTTCTGCGTTTGGGCGAGTCCTCCTTATCTGTCGAGATCGGCCAAGAAAGGAGAGCCGCGAAAAGGGAATTGAGTAGCAGCACGAGCTGCTGCCGTCTTGAAGAAGAAAAACAAGAGCGAGCTTAAGCAATAAAGAAAAGTAAAAGGACAGCGCCAAAGCTAGATGATTACAAGGCACTTTGCTAATTGTATAAACCCCTCCCTCTCTCTCTCTCTTCCCCTCTTTCTCCCCATAAACTAGAAAACAATCCTCTTATACACACACGCGGTTCTCCCTCAAACTCTCCTCTTCTTTCCCCTCTCCCTCTCCCTCGTCCTCACTCTCCTAGTCTTCCTCTCCCCTTTGTGCCTGCGTTGCCGTTGAGGAGGCGTTGGACGAAGGCCGAGACCGGCGGGGTCGGAGAGGGAGTAGAGGAAGGGGAGGGTGGGGCTGGTTGCTTCCTCTTACTGGCTTGTACTTTTCTGACTATTGTTGCTCTCCTTCTCTCCTGCTGCTGCTCTTGCTGCTCCTCTTCCTCCTGCTGCTGTCCACATGTTTAAGAAAGAAATCTACTTCTCCCTACTTACTGCTCCTAGTCGCTGACACTGCTGCCCCTGCTGACATTGCTGCTGCTGCTGCTCCTCCCCTTGTGATTATCCACCATGACCAACTCCCGCTGCCCATCCGCCGGTCGATAAGTATAATAAATCCTCCGCAACGCCTCCTTATACTCAGTCACTACCGTCTCGATCTCCTCCCCCGTCGGCTCATACTTCCCTTCCCTCCCTCCCTCCTTCCCTCCCTCCGTCCCCGGAATCCTACTGCTGCTGCTGCTGCGGCGCACCTGGATCGGTTTCCCCACCACCGTGAACATCTTGACCTTATAGGGGACAAACAACCCCCAGCGTCCAATCAAAAAGCAGCCAGGCAACCCACTCTTTCGACAGGCGACCGCCAAGCAGGCATTCAGCCTCGGAGGGAGGATATAACTAAACGTCTGCGTGTGATTAAAGTGATAAATCGGCAATATATCCACCTGGTTCTTCAACGCCTCCCGTACAAACCCCCGTCGAATCAACACCTGCTCCGTCTTATTCGTCGTGTCCAACATAAACATTTCTGCAATCCCGCCCGGCACAAGACAACAGACATCCCCCTGCTCCACCACCTTCCTAATCCCCGCTGCTGAGATCGGGCGTCCGCCCAAGGTCTCTAACCACTGCCACAAGAAAGGCTGCAACTGCAACGCGGACGCCGCCATACAGTACGCATCACGACCCGGGAAAATGAAAGGATTAAACGGGGCGCCACAGACGCTGGCGATGGGATAAATGCCATGCGGGCTCTGTGCGCCGATGTAGGGAGTGGAGGGCTGGATAGAGGAAGGGTCTTCGACAATCACGTAGTAATTGAGGTACCGGACGATGGCACGCAAAAGCCAGCAGGAGAGGCCGGCGGGGCTGAGGCGTTCCCGGCGGGGGACAAGATCGAAGTAGAGCAGGACCCAGTAGAAAGAAAGTGCGGAGAGGTAGCCCGTGGCGGCGCCTGCCCAGCCAAACCTAGGCACGAACAACAGCCCAAACGACGTAAAGGTAAAGATCGGAGCGCACAGCAAGATGAAGCAGGGATAGAGCAACGCTTCTTCCCACCAGGGCAAGGTGAGGCGGGTGCCGGGGCAGACATCGCCAAGAGTAAGCGTGAGAGGTTTGGGGACGGGGGTGGTCTTGGGGGAGGTCGCGGGGCTCTTGTCAGTGCTGCTCCCCATCGATTCAAACTTGCTGTCGATGCTGCTGTCGCTGCTGCTGCTGCTGCTGATGGTACTGCTGGTGCTGGTGCTGCTGCTGCTGCTGTCACGGTGGAGGCAGTCGCCTAGTAGGGTGCTGCTGGTGCCGCCCGCCGCAGTGGGAGCTTCGAAGGTAGAGGTGCTGCTGGATCTGCGGGGCCAACGCAGGAAGGAAGGCACGGAAGGCACGGAAGGCATGGGGACAGCGCGACGACGACGCGGCGCTTGTGCTGTAGGGTGTGAGGGACGAGTGGGGCATGTGAGGGATCTGCTTTTGAAATGGGCAAAGAACACACAGGAATCGACGAGGCATCTCAGAATAGCACACGCACTCCGCTCGCCGACAGCGAGCGAGAAACAACACGGGAGCGTAGACCCCCAACAACAGGCAGACTGCTTAATATGCTGGGCAAAGACAACAACAAAGCTGAATGTTCTGGCAAAAAGAGATTGACAACCTTTGCTTGACGGCCGAGAAATCAAGCCATGAACGTCTTGTCTCAGCCCGCGAGCTCCCCGTCCCCGCATTGCCCTGCTTCATAGCCGTTGCACCCGATGGGCCATACGTGTATGTACATGCCTACCTAAGCATTCCTTTCGCCTCCTCTCGACACCACACAACACAAGCCACAAACTCATGTCATTCTCAACCCCACGCTTATCACACAGGCGTGCCTGGCCACCAGATTTGGACCAGGCTTTTTCCTCCCCCTGTTGTCCGCCACCATGACAACCCCACAACAAGAAGATGATCAAGAAGATCGCCCCTGCCTCCTGCCCTTGACCGTGCTGCTCCAATCCCACGCCTTGGCTACTTGCCTGCACGCCCGCGACCTGTCCCGTTTTTCCCGCAGCAGCCATGCCTGCCAGTCCTTTTGGCCGCAAGTCCAATCCTTGCACGTCCCCTTCTTCCAGTACTCTACTCTTGGGGTGATAGAGCGCACCTTTGTTGGGGCAAGGAAGACGGACGGATTCCGTCGCGCGTGCCAACAAGGTCAGTTCATCAACCTGAAGAGTCTGTCTCTCCACAACGCCAACTTAGAAGACAGGGACGTGGATTGCCTTGCCCATCACGTGTTGCCCTACTTGCCTCAACTCGAGGTACTCGATCTGAGCCACAACCCTTCCCTTGGGTACCCTGGCCTCACGCACCTCGCCCGCAGCCCCCGTGCCTTACCGCCCAAGCTCCGCGACCTCCGACTGGAGCACAATTCAGACATCTGTCGAGGGGCGTCCGGTGGAGCGAATCTTGCGCAGCTGTTGTTGTTTCGGCTGGGGTCACGATTGGAATGCTTGGACTTGACGCAAACCGGACTGACAGATAGCGCCCTGGATACCCTTTCCAGTTTTTTGAGGCTGCTGGGAGGAGCAGGAGGAACAGGAGGAGGAGACAGACAAGAGAAGCAGCCGCTCCACCGCATTGGACTCTCCGGACTACGAGAGCTGCGGCTGGGCCAGAACATATTGGAGGGACGAGAGAGCAGCAGGGCTTTGACGGCGGCGTTGCTGCTGAACACGACTAAACGCCCCAACAGCAGCAGCAGCAACAACAAGAGCACCCGCCTCGAAGTGCTCGTCTTGGATGACTGCTATATGGGCGACGAGGGATTGACGATCTTTGCGGAATCTGCTCTGATGTTGGGTCAGTTCTGGTCGCTCCGCGAATTACATTTACAGAATAATCGGTGTGGGGCGGGAGGGGCAAAGGCGCTGGGGAAGGCGTGTTTGGAGGGCTTGCCGGCTTTAGAGTTTTTAGGATTGCAGATGAATATGATGGGGAATGAGGGGGCCTTGGCGCTGGTGGAAGGGATGGTGACGGTGGGCGAGGAAGGGGAGGACGGAAGGGAGGGAGGGGAGGCGAGGTGTCTGCCGAGGCTAAAACGGGTGAATTTGTCGCATAATATGATTGATGCTGTGGGGGTTAAGGGTGTCTTAAAGTTGATGTTGGCGCCGGGCCGTTGTCCTTCTCTTGAGGAGGTGGATCTCTCTCACAACGCGGTGCGCGAGAAGGAGGCATGGGAGCTGCAGAATGCGATTCGGTTCAGCAGCAGCAGCAGCACCACCACCACCACCACCACCACCACCACCACCGTCACCACCGATGGCACCGCTACCATTACCACCATCAGGGATGAGGAGAAGGCGGTGGACGTACATATTACTTTGAGTCCTCCAGCCTTCTATTGCCAGGTGTTATTGGAGGGGGAAGTGGAGGAAGAGGTGGTGGGAGGGAGGGAGGGAAGAGAGAGGAAGACGCCGGATGCGTTGATGTTGCTGGATTGGACGATGCAGTCTGTCGTTGGAATGATTAAGTTTGCGATCACGAGGGAATGAGAAGAGACAGGTGAAAGGAGCGAGAAGGAGTCAATTTTGGAACGAGAGGAAGAGAGAGGCTGTGATACTAAAGAGAAGGGGGAAAATGTCCAAGCAGTTTTGTGTGTGCATATTCATGTGATTGATAACAAAAGATACGAGAAAATGAAAAGAAGGTTACAGAGAGAGGGTGAAGAGATGGGAGGAGGAAAGGAGGAGACATAGTGCCAGACAAGAACGATGTACAACCACAACAACAACAAAAGCCAACAGGAGATTATGAATGACGTACTGTCCAAAACAAAAGCAAATGTCAGAAAAGGAGGATCAACAACCAACAAGGCCACAATAGCAAAGTATGTTAACACAAGTAAAGAGCAACCAGATTGAAACAAGGAGAAGGAGGAGGAGGAGGAAGAGATGCGAAAAAAAAACCAAACCTACATGTCCCAAAGCATCCTAATCTTTTGTCTGTACTTCTTGCTTCTTTTCGGTTGTTCTTTTGAAGGCTGCTTGCTACCACTACTGCTGCTGCTCTGAGTTGCTAAAAAGCTGAAATAAATAGTTAAGTAATAACTTCTGTATAAACACACACACCACACAAGCCCATCCCTCCCTCCCTCCCTCCCTCCCTCCCTCCCTCCCTCCCTTGGCTTAGAGGTCGTCCCAGCTCGCCGGAGCCTCCACAGCCACCTCCACCCCCCGCTTCTTCCTCTGCTGCGGCTGCTGCTGCTGCTGCAGCTCTTGCATCTGCTGCTGACGCACCGCTGCCTTCTTCTTGGCCGCTGCGATAGGGGTGCCCTTCTTCTTGCTTCCGCCCTTGGTGGTGGTGGTGCTGGCAGTGGCCGTCTTCCTACTGCTGCTCGCCGTCGTCGTCGTCGTCGCGGCCGCTGCTCGGCTGCCCTCTCGCTTGCTGGACCGCTGCACGGCCTTCTCCACCACCTCCTTCTCCACCTCTTCCTCCTCCCCCTCTTCCTCCTCCTCCTCGGAAGCAGACGCAGCGTCCTCCTCCATCCCTTCCTCCCCCTCCTCCTCCTCCTCGTCCTCCTCGTCCTCGTCCTCGTCCTCGTCCTCGTCCTCGTCCTCATCACCCTCATCCCCCTCCTCCTCCCTCTCCGCCGCCTCCGCCGCCAACTCCGCCAAACCCCCATCCTCCCCCCCTTCCTCCTCCCCCCCTTCCTCCCCCTCCTCCTTGGGCGGGGGCGCCACAAAATGAGGCAGTTTCCCCCGTTGAAAGTCGTTGATAATCGACACAGCCACGTTATTCAAATCAGGCTCCCCCCCCTTGATCAACTTCCCCGTCTTCTTCGCCACCTTCGTCATGAAATCCAAGGCATCCTTCCATTCCTTCACTCCATACGTCCGCACCACATACTCCGGCTTCACCAACTCTAAAATCGGAGCAATAAATTCAGTCGGGTCCGGCAGGCGCTCGGCACGCACCACGCCCTTGAGCACAATGGCCGTCTCGTCATCTCCCGTGTCGTAGACAATACCAGGGCAGTCGATCAGATAAATTCGCTTCATCAGTGTGATGTACTGCCAGACCTTGGTCTCACCCGGGATAGGCGCCACCTTACAAACCTTCTTGCTCTTCAACGTATTAATAATAGAGGACTTACCCACGTTGGGGTAGCCCACCACGCCCACGGAGATCTGCTTCTTGTCCTGGTGGAGCTTGGCGTATTGCCGCAAGAGGTTGATCAGGCTGCCCTTGCCAAAGGAATTGGTGATGGAGGCGTGAAAGGCCAGGGTAGGGTAAGAGGCCGACAAAATCTTAACCCAGCGACGCACGACCCACGCAGGGACTAAGTCACATTTGTTGACGATCAGAATCAGATGCTTGTGGCTCGCGTTCTTCTTCAGGTGCTTCTCCAAGTGCTCGCAGCGGGTGCCCGGGATGTTCCTCGCGTCCAAAACTTGAATGACAACATCCGAGCAATCCAAAACCTTATACAGCTCCCCCCAAATCCTCCTACTCTGCCCTTTATCAAACAAATCGTGCCTCCGCTCCACTCGAAAGTCAGCCTCCTCCACCAACGCCCCGTCCGTGTGCTCCGGCGCTTGGTACTTGGCCTGATCAACCGTCACACGCTCAAGCAACGAAGCATAATCTCCTCCTACCCCCGACCCGCCCGCCACTCCTCCCATGGCCGCCTCCATCACCCCCGCCGAGAGCTTGGGTCGCTTCCGAGTTGACTTGGCCCCAAACGTGGCCTGGTACGTCTCGGTCTGCAACAGGTTCATGCGCTGCACCTTCTCGCTGTCCACCAACAGGCCCATCGGGATCTTCTTGCGTCGCAAAATCACACTAAAAGGGTCCGCGGCCCGCGTCGTCATCTCCTCCCGAAACCTATCCAAATCCACCTGCGAAATCACGCGGGTGTTGCCAAACCAGCGTCGATCGGGCTGGGTTCGCCCCGTGGCACCAGTGATGGCCTGCCCGCCCACCTTGTCTCGCATCATGAGCACGCCGCCCACGATTTTGCCCTTCTTGTTGCGGATGGGCTTGCCTCCCCGGTACATCTGCAGACGGTTGATGGTGGCCCGATCACGGAGGTTCCCGCCCTTGTGCTTGATGTCCGAGGCCTTCCGGTTGGGGTTGTCGCTGCTTTTGGAGGAGCTGAGCGCGCTCCCTTTTGGTTTCCCCATCTTTGCTTGGTGGCGGGTGGAGGGGGGAGGTTGATTGGTTGGACGGAGCGCGCTTGTTGTGCTTCGGCTTGGTCTGCGACGACGAGCCTGGTGCGCTGTGCTGTATGGTGTGAGGGCAGAGAAGGCGTGAGTGGTGTGGAGGCGTGGTGGTGTTTTTGTGGCTTTGAAATGCGGGGCTGTATCTACTAGTAGGCAAGGCAGTGCCAGTGCGTGTGGTGGAGGCGAAGGGCCGTTTGGAGAGAGGGAAGAGGGGGCGAAGCATCATCTCCCTCTGCCTTTGTTTCGACCACGTTTGAATGTCCTGAACAACCACACTACCGCCCACACCGCAATAGGTAGCAGCCTTCGTCGACAATCAAGGGGCATGGCTGCGTGCGGCTTTTGCAGCGTGGTCGTGGTTTGGGCAAGCAAGTCATGAATGTGTTGATGAGCGAGGCAAAAACAGCCAACGTTCTTCTGCGGCAGCACGCACGCACACAACTCAACCACGCACCACCTCACTCTAAACACAAAAAGACAGGAACGACAAACCGCGCCGCGTCCACAAGCACCAGCTCCGAGAGCGAAATAAAATCATGCCGCCGTCGCGTGGCCTTGTCGTCGTCGCGGCCCTCTGCTTCCTCCTTGCGACCACCACCATAGTGCATGCCTTCCATCTCCCGTCCTCTTCATCCTCGTCGCGCGCGCGTTTGCCACTCTTGTCGTCGTCCAACGCCCCCAAAAGCAGCTTTCTACGCAAAACTAGCGTTAGCTGGCCCCTGCACGCTGCCCCGCCCGCAGGGGATGACGGCCCGTCGAAGCAGGAGGACGATGTCGATTTTTTCTACGCCGACGGCTTCTCCTCCCTCCTGGACGACTCCAGAAAAAGCGCCAGCAAGCGCCCGAAATCTCCTTTTGAAGGCGGGCAGACCATTTTGCTAGGCAGCGAGGATGAGCGGTCGCCTGTGGAAGAGCTGCCACGCCGAGCGACGACGCCACCACCTCCTCCCATCAACAGGAGAGCGATGCCGGCTTCCCCCCCTCCCTCCACCGGCAGCAGCAGCAGCAGCAGCGATGGTGGTGGAGCGCGTGGGAAGCGACCCAAGCGATTTGCACCGCCTTGGCAACAAGAGGCGGGTGGTGGGAGTGGTCGTCGTTCTGCCTCCCGTGGGGGTCCCGCGCAAGACAACAGCGGCTTTATTCCTTCGACCCCTCCTCCTGCTGCTGGTAGCGGCGGGGGGCAGCAGCAGCAGCAGCAGGCAGGGAATGGGACCCCGCCTCCGACGCGCGTGTATCGTCCTCCGGGGAGCTTTGATCTGGAGCCTGCCCGTGGCAACCGTGGTGGTGGAGGAGGGACGGGAGGAGGAGGGGGAGGCAGCGCGCGTCAACGGGAGGACCAACAAGTCTTTCGTTTGCTTGGGTTGTTTGGGAATCCGAATGGGATGCTCTTTGGCGCTGTTGCTCTTGCGCTGGGCACTGTTGCGTTTGGGTGGGCGTGGAAGAGTGGCGCGCTGGAGAACTCTTCGCTGGGGCAAGCTATGATGCAGGACCCGGAGGCCACTGCTTATATGACGAGGAATGAGGTGTTCCCGCGTGATGTGGATGTAACGGTGACGCTGGATGATAAGGTGGTGAGTTTGTCGCAGGAAGGGGGAGAGGTTGACAATTTGTAGTGCGTTTGGTGGAGGAATTGTCTTCTCCTGGGCAGGTTGTGATGCAGGAATCGGAGGGTGTGTGTGAAAGATATTGTTTTACTGTCTTTTCCCCTGATTTGTTTGTTCTTTTGACTTGACCTTTCGTTTTTGACAAGATCCCTATACATAAGACTGTGTTGATAAGCGCGTGTGAGTGAGGGAGGGAAGGAAGGAGCCTTCTCCTTTCGGCGGTTTCCTGATAGTCGCCTTTTTCCTGATGGAGTTCATTTTACTTTGTTTGTTTTTTTAGTCAGTCCGTCACTTCGAGACAGAAAGAAAGAGAGAGGAAAAAAGAGAGAAGGCATGATGTATGGAAAGGGAACGTGTGTGAATGAGTATTAAATACATAGACCCCCCTAGAAAGAGAAGAAGCGATACCAAAAAAAGCGGGTGGGTGGTTCGAGCGTCTTCCGCTCCCCTCCCTTCCTCCCTCCCTCTTTCGTTGAAAGAGAAGGGGTCTTTGCCCTATTTGCGATGTTTTTCTACCTTGCCCCTGTAATTGCTCCTGTCCACTACAAAGAAAAAGAAGACACACAAAATATGCAGACGAAAGAAAAAGCAATACGGGAATTGATTCCCATTTTGTCACGCACTTCGTTCTTTTTGCCTTGCTCGTCTTGCCCCCCCCCTTTTTTTCTCGACTCCCAAGGAGAGCATACTTGTGCTCTCCTCCCTCCGTTCACTTCCTTCAATAATCTTCCTCAAACTCTTCCTCCTCAATCGAATGCTCCTGGCGTGCCCGTGCATATTCTCGGAAAGCCTCCGTCTTGCGCAAGCGAATCGTCATGCGGGCCTTGCGTGTCATGTGCTGCTGCTGATGCTGTCGCTCTGGCCCGTGGTGGTAATAAGGGACTTCCACAAAGGCCGTCTGGATGCTTTTAACCTCGGCCATCTTGGCGCGCGTCAAGAGGAAGGTTGCGTCAATGGCAATGGCAATCGCAGATTCCAAGGCCGAGAGCTGCACGGCATCCGCCCCTTCCAACATGGCCTTGCGTGCAATGTTAAAGAAAGCGCGGCTCGGCTTGTTGACAGAAATCGCAATGATGCGCAAGGCAGGAGAAGACGAAGAGGACAAGGTCTCGGATTCGGGGGCGGGGGCGGTTGCTGCTGCTGCTGCTGCGGGGGTTGCGGGGGCGGTTGCTGCTGCTGCTGCTGCGGGGGTTGCGGCGGCGGCTGCAGGAGAGGCGGCACCAGCGGGAGGAGGGGGACGGGACATGCCTGTTGATTAAAAGAAGTAAAATGGCTGGGCTTGAATTCTTGCAAAACTTTGCCTAGGTATGAAAGACAGCATTGATGTCATGATGACACTGCCCTTAGGCGTTTTCCGAGGCGTCGTGTGTTGTGAGTGGGGAGGTTTTTCAAAATTTCCTAACGCCTTTCCGTTGCAGCCTTCTTTTCTTTCCGTGGTGGCGTCGTCCTTCCCTTGCCACCCCAACGGGCGCGCGAGCCACGCCACACAGATACTGCATCCACTCACACACTTTTGTCATATTCTTATACACTCCATAGGACACACCCTCCACGAAAATATGCCTCCCAAGAAGGCCAAGAAGCCGGGCTCGGCCGCGTCGTCGTCGGGCAAGAAAGGCAAGCCCTCTTCCAAGTCTCCCCAGGCGGTCCTCGATCCAATAGAGATGGCGCAAATCGAGGTACACATGTCTGTGGGTGGCTTTCTCAGTCAGTCATTTTAATGTCTTAATCGCGTGCGCTTCCTTCCATTCGTCCCACGCAGTGCATGCTTTCCACACACCAACCCCACCACCCCTCCATTCTCCCTCTCTAGGAATTGAAGGCCCAAGCGATCCAGCTCCACCAGGAACGAGATACCTTCGCACAAAACACAGAGGCAGTCCAGCAAGCCACCATCGCCTTCCAAGCCGCCTGGGCCACCGATACGGAGACGTTGCGCACCGCCAAGCTCGAGCTCCAGGCCCTAGAGGTGCAATGCCACGACTTGCAACGAACCCACCACCAGCTTGTCAATGACTGCCAACGACGACTCCGAGCCCAAATCCTAGGCCAGGAACAAGGAGTGGCCGAGCACAAAATTCAGGCAGAAGCGGCGCTCCAAGAGCAATGGCAGGCGCAGCAGAAGACCGTGGACGGGCAACGCCACGAGTACCGTGTCCGTCAGATCCAAGCCAAGGCCCGCGAAGCCGCGCATGCCTCCCTGATCATCAGCGACAAGAAGGAGCATGCCTACTTGATCACGGCACTGGTGCACGAATACGAGGCCAAGACGGAGCGCGTCCTCCAAGACCACCATCGGCAGGTCCAGGCTTTGCATGCCGCTGCGGACGCCACGCGGGAGACGGAGATGGAGATGGTGGCCCGGGCCAAGGCTGCAAAATTGGACGTTATCAAGCACCGGCAACACGAGAAATTGTTCGACCTCAAGGAATATTACAACAAGGCCCTTCGCTGCCAGTGTCTGCTCCTGGACGCCGGGGAAGCCAAGCTGACCGAGTTGCGGCGTAAGGGGAAGGAGGACGACAAACAGCTGTCGCAATTAGTGAAGGAACACGACCAGGCCCTCGCCCAGCCCTTGGCCAAGGCCCGCTGCGCCCTTACGGACTTGGAAAGGGCCCATGCCGCGCACCAAGAAGAGAAGCGGTTGCGCCAAAGCCTCCAGGAGCAGGTGCACACGAAGGAGGGGAGGCTGCTAGAGCTGGAGAGGGAGAATGAGGAGCTGGAGTTGCGCTGGTCGATCCTGTGTGAAGAGGCGGAGATGCGGCGTCGCAATCGACAGGCGGCCGTCCTGCAGCGCCAGCAGCGGGCGGATTTGCTGGCCTTGTTGCGGGAGCAGGACGCCGCGGTGGGAGTGGTGTGGGGGGCGTGAAGAGGGGAGGATAGGGCGGTGGGAGGAGAGACTACAATCGAGAGCAGAGGAAAGGAAGGAAAAGAAGTGGGAAACTAAAAAGGCAGGATTCACCAACTTCGTTTGCTATATTTTCTTTTCTTTTGCCGTGTTTCGTTGCCTAAAATGAAAACTTTTTTTGCTGATGGGAGCATGGCCGAAGGCGGGAAATCGATTTTTGCGCGCGCTCGCTTTTCCTGCTCGTCTACGCCCCCGGCCCCGCACACAACACCCTTCACACATTCTCTCACTAACAACACACACAACCTACGCACAGGAACGAGAATCAGGGGCGTCATTGCCTGCATCCCCCGGCCCTGCCAAGTTCTCCTCTTCATCATCACCGCAGCAGCACTCTGATTTGCCACGGCTCCATC
>Ga0209491_10009589_pt1 | contig 11825 bp, 15 predicted proteins | sample BON02_FD_187213 | JGI IMG/M metagenome (GOLD analysis project Ga0209491, IMG submission 187213) | Freshwater microbial communities from Lake Bonney liftoff mats and glacier meltwater in Antarctica - BON-02 (SPAdes) (version 2) | ecosystem: Environmental > Aquatic > Freshwater > Ice > Glacier... | reverse complement strand
CACAGCTCAACCCGACGCCGCTCTACGTCGACAACACCGGTGCCGAGGAGCTCGCCAAGGAGCGCAAGGTCACGCAACGCTCCAAGCACATCACTCGTCGCCACCTCAAGGTGCGCGAATACCAGGCCGAGGGCCTCGTCGTGGTGCGCCGCGTGCCGACGGCCGACAACCCGGCCGACATCTTCACCAAGCCTGTTGCGCGGGTGGCTTTCATCAAGCACAAGGAGTACTTGATGCCCCGCGCAGGAGATCAGTTCTCTGTTTGAGTGTGCTGTTGTCACAGCAAGGGGGGTGTTGAGGAATGATCTCCTCCCCCCACGGTATTCCGTGTGTGGGTTGCGGCGGTTTCGGCTGCCCGCCGAAGTGCCCGCCGAGTTTCGCTTAGGCGTGCGCTATTAGCAGCTCGGGTAAGTAAAGACTTCCCGAGCGGCAGTTAGCGCGTGTCTGTAAATAACCTTGATGGGGTTTTGACAGACATTTGAGCAGCCATTGAAGCATCGACTCTTTGCCCTTCACCTCTGACACAGCCGAGCATGGCATTTAACCAACCTCGGCCAGGAACCCGCCCGACACCAGCAGGCCGCGGAGCACGTCGATCAGCAACGGACCCACCTGCTCCAGCAGCTCGATGCGCTGGTCCTGCCGCTTGAACGTCGCCGAGATGGCAAGCACCGACGTGCATGGAATCGCCAACGCGCGGCTGAAGCACAATGCCACCAAAGTCTGCGCCTCGTCCAGCACCAATAGCCCGTGCGGCAGCGCGCGCAGCAGCGCCACCGCGCTACCCGCCGCGCCATGCAGCGTCAGCGTGTGGTACGTGCAGATGACGAACAGCGGCCGGGCGCGCAGAAGCCGGTGGCGCTCGTTGCGCCCATCGGTAGAGCCCGGCATCCCCGTCCCAAGCGCCAGCACCGCGTCCGCCGGGAGCTCAAAGTGCCTCCGCAGCTGCGACACCCACTGCAGCGTAGACATATTGCTGCTGGTCAGCACCAGCGTGTACGTCTCCAGCCGAACCGCGTGCCACAGCGCCAGCAGCGTCTTGCACGCCCCGCACGGCATCTTGGCGTTGCCAGACAGGGCGCGTCCTTCCGCGTCCAACAGCCGGCCCAGCGACTTGACCTGGTACTCGCGCAGCGCATTGGGGTCGCGGGGCAACGCGCCCTTGCAGAACAGCGCCGTGGAATCGCGAAACGCCCAGCGACGCTGAAGCACCGGCCCCCGCTGCGCCGTCCCCGTGGCACCCGACTCGTCCACACCAGCGCATGCCGCAGCGACCTCCCCTTCCATGGGGGCTCCACACCCACCCGCAGCCCCGCCGCTTGGATCGCCGACCGCACCAGCAGCGACCTCGCCGGCCCGCGATGCACTCGACGACATGTGCTCCCTGCAAATTGCATGGCTGCGCTCGAGCAGCGCCGGCAGCACCTCGTCGATCGTCAGGCGGCCACTCGCCGCGCTCGGGCAGATGGGGCGCAGCGACGACTCGGGCACATTGTACGTCTCGCACAGCACGCGGGCCGACTGTTCCAGTGGCACCGGACACAGCGCGCGCGTCGCCGCCGACGCCGCCCATGCCGCCGACCGGGCAGACGCGGCAGACGCCACCACTGCGGCTGATGCCAACAGGGAAGCCGCCGATGGGCGGGGACCGCGGCGCCCCTTGGACACGCGCATCAGCGGCATCCGAACCCCAAGGGGGGCGGGTTCAGAAAAACGTTTCAGTTTCTTCTCCGAAGGCCGTTTCAGAACATTGTTTTTCAGGGCTTGGAACGGCCTCGGCGCACATGAGCCCGGGCGAGGCGGGCGAAGTAGAGATTCGGGCCAGCCGGATGCTCGGCGCGGGGTTGGGCGCCTTCCTCCGGCACAACTTGCCGGCCGGACAGGTGGTCCTCCGCGAGCACGTCCTGGTTGCACAGAACGTGGGGGCTCACATTTGCGCTGCTGCTGCACCAACGGGGACTGTCGACATTTGTGTAGAGTCCATCGATTCAAGCGTCATTTGATGGCTCGAGCACGACACACCTCGAGCACGACACACCTCGAGCACGCCACACCTCGAGCACGACACACCACGAGCACGACACACCCCGAGCACGACACACCTCCTGAAGCGAGCACGACACACCTCCTGAAGCGAGCACGACACACCTACTGAAGCGAGCACCACACACCTCCTGAAGCGAGCACCACACATCTCCTGAAGCGAGCACCACACACCTCCTGAAGCGAGCGGTTCGGGTTAACCCAGCATCGCCGGGGACCCGTGGGCGCGCGGCGTCGCCGCCGCGGGCGCCGGCGGCCTTGGCCGGCTGCGCGAGCTCGCGCTCGGCGCGACGGGGCTCTTGTCGGCCATGTTCGGCGCGCTGTTGCGCGTGGCGCCGCCGTCGCTGCGCGCCCTGCGCGTGGCCCACAACGCAATCTCCGACCCGCCGTCCGTGGCGCCGGCGCCCGCGCTGACCGAGCTCGACCTGACCGGCAACGGCATCGGCGAGGCCGCGCTGGGCGCGCTGCACCTGCCTGCGTTGACCGGGTCGCTGCGCGTGCTGCGACTCGGCATGAACGGGCTCGGCGCCGCGCCGACTGGGCTGCCGCGGGTGGCGCGCGGGTGCCCTGGGCTCGTGCTGCTCGACCTCAAGTGCAACGAGCTCGACGACGCCGCGGTGCTGGCGCTGCAGGCCGCCCTGCCCGTCGGCCGCCGGGTACGCGTCCTGCTCGCCGGCAACGAGCTCACCAACGCCTGCTCCGCCTCGCTGCGCACGCCACACTGCTTTGAGCTATGGCCCGCCCCGCGCGCGTAGCGCGGCGGCTCGGCGGCGCGGCGGCGCGGCGGCGCGGAGTCTGCGGCGACCTCCCCCCGGAGGAGCCGCACGCGGCGCGCACGGCGGGATCACCTGCGGGGGCACCTGCCGCACCCCGGCCACAGCGCGCCCACCCCCCGGCTACCCCTCGCGCGCTGCGGACGCGCGCCGCGGACGTTCGCCGGCGCGCCGGCCGGCGTTCCCCGCGGGGCCCCGCGCCAGTAGGTCGAGCCACCTCGTTCTCACTTGCCAAACATACGCCCAACGAGCTGCGCGCCGCCGCCATCGCTTGCGAGCATTTTGTATCCGCCCCAAAGGGCGACCACTGCGGCCACGGACAGACCGATCCAGAAGCCGCGCTTGTCCGCCCCCGCAAACACCACATGGTACACAAACAGCCCCAGTATGGACGCGAGCACCGCAAAGACCATCAGGCCGCTCCACAGAGGGCCCATCTGCACCTTGTTCGCCAGCTTGTCCGCCTTCTGCTTCGCCCTCTTCTCAATCTTGCGCTGCTTGCGCCTGGCCTGATCTTCCGTGAACACCTCTTGCCCGAACGCCGGGGTGGTGTGCTTGTAGACGGGTACCTCGGCCTTGCCGGACTGCTGGTTGACGGGTTCATCGGTCATGCCGGACTGCCTTTTGTACCCGTCGGACTGCCCGTTGTACCCGTCGTCTATCGGCATTCCGATCACGGCCGCCGCTGCGCCGGACGGGGTGGCGTTGTCCCGGACGACTGGGGTGTTTCCCCGGCTGGGTGCGCTGGAAGCCTCAGTGCGTTTGTTGGAAGACTGGCGCGAGGCCGGCACGGAGCCCGAAACGACGCTGGCGCCCTGTTGGGCCACGCCAGAGAGGGTGGTAAAGGTTTGCTCGGTCATCAGATGGTCGGGGGCGGGCCAGCGCAGTGCACTCTGCAGTGGGCCGGTAAATTATTCGCCAGGGCCACGGCCACCGGGCGCCGGGCGCCGGGCCACGGCCGCCGGGCGCCAGGCGCCGGGCGCCGGGCGCCGACGCGAGGCCGACCGCCGGCAGGCTCCGCGCGAGGCGGCGCGCCACCTCGGCGTTGTCGCGGTAGGGCGTCCGCAGCCGCAGCGTCGCGATGGGCGTGCGGATCTTCTTGCTAAAGTCGAGCAGCTCGCGCAGCCGCGGCACGCCCATCGTCATGCCCACGTTGGCCACGCCGCTCAGGTGGAAGGTGTTGAGCGTCATCTGCGTGGCCGGCTCGCCGAGCGACTGCGCGGCGATCGCGCCGACCATCTCGCCCGGCGTCGCCGCGGCGCTGGCCGCGCGCGTGAGCACGTGCGCGCAGAGCCGGTCGAGCGACGCCTCGGTGAAGCCGCGCGCCCGCAGCCGCCGGCTGCACAGGTGGAAGGCGAGCGCGGCGCAGAGCCCCTCCGAGGCGCCGAGGCGGCCGAGGCGCACCGCGCCGAGCAGGGCGTCGACGAGGCCAAAGGCGCGCGCCGCGCTGCACACAGCGCCGCCGCCGGCGCCGTGGTCCCAGTTGCGGATGAGCCGCGAGACGTTGAACGGCAGCAGCAGCGTCGCGTCGAGCGCCAGCCGCAGCGGCGAGGTGGCGCTCGCGCGCAGCTCGGCGAGCAGCCGCCGGAAGCGCGCGAGCTCGGCCTGCTGCAGGGCCGTTGGCGGCGCGTCGCACAGCGCCGCGCGGTGCGCGGCCTCGCCCTGCGCGAGGGCGGCCAGCGTCTGCTTCTCGAGCCGGCAGGGGTCGTCGCTGTCGCAGTCGTAGACGAACTGCACCACCTCGTTGTGCGCGCTGCGCACCGTGCCGTCGTAGGCGACGCGCATGTCCTCCATCGCCTTGATTTGGCGGCGCTGGATGTAGCCCGTGGTCGCCGTCTTGACGGCCGTGTCGACCAGCCCCTCGCGACCGCCCATGGCGTGGAAAAAGTACTCGTGCGGCTCAAGCCCGAGCGCGTACGAGTTCTTGACAAAGCCGTTGGCGTCGGGCGACACGTCGGTGGCGCGGAAGCAGGGCAGCGTGCGCGTCGAGTGCTCGCTCTGGATGCGGCGGCCCTCGACCGACTGCTGGCCGTCTCAAGCTTGGACCGAAGCCTCACTGATATGCCACGCATCAGCAGTCAGCAGTCGCAAAGAAAGGGCGGCAGAAAAAGAAAAAGAAAAAGCGGCTCGCACGGTACAGGCGGCGAGTGTCGGCGCGTGCAAATTTACCTTCACAGCAGCTGGTGCAGCGGCAGCATCAGGGCGTGGAGGCGGGGAAGCAGGCAGGTGGCGCCGGCATGCGGTGCGTGGGCGGTCGCATCGGCGGCGGCGGTGAGGGTGGGGGGGGGAGAGACACCTGGGAGACGCAGCATGTGACGCGCGGGGTCATGCGGCGCAGCGTCGGCATGTGAGGGGCGAATGATCCGAACAGCTAGTGCAGGAGCTGCGGGGCGCTGTGGTGGGGCAACAAGTAGGTGGTGTCGGTGCGCGGCGCGTGGGCGTGGGCGGGCGCTCTGGCGGTGGCATGAGCGGAAGAAAGAGGGGGGCGACGGAGCGGAGCGCAGGGGTCACTGGCGCCGGTGTGCAGCCCGCGTGTGGCGGACGCCGCAGCCGGTGCAGGAGCAGCGGGGAGCTGTGGTGGAGCGGCAGATAGGTGGTGCCGGCGCGCGGCGCTAGGACAGTTGCTCCGGCAGGGGTTGGAGGAGGTGGCGCGACGGAACGTGGATGTGGCGGCGAGCGGCAAAGTGTGTCGATCTTCACGCCCACGATCACGAGGAGAGAAGAGAAGAGGGACCCTTTGTTGCTGGCCACCGCGCTCCGCACCGAGCGATCAGTCCTTGGCCTCGAACTGGACATCCGCCTGAGCACAGGGGAGTGGGCGCGGCAGTTGAGCAGGCAAAGGGCAAGAGGGGGGGGATGGGGTGCAGCGCCCCCACTTGGCGTGCATGCAGGCGCGAGCTGGGCGGAACTACACCTCGTCCTCACTGCTGGCGACATCGGCCGACACAGTAGAGGGCGCGGTCTCGGCCAGGTTGCATACGACGTCGGCCGACTCTCCGTGCAGCCTCGGGCGCAGCGCGCGCCTCACAGTGAGGTGCTCATCAGCCCTCAAACGCATCCGCGCCCTCGCATGGAGCCGGCTTCGGGACGAGGCAGTGCGCAATGGGTGCGCCGAGGTTGTAGATAGCAGCGCGGCTCTGCGCTCCGGCGCGCCGCAGACCTCTGGGAGATGGAGCATTCCTGTGGGACGGGCACCAGACGTCGTCAGTGGCAAGTCCTCGCACTCGCTAGCACTCGCGCGCTCGGCGGGCGGGCACGGGAGGAAAGGGACAACACATCCGACGAGCAGCTCCTCGTCTGTATGCGTCTGTCTGCTCCCGCGGCGTGGAGCTCCAGACCCTGGCTGGCTGGTCTGCGCAGGCCCACCCGCTGCGGCACAAAGTCTGCGCCTCAGACCTCGCGCGAAGGATGAGGCTTGCGGGTCCTTGCCCACGGTTGGTGCCATGGGCGGCCATAGCGGAACCAGAGCCTCGGGCTGACAGGACGTCGCCTTGATGGGGCTACCCTACTGGGCCGAGTATGAGTATTCACAAGTGCACGTGCATTTTGAAGCTAATTTTGGTCGTCTTTTGAGACTGAAATCGTAGATAATAGTTTACCCTAGAAATTTTTAAACAAAACTCCCGTGATTGACCCGATCACCGGCGATGGGCCGGGAGATTCAAGGCCACCGCGTGACGACACGACAGTGGCTGAACTACTCGGTGAGAGGGTAGCAATCACCGGCGATGGGCCTGGAGATTCGAGGTTACCGCGTGTCGACACGACAGTGGCTGGACTACTCAGAGAAAGGGTAGCAATCACCGGCGATGGGCCGGGGGATTCAAGGCCACCGCGGGTCGACCCGACAGTGGCTGGACTACTCGGAGAGAGGGTAGCAATCACCGGCGATGGGCCGGGAGATTCGAGGCCACCGCGGGTTAGCCGCGCGGCTTCCAAAGGGCACTGAGCAGCTCGAGGCTGCAATGGGCGCGCGGCTCGAAGGGAGCGGCGCGCGGCGTCCAAGGGTCTACCCGCAGCTGGAGGCTGCAGAGGACGCGCGGCTCGAAGTCAGCGGCACGCGGCATCCAAGGGTCGCCGAGCAGCTCGAGGCTGCACGGAGCGCGCGGCTCGAATTGAACGGCGCGCGGCGTCCAAGGGGTCGCGGAGCCGCTTGAGGCTACAAAGGGCGCGCGGCTCAAAGTGATCGGCGCGCGGCGTCCAAGGGTCGCCGAGCAGAGCGAGACTGCACAGAGCGCGCGGCTCGAAGTGAGCGGCGCGCGGCGTCCAAGGGGGCGCCGAGCAGCTCGAGGCTGCAAAGGGCGTGCTGCTCGAAGTGAGCTGCGCGCGGCGTCCAAGGGTCGCCGAGCCGCTTGAAGTGAGCGGCGCGCGGCGTCCAAGGGGTCGCCGAGCAGCTGGAGGCTTCAAAAGGCGCGCGGCTCGAAGTGAGCGGCGTGTGGCGTCCAAGAGTCGCCGAGCAGCTCGCGGCTGCACAGAGCGCGCGGCTCGAAGTGAGCGGCGCGCGGCGTCCAAAGGTCGCCGAGCAGCTCCAGGCTGCAAAGGGTGCGCGGCTTCAAGTAAGCGGCGCGCGGCGTCCAAGGGTCGCCGAGCAGCTCAAGGTTGCACAGAGCGCGCGGCTCGAAGTGAGCGGCGCGCAACATCCAAGGGGGCATCGAGCAGCTCGAGGCTGCAAAGGGCGCGCGGTTTTAAGTGAGCGGCGCGTGGCGTCCGAGTGGGCGTCGAGTAGCTACGAGCTGCGAGACAAGTGCGCGGCTTCAATTGGGCGGCGCGCGGCGCCCAAGGGGGCGCCGAGCAGCTCGAGGCTGCAAAGGGCGCGCGGCTCGAAGTGAGCGGCGCGCGGCGTCTAAAGGTTGCCGAGCAGCTCGAGGCTGCAAAGGGCACGCGGCTCGATGCGAGCGGCGCGCGGCGTCCAAGGGTCGCCGAGCAGCTCAAGGTTGCACAGAGCGCGCGGCTCGAAGTGAGCGGCGCGCGGCGTCCAGCGGTCGCCGAGCAGCTGGAGGCTGCAAAGGGCGCACGGCTCGAGGTGAGCGGCACGCGGCTTCCAAAGGTCGCTGAGCAGTTCGAGGCTGCAAAGGGCGCGCGGCTCGAAGTGAGCGGCGCGCGGCGTCCAAGGGTCTACCCTCAGCTGGAGGCTGCAGAGGACGCGCGGCTCAAAGTCAGCGGCACGCGGCGTCCAAGAGTCGCCAAGCATCTCGAGGCTGCACGGAGCGCGCGACTCGAAATGAGCGGCGCGCGGCTTCTAAGGGGAGGCGGAGCCGCTCGAGGCTACAAAGGGCGCGCGGCTCGAAGTGATCGGCGCGCGGCGTCCATAGGTTGCCGAGCAGCTCGAGGCGGCACCGAGTGCGCAGCTCGAAGTGAGTGGCGCGCGGTGTCCAAGGGGGCGCCGAGCAGCTCGAGGCTGCAAAGGGCGCGCGGCTCGAAGCGAGCGGCGCGTGGCGTCCAAGGGTCGCCGAGCAGCTCGTGACTGCAAAGGGCGCGCGGCTCGAAGTGAGCGGCGCGCGGCGTCCAAGGGGGCGCCGAGCTGCTCGAGGCTGCAAAGGGCGCGCGGCTCGAAGTGATCGGCGCGCGGCGTCCAAGCGCCGCCGAGCAGCTCGAGGCTGCACAGAGCGCGCGGCTCGAAGTGAGCGGCGCGCGGCGTCCAAGAGGTTGCCGAGCAGCTGGAGGCTGCAAAGGGCGCGCGGCTCGAGGTGAGCGGCGCGCGGCTTTCAAAGGTCGCTGAGCAGTTCGAGGCTGCACAGGGCGCGCGGCTCGAAGTGAGCGGCGCGCGGCGTCCAAAGGTCTACCCGCAGCTGTATACTGCAGAGGACGCGCGGCTCGAAGTCAGCGCACGCGGCGTCCTTGGGTCGCCAAGCAGCTCGAGGCTGCACAAAGCGCGAGGCTCGAAATGAGCGGCGCGCGGCGTCCAAGGGGACGCGGAGGCTGCAAAGGGCACGCGGCTCGAAGTGATCGGCGCGCGACGTCCAAGGGTCGCCAAGCAGCTCGGGACTGCACAGAGCGCGCGGCTCGAAGTGAGCGGCGCGCGGTGTCCATGGGGGCGCCGAACAGCTCGAGGCTGCAAAGGGCGCGCTGCTCCAAGTGAGCTGCGCGCGGCGTCCAAGGGTCGCCAACCAGCTCGAAGTGAGCGGCGCGCGGCGTCCAAGGGGTCGCCAATCAGCTGGAGGCTGAAAAAGGCGCGCGGCTCGAAGTGAGCGGCGCGCAGCGTCCAAGAGTCGCCGAGCAGCTCGCGGCTGCACAGAGCGCGCGGCCCAGAGTGAGCGGCGCGCGGCGTCCAAAGGTCGCCGAGTAGCTCCAGGCTGCAAAGGGTGCGCGGCTTGCAGTAAACGGCGCGCGGCGTCCAAGGGTCGCCGAGCAGTTCAAGGCTGCACACAGCGCGCGGCTCGAAGTTAGCGGCGCGCGGCGTCCAAGGGGGGGCCGAACAGCGCGAGGCTGCAAAGGACGCGCGGCTCAAAATAAGCGGCGCGCGGCGTCTTAGGGTCGCCGAGCAGCTCGAGGCTGCAAAGGGCGCGCGGCTCGAAGTGAGCGGCGCGCGGTATCCAAGGGTCGCCGATCAGCTCGAGGCGGCAAAGGGCGCGCGGCTTGAAGCGAGCGGCGCGCGGCGTCGGAGAGGTCGCCGAACAGCTCAAGGCTGCAAAGGTTGCTCGGCTCGAAGTGAGCGGTGCGCGGCGTCCAAGGGTCGCTGAGCAGCTCGACTGCAGAAGGCACGAGGCTCGAAGTGAGCGGCGCGCGGCGTCCAAGGGGTCGCCGAGCAGCTGGAAGCTGCAAAGGGCGCGCGGCTCGAAGTGAGTGGCGCGCGGCGTCCAAGGGGTCGCCGAGCAGCTGGAGGCTGCAAAGGGCGCGTGGCTCCAACTGAGCGGCGCGCGGCGTCCAAGGGTCGCTGAGAAGTTCGAGGCCGCACAGAGCACGCGGCTCGAAGTGAGCGGTTAAACCCCACTGCGCTCCCGTCCAAGGGGGACCGGACTAACCGTGAATGGGGGGCCACGAAGCAGTACTTTCGCTACGACGACACGAATCCGCTCTACTTATTATCTACTTCCCGTGGCGTTGGCGGCAGTGGGGAGAGGTTGGAAAGGCCTTCCCGTGTACGGGAGACCGCGCCGCGTGGGCAACAAACGACCATACAAATCCGCAGCCGCAGTACGGGACCTCCACACTTTGCTAGTGTGCGCCATTGGCTGGCAAGAGGGACGCCGACGGGCGCACCTTCTACTCATGGCGGGCTACGCTTACTTCAGCTCGCTTCGCTGCGCGCAAAAATGGGGACCAGTCAGTCACGGACGCGGTCATCCAAATGCTCGTTCGCTGGAAGACGGAGGAGGCCATCAAGCACTACACGCACATGCGACCGGAGGACTACGCCAATTTTGTAGACATTGCGTCCAGAACGGACGCAGGAATCACTCTCCCAGTAGGACTCCCAGCTATCGATCCCGGGAACTTCGTCGCCGAGATCTCGGGCACCATCGCTGAGATGGGGGCGGCACCACCGCGCAAAGGCGCGGCACCTCGACGGCGCACCGCCGCAGCTTCATCCTCTTCGGCGGCCGATGCTTCAGCGTCTCCGCGACAAGCGTCAGTCTCACACGATCTAGGCGAGGCAAGTTTTGCGCTCGACGCCGGCTCGGATCCATGGGATCTCGTTGGGACGTCTTGCAGCGTGCCGAACGAGATCTGGGGGCGTTCACATCGGTGGATTCACCTCCTGCACGGTCGTGGGCTTCCTCGGCTATTTCAAGTTCGCGGACAGCAGCAAGAAGCCCGCCGACGTTGTCTGCGATGATGCGGCCGGCTTTCGCTACCCCGTTTCCGCTGCCTACCTCGCGAAGACAATTTGCGACGCAGGCAACCAATAAAACGCGTCAGCAAACTCCCGGCGCCACGCGCAGTGGCGCGGCGCGTTTCACACGCTTAGGAAACTCATGCAGCGCGGCCACTCCCTTTCGGCGCAGATACCGGTAGCTTTGCCAAACCCCAGCCGGTTGCAACCCGAGATACGCGTCGATTGGGCAGACGCCGACACATGTTTACTACACTTCATCGGCTTGGACACCCCCCTCGAGTGCACCTACGGCAGGCGATTGGGCCTTGGGCCTGCCTAGGGTTGCACGGGGGCGGCCGCCGCTCCAGAGTTGCCTGCGGCTGACCGCGCCCAACCCTCGGGTTGGGTGCGGCAGACGCTAAGAGGCACCGAGCAGCGGCGCGCCCCCACCATTTTAGGGGAGTCTCCGACCATGTTTATATATCTCTGTAACACACTCGCATTGATGGGCCGAGCTAGTCGTAATCGGATTTGCCCCGGCAAGTAGGTTACGTATAGCAACGGACAAGATGATGAAACACAAAACGGCTCTCTGCCAAAGGGCAGAAGAAAAACACGGACTTCTAAGATTATAATCTTCTTCAGCCACTAATTTCACTAGCGATCTTTTTGCGTTCATCGAGCTGGCAGCCAGAGGCTGCCGCATCTTTGACCCTCACCTTTCGCCGCTCCTGTGTTTGTCACTGGTGCACTGTGTGTCCTGTGAGTGTTGTGAGGCAGGGCCTTGGGCCTGCCTAGGGTTGCACGGGGGCGGCCGCCGCTCCAGAGTTGTCTGCGGCTGACCGCGCCCGACCCTCGGGTTAGGTGCGGCAGATGCTAAGAGGCACCGAGCAGCGACGCGCCCCCACCATTTCAGGGGAGTCTCCGACCATGTTTATATATCTCTGTAACACACTCGCATTGGCGGGCCGAGCTAGTCGTAAGTGTCGAGCCACTCAGAACGCTCCTGGAGCGCTGTGCGCTCCCGCATGGGCCCATCCAGTGCCGTCCGAGGCCTTTTCGGCGATGCCGGCATACTTCACACGACCCATTTCACAGCATTTTTTTTAATGAAATCACCTCGGAGTTTTGTTTTAGTTTTGTTTTAGGGCTGTTTTAAGCCTTTTGACAGGGACATGCCTCGCAATATCCACCCCTGGTGGGTGCCCACGAGCCTCAGACAACAGACCCACGACGGGAGAGGCCACCAGACA
>Ga0209491_10009585_pt1 | contig 11829 bp, 8 predicted proteins | sample BON02_FD_187213 | JGI IMG/M metagenome (GOLD analysis project Ga0209491, IMG submission 187213) | Freshwater microbial communities from Lake Bonney liftoff mats and glacier meltwater in Antarctica - BON-02 (SPAdes) (version 2) | ecosystem: Environmental > Aquatic > Freshwater > Ice > Glacier... | reverse complement strand
GTGGCTTCGATTAGTAGGCTCCTTAAAATGACAGGTCTCTTTTGCAAAAGAGCCCTATAAAAGAGACGATATTCTGCAAAAGTGACCTATAATTTTAAGGAGCCTACTAATCGTAGCCACCCCATATGCAGGAGATCCGTCAGCCCCCGGTACTCCCGGAGCCGTTCACCAAATTATAGGTCTCTTCGGCAGAACATAGTCTCTTTTATAGGGCTCTTTTGCAAAAGAGACCTGTCATTTTAAGGAGCCTACTAATCGAAGCCCCCCCATAACGTGCACAAGAACATGGAGCGTAACTCCAAGAAAGCCCGTCGCTAGTGAGCGAGAGAGAGGGTACACGTGTGAGTGATGTGAGCGTCGGGATGTGCGCGGAATGGGGCGTGTGTGCGGTCGTGTATCACATAAATCGTGTTTAATTCATTTCGACTTGTCTGTGTCAATAGAGCAGTGCATTGCCAGTGTAAAAACTCGTGTGTTCCTACAAATTGGGGATTGGCATCACACAAGTGACAAGTCACAGGTACCCTGCTACTCCCGGCTCAACCTGATTTTTCAGGAAAAAAATAAATTACAATGTTTTTTGTTCTCCCGGCTCAACTAGATTTTTCCAGGAAACATTGATGTTTGAGACCGATGTTTGTCAGTATAGACTCTGGCTGAAGGCGAGTGGTGCGAGGCGGCTCCGGGTCGAAAGCCTGCCGCGCGCCCGAAACTCTAACTTTGTGTAAGCGATTTAATGAATCACTAAAGAATCATAGAGAAAAATATTAAGATTTTCATAGAGAAAATCCAAGATTCTCATAAAGAAAATTAAGATTTTCATAGAGAAAATCATTAAGAAAATCATTAAGAACATCATTAAGAAACTGCCCAAATCGCCGCCAGCAAGTTTCTGAAGCACACTGCAAGGAACTGGCCAAATTCCAGACTGCGATTTCTATCTGCCAGTTTCCGAGGCTATGTCCCGGAACCTCCCTGTATTCATCTTCGCCACCCTGTAGCACTTGATGGCGTCTTGCCGTCATCAAGTTGATGGCGTCCAAGTCCTTACCCACACCGCCGTAGCACGAGCTAACATTCACAGTATGATGTGCCACATTTACAGTAGTAGGTGATGTGCCACATTTATAGTAGTAGGCCTATTTTTCGAAAGAGACTAAAAACTCAAGTCTCGAAAGAGAGAGACTCGAGTTCTCAAGTCTCTTGAAAGAGAGAGACTTGAGTTCGAAAGAGAGAGACTTGAGTTCTAAAAACTCGAAAGAGACTTGAGTTCTAAAAACTCAAGTCTCTTTCGAGAGACTTGAGCTTTTAAAAACTCAAGTCTCTTTCGACAAATAGCCATATCAAAGAGCCTATATTCTGCAAAAGAGACATATACCTTTAAGGAGCCTACTAATCATAGCCACCCCATAGCACTTGATGGCGTCTTGTTGGCGACAACTTAGAATGCACACTACAGGGTGGCGAAGACTCAAAGGATCCCTTAAGTTGCTGATCATTTTGAACAAAAGAGCCACTAAATATAGGTCACCTTTGCGGGAAACTTGAATGACCTATAAAGATAAGGGATCCTATGAGTCTTCGCCACCCTGTAGCACTTCATCCTTTTTCAAAACAGCCCTATAAACTTGAAAAGACACTATATTTTGCAGAAGAGACTTGTAATTTTAAGGAGCCTACTAATCGTAGCCACCCCATAGTACTTCAAGTTTTCAAGTTAAGGGCGTCTTGTCCGCTTGTGCTGCGGCTGTTTATGTTCCTGTCTGCGAAGTAGGGGGCTGGACGTGTTCAATCGACAACACTCTACGGCTGAATAGTTGCCGCTGCTCCGTACTGACAGTTGAGTAATTCTTCAGAGAATTTTCAGTACAAATTGAAAAACCAATCAGGCACAGTCCGGGGTTCTAGCATTTCACTTATCGTTTCGAGTGTGCGCCTCCCATCTCATCTAGGATCTTTTGCCCACATCTGGATGTGGACGATGGAAAATGAGGTACCTTGACAGTACAAAACATTTGAATGTGTGCTAACTGGTACGCTGACCTAAATTTATCTAGTTTTGCTAATTTTCCGCCGGTGAGTGGACGATTAGAAATATTCTAATCAAGGCTCCCTTACAATTTTGAAGGTTCAGGATAGTGCTTTGAGTTGATGGCGTCTCGTCCAGTCGTACTACGGCGGTTTGTGTTTTCGGCTGCTGAGTCCCACAAATGCGTTTCCTTTGTATCTCCACACAAATACCCACAAACGTAGAATTTGAAGTTCGTCAAAATGTCAAGTTGCTCGTACAGTAGTGTCAACGCAACGTGGGACAAGGCCACAGAAAATATCTATATCACATAAAAGCTGCGCACATTAGCACACACCAAACTTCCAACTATGGTGTTCGTTTTGGGCCAGGACTTCTCTACGGGGGTTCTCGAGTATAATTTGCCATTTCAATTTGAACTGTGGTATTGCGGTGGCAGTTATTGGACTGAAAGCGGTTTTGACTCTCGCACCTTGAAATATTTTATTAAACACTATATGAGTAGTATCGCCATATTCAAGTTCGCAGTCTCATGTATCTCACGCACGCGTGACATCAAGAAGGGATCAACGCCTACGAATCCAAGAAATGTGTATAGAAATCAAAGACATACGCAGCCGCTCTGGCACCATGCACCTCGCCTCTTGGCTACCTACCAACCCTACTTATGTACCTCTAACCCTACTTATGTACCTGAGCACCACCTTCTGCATCAGCAATGCCTTTACCCAGCACCATGCACCCCTGGACAATGGCATGCGTAGAATAGAAGCCATACGCTGCTGCCATGGCAGCAGCGTAATAGTAAAACTTATTTCTTTTCGCGTCTTTCTTTCCTGCGTCGTGAAACCCCAACTTGAACTTTTTGTGATCGGGTCCGTCCTCGACTTGACGTTCTCAGTATGGGGTGGCTACGATTAGTAGGCTCCTCAAAATTATAGGTCTCTTTTGCAGAATATCGCGTCTTGTATAGGGCTCTTTTGCATAAGAGACCTAATTGATTGATGTTGCTTTTATTAATTTGAGCAGCCTACTAACCGAAGCCACCCCATAGCACTTCAAGTTAATGGCGTCTTGACCGCTTGTGCTGCGACGGTTTGTGTTCTTGTCTGTGAGGTAGGGGGCTGAGGGTGGACGTGTTGAATCGACAACACTCTACGGCTGAAAAGTCGCCGCAGTTCAGTATTGACAGTTGGGTAAATTTCCAGAAAATTTTCAGTACAAATTGAAAACCCAATCAGGCACAGTCCGGCCCGGGGGTTATAGCATGTCATTTCTCGTTTCGAGTGTGCGCCTCTCATCTCATCTGGAATCTTTTGCCCACATCTGGATGTGGACGACGGAAAATAAGGTACCTTAACCAGCACAAAATATTTGAATGTTTGTTCACTGATACGCTGACCTGAATTTATCTTGTTTTGCTACTTTTCCGCCGGTGAGTGAACGATTAGAAATATTCTAATCAAGGCTCCCTTTCGATTTTGAAGATTCACGACGTAACTTTGAGTTGATGGCGTCTCGTCCAGTCGTACTGCGGCGGTTTGTGTTTTTCGCTGCTGAGGTCCACAGATTTGTTTTCTTTGTGTCTCCACACAATTACCCACAAACGTACAATTTCGTCAGAACGACTGGCTGCTCGTACACTAGTGTCAACGCAACGTCAAACAAGGCCACGGACAATATGTATTTCGCATAAAAAACTGAGCACACTGGCACACACAAAGCTACCAGGTATGGTGTTCGCAGTTCTGGTATTCGTTTTGGTTCAGGGCTTTCTCCGCGGGGGGGTTGCGATTATAATTTGCCATTTCATTATAACTGTGGTGTTGCGGTAGCAGATGTTGGACTAAAAGCGGTTCTGCCTCTCACACCTTGAAGTACTTTTATTAAACACTAAATGAGTAGTATCGCCAAATGAGTATGGGGTGGCTACGGTCAGTAGGATCGATGAAATGATGGGTCTCTTTTGCAGAATATCGTCTCTTTTGTGGGGCTCTTTTGCAAAAGAGACCTATAATTATATCGATCTTACTAACCAAAGCCACCCCATAGTATCGCCATATTCGCAATCTCGTATATCTCACCCACGCGTGACAACAAGAACGGATCAACGCCCCTGAATCAACGGAATTGGCGTAGAAATCAAAGGCACACGCAGCCGCTCTGGCACCATGCACCTCGCCTCTTGGCTACCTACCAACCCTACTTATGTACCTCCAACCCTACTTATGTACCTCAACGGCATCTTGTGCGTCAGCAATGCCTTTACCCAGCTATTATGTACCTCAACACTACCGTCTGCGTCAATAATGCCTTTACCCAGAACCATGCACCCCTGGACAATGGCATGCGTAGAATAGAAGCCATAAGCTGCTGCACACCAGCGTCCAGTCTAAGGACAGGGCTCTCCAGTCGAATCATACAGGTGGGCTCTTATGAAACGTCCAGCAAGAGTCTCAGGAATTGATCGTGGCAGTATCCTTTTCCTAGCGTATTACACCACCGAAAGTAAATGGCAGAGTGCTTGGCGAGCGTTGAAACTGCACCTGTAAATTGGCTACTGAGTGGTGGGCTCAGAGAGGTCATTTGGCACTTGCCTGAGTCTATAATTGACATGCCAGCAGCTGAGATATTAGCCAGCTGCAACGCGTCCCTAAGGTACTATAGAGCTCGGGGGCATTTAGCACGCTCCCGTCTTATCCGGAGCAATGGATGAAGTGAGCCCGGCCTTCTGGAGCCCCAAGCTGTACTCGCGTGCCAGCTGCTTCCAGGTGGTGGTGACAGTGGCAAGACCGCTCTTGTGCGCCTCCATGGTGATGCGGTGCGCCTTCTTGCGTGTTACTGTCTTCACCACTGACACCATCGTGTCGATGACATAGTCAAATGTGTGCACGTCGTCGTTGTGCAACAGAACACGCCAGATCGGCTCCTTGTCCACGGCCTCCTTCCTCTCAAAATCGTTCGCCTGCAATTCCACGATTGAGCCCCGTCAGATTGCAAGAATGTCCTCTAGTGATGAACAAGCACAGTCTCAAGCAGCCCACGAGTGCAAACGTTCATGCATATGCAAACAAGATATCTAATGCAAGCAAGATGTGAGAGCGAATGCAGAAGTGGGGTTTCGGAGGGAGCAGGCATATGTGTGCAGGCATATTGCTGTCCCCTCCCTCAACGGCCAGCCAGCTAGTGCCAGCGGCACCGCTGGCAAGCTTGGGTGCACAAGGACTGGCAAGTGGCGGATGCTTGTAGCGTGGAGGAGGGGTCGGGGCCAGACCTTGTCGACGTCCGGCGGCTTCGTGAGCACAGCCACACCCGCACCGCCGCGCTCTTTCTCGCCCGCCCCACCGTCGCCCGCACCCTGCCCGGGCTTGTTGCCGACGCCCGTGCCCGGCTTTGAGGGAATCTTTCCCGCTCCGCCGTCCTCCCGCGCCATGCGCTGCCCCACAGAGACCGGCCGCAGACCAGGGGTGCGCCGTGCTGAGCACATCGCCCCGAAGGCACCTTGCCGGCACGTCACCGGCGCGCTGCTGAAGCCAAAGGCCGCCGTGCTGGGTATCACAGCCACCAGCACCAGCGCGAGCACCCCGCACGTCACGCCTGTGGAACGTGTCGCCTGCATGGTGATCTATGCGTCGAAGGTATGCCCTCGCAAAATCGAAACATTCGTTTGTAGAAAAGTTGACTAACATGTGAAATAATTCGACCATACGTGACAGCCGTGATCCAGTTTCAGATTTGACCCCAGAGAGCACTACCGCCGAATCGTGAAGCTGCGGCAGCGCGGGCTGTCGTCGGCGCATGCACATTGCACACGAGCTTGATGCTGAACGTTCAGCAAGCCCGGTATCACTGTGTTGGACCCTCCTTCAGTAACATTCCACCCACAGCAGTCTCTCCTCCTTCTAGGACATGGCCCAAATCGAAACCCAGTCGAATTTCCATACATATATCAGTCAACTTTTAACCAAAATGAATATTGAAAATTGTTCTCACGGATTTTTTATGACATCCTTTTTCATCCGGCCGCAGTAGACGAGTCGCAAGAATGGTGCGACTAACTCACCTCGCCATGGTGGCTGTGTCGGCGCTTGCGGGCGCCGACGCCTTTGCAGCGACGCATGTAGGCGCACTTCCACGCGCCGCGCTGCCGCGTGCGCTGCGCAGCGCGCCGCCTGCATGGCGCACTGGCCGTGCTTCAAACTGCGCAATCAACATGGTGGAGGCGACAGAAAAGAAGGAAGCCGAGGGCCTCGGCTTTAACTCCCACCAGGCTGTGAATGCGGCGCCAGACACGCTGTGCCTTGATGGCACTGCCAACACTGAAATGCGCGCCAAGTTCGAGAAGATGTGCAGGGAGGCCCAGGACAAGATCTGCAAGGCCGTCGAAGAGGTCGACGGCAAGGGAAAGTTCCACCAGGACAGCTGGATTCGGGAGAACGGAGGGGGTGGCATCTCGCGCGTGCTCACCAATGGCAACGTGTTCGAGAAAGCGGGGTGCAGTCTGTCGGTTGTCTACGGGTCTATGCCCCAGGAGGCCCTGGCTGCAGCCAACGACCGTCTGAAGTTCGGCGCGACGGACCGCGGCAAGGGCTACAAGCCGGGCGAGAAGGTGCCCTTCTTTGCGTGTGGTCTCAGCTCCGTAATGCACCCCCGCAACCCCCACTGCCCAACTATGCACTTTAACTACCGCTACTTCGAGACCGAGGGTGGCATGTGGTGGTTCGGTGGCGGCACGGACATCACTCCTGCCTATCTCGACCTCGACGACATGAAGCACTTTCACGGCTCTTACAAGGAAGTCGCCGATAAGCACGACCCCGAGTTCTACCCCAAGTACTCTTCCCTCCCCACGAACACTTTGCATGCATGTTGCCACACCAGACCAAACACTTTGCATGAGTGTTACCACACCAGGTCTGCTTGTACGCAGATATTTTATTTTATTTGAAGTTTGACCACCGTATGGTACGTTGCACGACGCAATGTCCAGCTCACAATGGCGTTTCCATCGACTCTACACGCCATTACACGATTTTTGTCCCTTCACTAACTTTTCATTGTTGTTTTATATTCACCGTTCTTGTATCGTGCTGGAAACCGCGTGGAACGACTTGTGTAATGCAGGTTCAAGGCCTGGGCAGACGAGTATTTCTACATCAAGTAAGTTGCAAGATGCTGGCATTGTGTTGGCAATATGTGTACTTGCGGGTGTTTGCGTAAGTGGAATGTGTTTCTATTTGTATCGCCGAGCGCAGCTGGGTGATATGTGAGGTCCATGTGCATACACAAACCAACACACGCACAAAGATATACCTAGTGTTGTGTTTACATACAAACGCATAAATGTACATATGCCTATACACATACTCATACAAATGAATGTGTTCCAAATCTACACATGTCGTTTTTTATGAGCTTGTTATTGTGTGTTTGCTCTCCAACACAGCTGCACACCTAAGTGCTGAAAACAGAAATTCAATCCGCACCACATCATGCGACTTTGTTTCGTTTGGTGTTTAACTTGTATGAAATCAAAATGCCCGCAGCACACTCAGAAAAAAACAGGAAAGAGGACAGAGAGAGAGAAAAAAAATACAGAATCAAAAGTGCAGCAATGTTGGCAGTATCAACGTTTTTTGGATGCGTGAACTCTTGCAGCGTCTCTGATCCAATCTTCCATAAAACATACACTGATTTTGTCACTGTGCAAATTTGTTTCGGTACGATGCATTTAGATCTCGGGCTACAGCACCACATCCATGCAAATAGATCACACAAATACACACACACACACACTTCCCCCTCTCTCTCTTTCCCTCTCCCTCTCTCACCCCCTGTCTTCCTCTCTCTGTCCTCTCTCTCTTTCTCTCCCACACACACGGCAGCCCACACACGGCAGCCCTCACTTTGTGTGAGAGCTTCCTTCGTGTAACCACCACATAGGTAGATACCAGATAAATGCATATTCGATCCTTTTGATACACCTGAGGCAAAAAAAGGTGCAAAGTGCAGTTATTGACGTTTTTCCTCCCTCTTCCTTTCCCTCCCGCCCTCTTCCTCTTCTTGCCTCTCTCTCACCCTCTGCCTCTCCCTCTACCTCTCCCTCTCTCTCCCTCTCCCTCTCCCTCTCATTTGCTCTCTCTATCTCCTCTCGTTCGCATTCCTTCTTTGCCTCTCTCTCTTTCTCCCTCTTGCTTCCTTTTTTTCTTTCTCTTTCAGGCATCGGGACGAGACACGAGGACTGGGTGGTATTTTTTTTGATGACCTCAACGACCGTGACCCCGACACTATCTTTGCATTCTCGAAAGAGTGCTGCAACAACGTGCCCAGCGCCTATTTACCCATTATCGAGGTCTGTGATCCATGATCTCGAATATGTGTGTGTGTGAGAGGAAAGAGTGCTGCAACGATCTGTATATATATGAAAATAGTGCTGCGACACACGGCCTAACGCGAACATATCCCTCATAAAGTTCTGTGATATACATATCTCGAGTTTGTGAGTGTGTGTGCATGTGTGAGGTCTGCGTCTGCGTCTGGGGCTGCGGCTGCATGTTCATGTGCGCTCATTTAAGTGTGTGTGTGAAGAGAGAGCTGCAGCAAAACGAATTTACATGAAAAGAGCTCTGCAAGAACTTGGCTAATGTCTACCTATCAACACCAAGGTCTAAGCTATATACGCACATCTCGAATATATGCATCTAGAATACGTACAAGTATACTGACCCACCACCAAGTCCTGAACTATATACTTACATCTCGAGATTGTAATTATGTGTATAAATACATTTCGAGACCCCACGCTCACTTATCCATCCGTTATCAAGGTCTGTGATGTACATACAAGTCGAATATTTTCCATACATGTCTGTGTCTGTCTGTCTGTGTCTGTCTGTCTGTGTCTGCACATATACGTATATGCATGTTTTGGACATAGCCGTGTCGGAAGCGTGCTGACGGTTGGCATGGTATATATATTTACACATATATACATGGTCGTGAGCAGAAGAACAAGGACAAGGAATACACGGTCAAGCAAAAGGAATGGCAGCAGATGAGGCGCGGACGCTATGTTGAATTCAACCTCGTGTACGACCGCGGCACCATCTTCGGTCTCAAAACTGGTGGTCGTATCGAGTCGATCCTCATGTCGATGCCCGAGGGCGCGCGTTGGGAGTACGACCACAAGGTCGAGCCCGGCTCTCCCGAGGCAGACATTATGGATGCTTTCAAGAACCCCCGCGAGTGGTTGTAGGTTTCTATTGTTTCCGCAAAAGAGTCGGGAGGTCTTCGCAAAAGAGGCATGTAAATATGGTGTCGGAACCTCTCGTTGACTGGAGGGCATGTTTGATTGAGAAAGTGGTGTTGATGCAGAGGTTAGGCTGAATAATGTGCCGTGGCTACGGTGCTGCATGGTTAAGGTGCTGCACATGTGGCGTGCGGCTACCAATTCGCTACTTGCCACTTTGATGGCAATTTACACGGAAACACCCTCGCATTTTCACCGACGCAAGTCTGACATAATGCCTGATCAACCATCACGAACACTGTCGTCCGCATTCATGTGCTCTATCAGCACATGTTCGAAAGCAGTGACACAGACTGACGTATTGGAGTAGCCAAGCGCAACTCTGGCACGCCTGCGCAGCCTTTACCAACAGCGCTCTTGATCAGAACAGGCGCCGTGAGAGCTGTTAATGTATGTGCATGACCCAGTATGTCCCACGACACGATGCGTGCATGATAGCATGCATGATATATTCATATGCATACATGTGTATATATATATTACAGATATTGGTACAGATGTGTAATCATGTCTGTGCAAATATGTATGTATATCATGGAATTTGCCTACATGCAAACGTGTAAATGTACCCAAAGACACACGCACTCAAACAGACATGACGCTGCGACATTCATGCATGTGATTCAATCTTTTTTCCTGTACCACACTCATCACATCACACCCACACTTTCCTGAGGCACCACACTAATCGCATCACACGCACACTTGCCTGAGCCCGACTGCAACAGCCAGCCCTGTGATGCGGGGTCAGCCCTCACCTCTGCACCTCTCTACTCCCTGCATTTTTGCATAAACCACGTCGAAACATATTCGAAAACACGTGCTGCAGATTATTTAATACACGCCCCCAAGCCATGATAATATGGTCGTTTTCCCTGAAATCTGGGGCCGTTAATCCGGTAGATTCTTTAAATCCCATATGGATTCTTGTCGTGAAGCACAGGTTTGCATCGCTTGCGCACCCACGAACGAGAAGACTACACAACATTGCAATGAGTTTTTCCTTTGGAAACTACGGGTGTCCTTTTTTACAAACCCGAGTCGCAATGAGCATCACACGACTTCGAGCCATCGTTTCTGTGACTCGCCCTTACTAACCATCCCGCGCCACTGCTGTACACGTGGCCACCTCCTCTGCAGACAGTTCGTGACGCATTCAATCATAGTAAATATTGGCGACCCATGAACTCTTTCTTTTTTGCTTTCTGTGGCCCGGGTTTGAATCCCCAACGTAATCACTGAGGACCCAATAGACTGTGCTGGACTGTTGCCCACCAGTCACTGTGACTCCTTTCGGTTCTTCGCCCGGCAGTTTTTGATGCTAGTGTTTTTATTGAAAACTGATAGTGGGTGTCCCAGGGATGTGGGCGTTTCTTTTCATTCACGATTTGTTTGTCCATCAAAACAGATGTATGGTGAGCAACAGTCCAGGACAGTCTCTTGGGTCCTCAGTGACTACACCATATTGCCATGAGATGTTTGGGGGACACGCTAGTGGCCCGGGGTAAACACAAGTTTACATGAACTCCCTATAAACCCATCATGCATGTAGGTACTTAATTCCGAAGTTCGCTCAGGCTGCGACCCTGACCGACCCTGACCACCTTCTCTGCAGATATGTCGTGACGCGTATAAGAATATTCATCAAACCCATCACTACAGGACTTGCTGGCAAACCTGAGACCGTGACTACACTCAACTGCCCATTAAAAGAAAGAAAGGAGGAAAGAAACTTGAAGCCATTCTCAGGCTCAGACTGGGACTGCCAGCCTGAGTGCCAATACCATGACCATTGTCGATTCTGTAAGAATACAATGATTGGAAACTTGAAATGCAAATACCATTGTCAAAAAATAGCAAGACACTCCGCCCAAGAATGGAAAAATCAAAAAGAGTACTATATGCGTAAATGTATGTGTATATATGTATTATGCACAAGTCCATCTTTGGGTATATGGGGTGGCTTTGGTTAGTAGGATCGATAAAATTATAGGTTTCTTTTGCAAAAGAGCCCTTAAGAGACGATGTTCCGAGTCTGCAAAAGAGACCTATGATTTTATCGATCCTACTGACCGTAGCCACCCCATATGTGTATTATGCACGAGTCCATGTTTGTGTATATGTGTATGATTATGCAACAGCCTATTTAACACAGAGGCACACGATGTTGACGTGTATTGCGTATGTTGCAGTGTGTTAGAGTGTTGCCCTCGCCATCGCTGAATCTGCAGGTTCAAGTTGCTCGGTTTGACGCTGCTAACACGTCAACTCGACAGGTGTTGCAGTGCGTTTCAGCGTGTTGCAGCGTGTTGCAGCGTGTTGCAGCGTGTTGCAGCGTGTTGCAGCGTGTTGCAGCGTGTTGCAGCGTGTTGCAGCGTGTTGCAGCGGGTTGCAGTGTGTTGCAGCGTGTTGCAGTGTGTTGCAGTGTTTTGCGGTTTGTTGCAGTGTACCCTCGCCATCGAACCCGCACATTTCTTCAACTGCCAGTTCT
>Ga0209491_10009583_pt1 | contig 11831 bp, 8 predicted proteins | sample BON02_FD_187213 | JGI IMG/M metagenome (GOLD analysis project Ga0209491, IMG submission 187213) | Freshwater microbial communities from Lake Bonney liftoff mats and glacier meltwater in Antarctica - BON-02 (SPAdes) (version 2) | ecosystem: Environmental > Aquatic > Freshwater > Ice > Glacier... | reverse complement strand
AAGCAGGTTGTGGCGGCATGTGGGTCGTGGCCGGAGGGGCGTGCGGGAAAGCTGGAGGGGGTGGTGCGGTTAATGGGGGGAGGTATGATGAAGACCTAGGGGAGGATACAATGGTCAAGTCAAGTCTAAGGCTGTTCGAGTTTCGCAAACACAAGAAAATTCTTTGTCTTCAACTTCCTCATATATATGCACACACACATGTATATATCTCTACATATATATATATATATATGTATTTGTATTGATATATATATATTATATACACACACATATATACATTACATATTTATGCATGCACACACACACACACCACGCAAACCCCCCTCCCTCGCACACACATAAACATACACACGCGCGCGCGCGCACACACACATACACACACACAAAAACACCGACACACACAGACACACACGTACAACCTGTAGCTGCATTTGTAGAAGCAGGACCACGTTTACGTTACAGTAAAGAATTCTCAACCTGTTCGGTCGGTCTAATAGTTGGAGACTGACAATGTTTCCTTTGATTCATTCTGTCTTCAAGTCTTTCTGCCTGGGCTCTTGATTCCGAGTCGAAAACGTGTGGGCGAGCAGTACCCCAACGCTGCCAGAGAGCTTAATACGGGCTGGCATCGGGTTGTGGGCTCCCAATAAAGCTAGATCTTGTTGGAAAAGTTTACAATTGATTTATCTTTGTCACTCCTTGAAATAGAGTCCTCGCATTGTAGGCTGTTTTCAATGGAGTCCTCGCATCGTAGGCAGTTTGTTAGACTGTGGCCGTTCACGCTAGTCATCGAGTTGCGCAGAAGCATGCCAATAACTGGAGACATGACCACTTTGGTCGACCTAACTAGTCTACTTTGATCGACCTACGACAAAGCCACACAAGAGTCGTGATACGACTGTCGAACGAGACGTTGCCATCTGAACACATCTCCCCAAGCACACATTGACACGCTCACCTTGCAATGGTGCTACAGCTCAACCAGCCCTCCTCCATGCGTGTTCTTCCTCGTGACGGAGGCAGACGACAAGGCGTATATGTATATGTATATGTATATGTATAATGTGTGGTTGATTTTCTCTTCCCTTATTTTTTGTTGTTCGCTTTTCAAAATCGAACATCCACACGTGAACACATCTATGCATAGATCCTTGCTGCGTTAATACAAGTGGTTTTGTCACGGAATGCCTGACGCAGAAAAAAGTGCCCCTTGACTCATGAGCTCATCATACCAAGGCTGCCGATTGTCTTTTTCTGAAGACCGTGTGGGACTGACATTTTTATATTTGTTAATCAAGCATGTTGCCTTTTTGTCCAAGAACATGTGTGGCCAACAAATAGAAGTACTGACGCCATGTAAACACGGAAATGTCTCTGATTCATCATGTTCATCATGGCTTTCTTTATACTCTGCACATCAAATTAATTTCTCAAATAGAATTTCAAAGTTCAGTTGTCAAGTTAAGAGCTTGGAATCCGGTTTTCTAATGAAAAAGACATGCACGAATAGCAAAAATTAAGCAACATACACGAATTTCATGTGCTTGAATAAGTTTTTTTCACACTGTTACAATTTGTGGTTTGGAGAGTCACATTTTTGAATTATCTGTGTATGGCAGCTGAATTATCATCTCCACAAATTTGTAGGAATTCCAAAATCGCAGACATGAGTTGGATGCATCAGCTGCTTGAGATTTTATTTATGACCATGCTTCATTTCGATCCAATTGTTATCTGGTGGCATCTCCAGGCAAGTGGTAAACAATCCAAAAACAATCTCAAATCCTTCTCATCTGATCGTGATGCTTATTGTTGTACGGTCGCAAAGACAAGATTTGTTTTCTCACTCAGTTGTTGCTTTTATGTGCCCTAGTAGATATGCACTCACAAGCTCGAAACGATTATTTCTGCCGATGAATTACCTCTTGTATATAGTGATATAAGCAGTGAATATGCATCATACATTTCACGTGTCTGAAACATGTAACAGTCCTGTCTTACACACGGTTGTTTACACAAATGTGCAAAGTTTTTACTCCTGCATGCATAATTAAACGGACAAATATGTATACATATGAGAGTTGAATCCTCATCCATATGCACTTGTTCCACGTACAGCAATAAATAACGCCCCCTCCACCTAGGGTCTGTATTCAGTTTGGCATGTATTCTGATGAAAATACAAGTACATGATTCGTGCAGCATCAGCTTGTAAGTAGAATGCATCAGGAAATCACTAAGGATTTGAATCAAATATCTTTATGGGAATGTAAACAACCAGCTGTGGTGAACATGCAAATATTCGACCAATACGAAAATATATCCATGAATGCACGTATACAGGTACATATGTAGATGATAATACATATATATATATGTTTACGCATGTACATATGAGCGGATGTAAATACACATTCATATACATACACAGGTTAGGTGAATGTATATGTAAATTTGCCAAATTTACTGTTATACACAAACACAATCAACAAACATCTGGTGTACCAATGAATATGATATATATATATAAATGAACACATTGTGATACATATGAATATATGTATGTACATATGTAAAAATATATACATATAAATCTACATACGTGAAAGTTTGATTATATATATATATATACATACAAATATATGTATATAGTAAGAATAAACATATATATATATACTCATAGTTGTATATTAGTACATGTATATGAATATTTACATATGTACATATAAATAAAGATACATATATATATATATGTACATATATATGTATGTATGTGTAGACGTATATGAAAAAATATACACATGAATATGTGTATAATGATATATGCATAAATGCCACTATATGTATAAGTATGTATATATGCAAATACAAATATATACAATATGTATATGTATATGTATATATATATATAAATACATACATATGTTTGTACATTCATATATATATGCAAACAAATATAAATATATAGATATATGTATATAGTATGAATAAACATATATATACATACTCATAGTTGTATACGAGTATATGAATATGAATATTTACATATGTAAATCTAAATAAAGATGCATATATATATATATGTATGTATATATGTATGTATTGTACACGTATATGATAATAAATACATATGTATAAAAATTTACATAAATATGTGTATAATGATATATGCATAAAAGCCACTATATGTATAAGTATGTATATATTCAAATACAAATATATACAAATGTATATACATATACATAAAAATGTTGAAATATATATACATCTATATGACATATATATTTATACATCTGTATATGATTATAAGTATACATATATATGTTGACATCTGAATATATAAACAAATATACATATATACATACATGTATAATGATTTATAAATGTAGACGTATATCAATACAAATATACATGTATCAATATATACATAAATATGCAACTATACATATGAATATGTACATATTTATATATGAATATTTACCAGTGTATATATTTATACATCGATCTATTAATATGCATATACATCTATATTGCCAACATTCATCAAGATCAAGTAGCCTTCTGAATATGAGCATTGTGTCCCAACATACCTACTCGCCCCTCAAATAAAAGTTTGTAGAAATTCAAAACATGTGAAAAAGCACAATGAGTCTAGCGCAAATCTTAATATTCAGGATCGATCCTGAGGCATTATACAGATTGCTCCGAAGACAACGAATGAATTCACACACCATCAAATAGTCCATTCATCTTTGATGTGAAAAGAACTTCAGTTCACCACGCTTGCAAGTCCTTCATATTCGTCCTCTACATCCATGATGATGACTTGAATGAAGACGTTTGACGGCAAGGCCAAATTTTATTCCTGTGTTTTCAATATGTTTTGGTACACATGATTTGTTTCTTACATTGACAAGACGTGAAATATTTGATGCACAGGTGTCAATTACCAAGAATTAATGATATATGCAAGCATGAATGGTAGAGAGCATCACAAGAGATTCACCCTGCTGTGGCGAACCTCAAATAACAACCTGAAAACAAAATTTCGCATGATTTAGACCGGAATTTCTGAAAATATGATGTCAGAAAAACATACCTGTGCATTCAGGAACCATTGCTTGAGTACGTTTCCTCGCAAAGTTGCATTGCTTAGCAGGGTGACCTTGGAGTGATCACCCCCAAGAGCAAGCCACATGTCGACTTCGTCTTGTAAGTATTGCCTTGTTAGTTGAGCCAATTTTTTGACATGTAAACAAAATTGCCGCATAGTCAGGGCCACAGCATCGTCCACTGGGGGCAACATCCCAACCTGACCAGTGTATCCAATTGAGAAGATTAGATCTTGAAATGCTTCTTCATTCCAAAGATCGCATTTTGCAAGTGTGTTCTTGCAATTCGAAACAAGCACTTTGAGGTCCTCAAATGCAAGATCTGCGAAAATTCCGTCTGCCGAACCTGATGAATCTAAATACGTCTTAGTCAGCACAGGCATGAAACCCGACGCACAAAGATTAGACGAACTCAGGATGATGCTGGAATCTGGAGAACTGTTTTGTGCATAGATTGAAAGCTTCCAATCGCCATTCGCGTCTCTACATCCACATGGCTCTCCTTCGTCCGACTTACATGACGAGTTACGAATAATTGCTGAAAGGGCATCACTTGCGACTGGCTTTGAAAATGAGTTTGATTGAGGATCTTTCATCAAAATGAGGTACTTTGGCAGTATATTCAGTGCCTGCTTGCGGAGCAACTCAGAATCACATTGCCAGACACCTGCACCATCAGTCGACATCAGTTTGCCAATAGCAAAGAAGCGATGCCCTGTCATATCATCATCAAGTCCCTTGTTTTCGCTGTCCCACATTGATAAGACATCATCGAGAACCACTATTGGACGAGCAATGAGTGAGGAGTATAGTGCCCAGAATAGGCAACTTGGAATACCTGCGAAACTTCTTGCAAGCTTGGCAGGATCCCTTTCGAATGAGATACAGAACCAATCAACAAGTGCTGCGTCGTCGACAAATTTTTCAACATTCCCGACAAATGCTTTCAAACCTTCAACAGTGCTGCATTTCATCATCTTCGCGCGTTGTTTCTCCAATGTCTGATGCAAAAGAGCATGTTTAGGCCACGACCCGAGGCTTATTGTGTCAAAGATGGATGTAAGAGACTCAACCGTTGGAGTGCCATACGTTTCTAGAGTTTGGAGAAGGGCCTTTAGCAAACACGCCATGGCCTGCAAAACCTTGGCACAGTTTTTGTTGTGACCTGGAGTTATGTCACCTTGGAACATTTGCATGCACATATCTTGACGCTCGCACGTGGGATATGGTCCCAGCAAGCCAAGGCTGTATAATGGACCGCAAATCACAGTCTTGCCTAATTCCTTTGTGTGTTGACCATTATTTACCATCAAAGCCACGCGCCATAAAAAAAGATTCTTCGACAGTCGATCCTCAGAAAACAAGAGCCTGTGTGTCGGAGCAGGATCATTCCAATCGCCGACGTTATGCAGGATTTCTTGCACAGCAGCGTTCTGATGGCGCTCTAACAATGCGATCACAAACTTCGGAAGATCTTTATATTTCAGCAGTCCGCATGACTGCCACACTTTCTCCAATTGGTAGTCGAGAAGCAGTGGTCTATAGTGTGAAGAAGATGTGTTTTGTCCTCCCTCACGTACAAGAACCAGAAAATGATCGGATGTCAATTCTCTTGTACTCCCTTCCTGAAGGAATAAAGTATTGTCCTTGCCGCTTGTCAAAATCAGCAACGTAATCTTGATGCTCAAAACCTCCTGCAGAAATTCAACGAAATAATGCATGAGCTTCGTGTAGAAAAAATGTGACATTCCTGCCTCGATCTGATCACTATTTCGAGCAATGAGATTCAAAAAATCTGCTATCTTCATTCGTCGGGAAAGGCCATTGCCCTCAAGGTCCTGTGCGAACACGCTCTGCCTGAGTGATTGCTCCAAGATTGCTCGAACATCTTGTTTCTGGCAACACCAACGGGCAAACCAGAATCGGGCACATCCACAGAGATTATCTTTGAAAACATATCTGTGTAGCTGTGTAAAGCGTAGAGTTTGCGGAAACAGAGTGTTATAAAGTAAAGCTCCATGGGCTGGGTCAGCACTGAGCATAATGCTCAATGTGCATGCTTGAGGAAAGCAGTCCCCATCTCCAGGAATTGGCAGGATGTTCACAGCCTTGGTTTCGGGCAAGAATTTCTCCACTGAGCCTATTAACTTCTTGAGTGTGTCAAGAATGTTTTTGAAAACCAAATCATTTCTGACTTGCTTGTCTCTCTTCAAGGATTGGTTCAATCTGGTTAGAAGTGATTTTTTGCCGGCTGTGCCAGACACGTCTTTCCAATTCTGCACTTCAACTGTGACAGTTTCGCCAAGATTCTTGCCTTGTCCACCAATGTCTGGTCGCCTCACATCATCTCTCCCAAGAGGCATTTGTGAAGCAGTTGGCCACGCATACAAGGGGACCATGCTGTCATAATGCTTGAAAAAGCGATTGTTTGGATTGGCACAAAAACAGAAGTTATTGCTTTTTGCCACATTCACGCTGTGTTTGCCATTGGGTGCACTTCCAGCATGAAAAGACCTCTGCGTGGCCGCGTGGAAAATAACAACTTGCTTGGGAACATGGCATTCAAATGTAGATGATGCGGACACTCTCTTCGTGCTTGCGTTGGGAGAAAATATCAGATCTGCACCGCCCTCGCCTTTATTGTAGTGTGGCCATTCTTGTTCGCCGTGAAGGAAGGCAAAATTGCCATTTGTTAGCTGTGCCACAGGATCATCCAAAAATGTACTGGCTTGGGTATGCAGGGCTCGATCTGTCAAAACTTCCTCAAAGCTTGTAAGCATCTTCGTGAAATTGGACAGATTGGATGCATGATTTGATACTTTTGCTTCCGCTTTCGCATTAGCAACCATTCCCCCCAAGGTTTCAAGCCTATTCTCGTGACATGACCCCCATGCTCGATTCACAACCTCGAAGCTCTGCCGACCGACAGGTTGACGTATTGGTCCAAGTTTCTTACCAAGGGGTGTAGGAGCTTCAAGCAGCACCCAAACTTTTTCGTATTTCCTGATCTCCTCCAAATGAATGCCAGTCTCCAAATCCCACTTATTAGGCTTCAAATATTCTTTCAATCGAATAGGTCCAACCCAAGTATCCTTGCTGTCCTCACCAGGTGTAATGTGTGCATCCCAATGCTCTTCTTTCAAAGGCTTTACCCAAGATTTAAAGGCATTGTGATCTGAAAACTTGCTTGCGACTGAAGAGGCTACCTTCTCGAAAAATCCGTGAGCACTGTTTACGTCACCAATGCAGATGAGTTCAGAGGATTGGGAAGAGAATTCCTGAATTATTGCAACAGAATAGAGCCAGCATACATTGCTCTGTGACGGCTGGCGGTATTCTTTGGGGGTGTACAAAACAAAGTTCTCAATAATCTTGCTCTTTTCTTCGATGGAATATTCTGCGAGCAATACGTGGCTGTTCAGTGTCAAAAAAAACTGCAAGAGGCCAAGAACATCATGCTGAAATGACACTGGAAACGGAGATTCTTTTTTTAGTCGAAGATTATGCTCCATAACATATGAGTCGAAAACTGCACCTGCCACCCCATCTGTAGTTTTCAGGATTGCGACCACAAAAAAATGGCCTTGAATCAGAGGATCCCCAACAATATAAACAATGACATCTCCATGCCGTGCAAATGGAAACAAGTTTGCAACGGAATCAAGCAGATCATAACGCAACGTTCGCAACTGGTTTTCCAGACTGAAATTGTTCAGTCTTTTTCCCCTCTGCAGGCCTTGTAGTAAATCTGAAGGCATTGCCTGCAGACTTTGATGCCTGATGAAGGAAGAAGCTAAAATGTCCTCAGGACATATAAAATGATGCAATTTGTCCTCCAAATCTGCAAGAAAACTGGTTTGGCGATCCTTTATTCTCGCGGCAAGAATTGCCTTGATAATGGCCATTTTTTCAGCGTCGAGTTCAAAATCAACACCATTTAGTTGGTGCCTTTCGGCGCAATTTGATGTCTTGAGTTGCAAGTTCCTGAGAATTTTCAATTTTCCATCCTGCTGTGGTCCAAAGGCCTTTGAGTCAAGCTGTACTAATATGTTTTCCATCCTGCTAGCCAAATGTACCAAAAGTAAGGATGGCAGTACATTGATTCTGTTCGTTTTTTTCAAGTCATTGTGACTGTTTATGATGCTTTCGATGACACCATTCATCATAGTACTGGAACCAAATGCTGGAGACTGCTGACGCTCCTGTCCTCCTTCTTTCAGAATTCCCGCGAGAAAGTATTTCCAAATACCATCAGTCTTCTTCTTCTCAGCACAATGCTGTTCAATTTCGAACCCGTAGGTGGGTACAAGAGCCAGGTAGCTCCACATTGTGGTTTCCAGCCCTCTCACCGTCTTTGTGGCAGTCGCCTTCTTTTGGGACGGTTTGCGAAAGTTGAGCACTGCAATTTTCCTTGGAGATGTTCTGAGACCGGGAGTCTGCATTCAATGAGCTTATAGTCAGCAACCCGTATGTTTGACACAATCTCTTAATCTCGCAAAAAAATCAACTTCATTATCCGCACTCCACACTCTGGCAAATGAACCTTCCTGCTTCATTGGTGTCATGGTAAGATGCGCATGTGTAAGAGTGGTTTTGATTACAACTATTGTGCATTTTTACATGATTATGCTTCAAGTGTCATGTTAATACCTCAAACACCGCAGCACAAGTGCACTTGCGGTGTGCATATGCCCGGATTTCATCAAATACTATTCTGTGCATGTAAGTAAAAGTACGTGCGGACATAATTTGACAACACCTCGTCGAATGTACAAAAACTAGTGAAACACCTTGTGCTCTTGCTTCACCGAGTCGCCCGACACTATGTCTTCCTTCATATTTTTCATCACTTCATTATGTGTGTTCGTGAAAGCGTTCAAGTGCACAGGATAGCACGTTTGGCACTGTGGTCACATCTTGACAACATCTTTTCTCACATAAAGTGCGTGCTAATAATTATGCACATTTGTCTTGCAACAATTAAAGGGCATAGAGATATATAAAAGGCCTTGATATAAAGACATTCCCTGAAAATAATGTGGTGCACTTTTTTATGAGTCTCGTAATAGTGTAACAGTTCAAAAAAGGTTTGACATCTGATGCCCTGAATCCACAGAGGCATTGTCCTTCAGAAACAGCTTCAAGTTTCCCCGTGTTGACGTTTTCCAATAATTTCATGGTGTGTACTTGTGTCAGTTTATAAGTGGGAAACCGTACATCTCACAATTAGTATGTCAAATTTGTAAGATTTCACATCATTCTTTGTCACAAAGCCAGACACAGTCAGAGCAGCAAAAATGATTAAAACCTTGGGTCCACGTGCTCTTGACTCGGAAATGCCTGTCTCCGACACCACTTCCACCTTCACCTTCACTGCGTGAGACGTCTGTGTATGGTGACGAGTTTCAGTTTGCTTTGTCGTGACAGTATGGAACATCTTTCTGCACGAGCAGGGTGCATTCTAGTAATAGTGTAACAGATCAAAAAAGTTATGACACTTCATGCCCTGAATCTGGAGAGTCATCATCCTGCTTCAAATTTTTCCATTTTGCCTTTTTCCAATAATTTCATGGTGTGTACTTGTGTCAGCGTAAGTTCGCTGAGTCCACATAAGTGGGAAACCGTACATCTCACAATTAGTATGTCAAATTTGTAAGATTTCACATCATTCTTTGTCACAAAGCCAGACACAGTCAGAGCAGCAAAAATGATTAAAACCGGGATTCCAGCTGCTGATGACTTGAACTTGCCTTTCTTCTGCCCCCCTTCACTCTCCAGTGTGTGGGACATCTGTGTATGGTGACAAATTTCAGTTTGCTTTGTCGTGACAGAATAAAACATCTTTATGCACGAGCAGGGTGCATTGATCGACATAGACAGGGCATTTCAACAACTCTTTCATGGGTTACGAATGCTTTCTTTCGTGTTCAGTGTGTTTCATGTTTGTCAGTTGTTTCACGACCAGAAGCATCCAAGAACAGTGGGCTTCCCAATGAACATATCAAGAAGATATCACATGGACAGGGCTTTTGTTTCTATTCATTCATGATCAAAAAAGGTTGGATCCATCAAAATCTGTTATGTGTACTTTTTTATGAGTCTAGTAATAGTGTAACAGATCAAAAAAGGTGTGACACCTCAGGCGAGAAAACTTGAGGGCCATTTGCCATCATTTCGTCGGGCTTATTCTTTGACGTTATTTGTGTGTATGTGTGAGCGTAAGTTCCCACAGTCCATATACGTGGGAAACCTTGCATTTCACAATTGGTGTGTCAGATTTGTATGATTTCACATCATTCTTTGTAACAAAAACAGAAACAGTCTGTGTCTGTGTTGGTGTTTGTTAATCCCTCGAACACCGCAGCACAAGTGCACTTGCGGTATGCATATGCCCGGATTTCATCAAATACTATTCTGTGCATGTAAGTAAAAGTACGTGCGGACATAATTTGACAACACCTCGTCGAATGTACAAAAACTAGTGAGACACCTTGTGCTCTTGCTTCACCGAGTCGCCCGACACTATGTCTTCCTTCATATTTTTCATCACTTCATTATGTGTGTTCGTGAAAGCGTTCAAGTGCACAGGATAGCACGTTTGGCACTGTGGTCACATCTTGACAACATCTTTTCTCACATAAAGTGCGTGCTAATAATTATGCACATTTGTCTTGCAACAATTAAAGGGCATAGAGATATAAAAAGCCTTGATATAAAGACATTCCCTGAAAATAATGTGGTCAGTGCTTTTCAGTATTTCTTCAGAGCGCACATCTTGTTGCTCGAGCAGGGTGCATTGATCGACATAGACAGGGCATTTCAACAACTCTTTCATGGGTTACGAATGCTTGGTCACAAACACAGACAAAGTCAGAGCAGCAAGAATCATGAAAACCTGGAATCCAGATGCGGTTGGCCCGAGCGCGCCTGCCATTGACGACTCCCCTTCATCCTCTGATGTTGGGGACATCTGTGTATGGTCACGAGTTTCAGTTTGCTTTGTCGAGACAGTCTGAAACATTTTTTTGCATGTGTAGGGTGCATTGATCGACATAGACAGGGCATTTCAACAACTCTTTCATGGGTTACGAATGCTTTCTTCCGTGTAGAGATCAATAAAGTTTAAATCCATCAAAGTCTGTTATATATACTTTTTTATGAGTCTAGTAATAGTGTAACAGTTCAAAAAAGGTTTGACATCTGATGCCCTGAATCCACAGAGGCATTGTCCTTCAGAAACAGCTTCAAGTTTCCCCGTGTTGACGTTTTCCAATAATTTCATGGTGTGTACTTGTGTCAGTTTATAAGTGGGAAACCGTACATCTCACAATTAGTATGTCAAATTTGTAAGATTTCACATCATTCTTTGTCACAAAGCCAGACACAGTCAGAGCAGCAAAAATGATTAAAACCTTGGGTCCACGTGCTCTTGACTCGGAAATGCCTGTCTCCGACACCACTTCCACCTTCACCTTCACTGCGTGAGACGTCTGTGTATGGTGACGAGTTTCAGTTTGCTTTGTCGTGACAGTATGGAACATCTTTCTGCACGAGCAGGGTGCATTCTAGTAATAGTGTAACAGATCAAAAAAGTTATGACACTTCATGCCCTGAATCTGGAGAGTCATCATCCTGCTTCAAATTTTTCCATTTTGCCTTTTTCCAATAATTTCATGGTGTGTACTTGTGTCAGCGTAAGTTCGCTGAGTCCACATAAGT
>Ga0209491_10009582_pt1 | contig 11831 bp, 7 predicted proteins | sample BON02_FD_187213 | JGI IMG/M metagenome (GOLD analysis project Ga0209491, IMG submission 187213) | Freshwater microbial communities from Lake Bonney liftoff mats and glacier meltwater in Antarctica - BON-02 (SPAdes) (version 2) | ecosystem: Environmental > Aquatic > Freshwater > Ice > Glacier... | reverse complement strand
GGGGAAAAGAGTAAGTGTGTCCATACCAGCCCTTGTCAAAGTCATGATTGAGAGAGCTTTTCCCATTTCTGTACGATGTAGTGGAGACTGTACACAACGCGTCGTCAGGCGACCCCGGCACCAGCAGGGCTGATGGTAGGAAAGCAATGCTTCTAGCCCACCACAAGTACCTTTGCTAGCAACGAAAAGAAAAAAAAAATACCCGTGCCGACGTTTGTTTGCTGCTTTTTGTCGTAGAAAAATGCTTTGTGCTCGTACTCCCCTCACTTTTATCTGCCACTCCGGGCTGAAATATAGATGTAGAATGCATCAATTCTTGCACAGGCAGCCCTACAATATCTACTACACGTAACCCAACAATTGTGGTGGCTTTGAGTGCCTTTTCATCCCCTTTTGCTGCCTAGACACAGTAAATTGCTGCGTTCGACGCAGGCCCACCGAGGGGTGGAAGTGTCGATTCCTAGATGGTGGCTCAGAGCCACCATACACCATCTCCAGAGCCACCCCTTCCACTATACACTCATAATGACATGGTTGAGGCACTGATGTGAAGGGTGTCACCAAAAGGTGCTTCGTTGCAGCTTAAAAGCGCTCGGACATCGGCCTCTGCAGCGGGCTCGAAGCGTCAAAAACGACTCTCTTGCGCGCGCTACTACCGTCATTAAAGAATCTTTCTGGTGGTGTTTCTTGGCATGCTGCTTTCGATCCTTGCTTTCGTGACATTTGCCCGCCGCATCTCGAGATTCCGGACGTAGAAGCCGACGATGAGGCATTTCCCTCGCTCGAAGTGCTGGAGGCGGCACCGGCACTTGAGAAGATTGGAATTTCTGGTGCTGATGCCTATGGTGCGACAGCCCTCCAAGCGGTCATTGCAGCACTGCACCGTGGCGTGGGATTGCAGCATCTACAAAACATCAACTTGAGCAGCTGCATAATAGGCGACGTGCACTTCAGTGACTTATTAGACGCCTTGAAAGGCTCTGGATGCGCGGCGCAAATGGTGCGGTTATCCTTTTTCAAATGCGGGATTGGCGTCGATGGAGCGCGCGCTTTGGCGGACCTACTCCGCGGGGACGGACTTCCCGCGTTGGAGCACTTGGTACTAGGTTTTAATCAAAACACTGGGGACGAGGGTGCGGTGGCCCTGGCCGGTGGTTTGTGCGAAGCGCCGCGTACCATGCTAAAAGAACTTGATTTGGGAGTTGGGATGGGCGACGTGGGCATGGCCGCGCTGGCGTCTGTCATCGAGCACGGACGCATGGGACAATCAAAGAGGATCAATCTTGGTAATGATATGACCGATAAGGGCTTAGTTGCTTTAGCCCGAGCGATCGACGCGTGGGGGCTGCCCAAAGTGCAGAAACTCGAGATAGATATGTGGGGGGAGAAAAATTATACGGCTCTTGGCTTTGGTGCGCTTGCTCTTGCATTTGTCAGAGATTGCCCAAAAATGAATTATATAAGGCTGGTGTGTCCTGATCCAGGTCTGGATAAGACGGCTTTGAAGACAATGATAAGGGGCATGCTCCTTGCCGCGGAACGGACGGCAGAAGTGGATGTGTAAGAAGGAGTAGCAGGTGGGTGGTAGAAGCAAAAGCAAGCTTATCGGCCAAGGAAAAAGGGTGATTTCTATAAGAGAAGCAAAGATAAGAAAGAAGGCAATTTGCCACCTCCCTGACCAAAAATGAAAAGGGAGGGACCAAAACGAAACATTGTCTGCTTGCTTTTCCCATGTTTTTGCTTCGCAAAAGCTGAGCTTTAATTTGATCGACGAAATTTCGCTCTCTGCCAGCTAGTACATTGAGATCTCCACTGACTCATCGACCTCACAAAACCCTTGCTCTAGCCATTCATGCAGAACAAAACAACAAAAACGCAGCTGAAAATAACAATAACCTCCCCACCCCCTCGACCCCAATGGCGAACAACGCGCGCCATCATGTGGTCGTCACGACGCGTCGCTCTGCCTTCTTTTGCTTGGCCCCGCCTCTTTACATTTTGGTTACTGTGCCTCTACTTTTCTTGACTACTGGCAGAAAGCTGGCAATCTCACGCATGCTCCCCTCCATCACATCCACTCAGGCGCCTGTGTGCCTCGGCAAATCATTGGTCCCTTCTTCTTGGCATCTAATACCGCGACCCCTCCAAGCCCACTTCGACCAACAACCATGAAGTTCACGACCTGCCTCGGTACGTACGCGGACATGTGAGCTAGGACATGTGTCTGGAATGACTGCCTCTCTCCCTCCCGTAACCTGGTCTGTGTGCTTTGTCCCTTGGCTGCTTCTAGAGACTCGGATGATGCTTACGACGTGCCCTCTCCCCCTCCCATACCAACTACCAGCGCTCGCCATGTGCATGGCCTCAGCCTCCGCCTCGGCTTCCTTCTTCCCCAGCACCAGCACCAACAAGCAGACGACGAGCTTGCCCCTTCCGGCCCGCCGTCTCCTGACCAAGGTCCGCGGCGGGAATGACTCCCCCACGTCCATCGTCGTCCAGCCCCTCATGAAAGGCCCCGCCGACGCCTACAAGACCGTCCTCGCCCTCGGCGTCAAGAAAGCCAACCAATCTGCCAGCAAAATCCTGCTGCTCGGCCTTGTCGCGGGGATGCAAGTCGGAATCGGCGCAGCCATGGCGGTGGCGACCCTGGGTGGAGTACCTATGCTCCAGGAGCAAAACCCCGCGCTGGCCAAAGTCCTGTTCGGGATCGTCGGCCTCCCGTGCTCCCTCCTCATGGTCGTAGCCACGGGCTCGGAACTGTTTACGGGAAATACTGCGATTGTGGGCACTGCGTTTTTCGAAGGCAAGATCACGCGACAGCAGCTGGCCAAGTCGTGGGGATTCTCCTTTCTGGGGAACCTGTTGGGGGCGTCTTTCCTTGCTGTCCTCTGCAATTATGCTGGGGTGTTTTCGCAAGCTGCGGGGACGTTTACGGCTGTTGCGGATGCTAAGGCTTCGTTGCCGTTTGGCGTGGCGATCGCGAGGGGGATTGTGTGTAATTGGTTGGTGTGCAGTGCGGTGTGGTGCTCGACTGCTGCGGCTGATCTCGTGTCTAAGGCTGTGGTGATTCTGATGATTATCACGATTTTTGCCGCGTTGGGTTTTGAGCATTCGGTTGCCAATATGTTTGTGGGGCCGTTTGGGGCGCTGCAGAAGAGCTCGCGAACGGGATTCTTCAAGTTTTTCTTCAAGAATTTGGTAAGTGCTTTTCCTACTTCTGATATTTCTCCCAACGCTTTATTCTTCTCTCTTCCAGGGTGCAAGCTCGTGCGCTTCTATCCAACTCTTTCCATATAGTGTTGTGTTGAGTGAGAACGCATCTCTCTCATATGTCACAACCGCTCGCTTTATTTCTCGCATTCAGCCCATCCACTTACTTACTCAACCACACCTCTCCTCCCTCCCTCCCTCCCTCCTCTCTTCCCTCCACCTCCCACCCCACAGGTGCCCGTCACGATCGGCAACATCATGGGCGGCTCCTTCCTAGTGGCAGGGATGCAATACCTGGCCTTTGGTGGGAAGAACATGGTCTCCGCGTTTTCCTCCTCCTCTTCCTCCTCGGGCAAGAAGCGGGAGTGAATCGGTGACCCTGATGTGGGGCCGTCGGGAGAAGAAGAAGAAGAAGACAGCAACAGCAGCAGCAGCAGCAGCAGCAGGAGCAACAACAACAGCGAGCAGGGAACACCGGTTTTGGGTTCCAGGGAGGGAGGGAAGGGAGAGGAAGGAGAGGTTGTGGGCTTGGTTGAGGAGGAGACGCTGAAGCAAGAGGAGGGAGTCCAGGTTCCGTCCTCGCCGTCTGTGCCTTCTCTTTCGTCTTCCTCTTCTTCTTCTCCTCCTGATTGGTCGGAAGCAGCAGCAGCAGCAGTGAGCACTTGGTAAGGAGTGGAATTAGAGCGGGCAGATGGACGAGCGGGCGGAGGGAGGGAGGGAGGGGGGAGACAGGAAGTAAGAGGGCGCCGAGTTTTTAAAAAATGTATTTATAGCCCTGACTAGTGAGTGTGTGGTGATGCGTGTGGTGCTCGATACATATCTGTGATTGGGTGAGAGAGGAACACTTTTGTGTGTGTGTGTGTGTGTGTGTGTGTGTTCGAATGTTTCTATTTGTTTGGGTGCCTGTCAATGGCTTTCTATGTGTGGTGTGATTGTCTTAGTATTAATGACAAATTTCATTTGTTCTGCATGCATGGGGACCGATGACGCCGAGCCATTACCAACAAAAGAACCACTCAAAACAAACCAACCATAAGAGATGAAGAAGCAAAGGAAAAAAGCAACAACAACAAGAAATTATGACCCACACACACCAAAAACACGCTCTACATTCTCACCAATTCTATTTTTCCAACTTTCTTTTTCCCACTTCTCTCTCTCGACATACAGGTGCAAAGAATATCTCTCCTTATCTATATACACTACAGCTCCTCCCGTCCTTTCCAAGGCTCCTCCCCATCCAACCCCCGCATCTCCTCCATCTCCCCCTCGCTCAACACCACCTCCATCCTCCCCTCCCTCCCTCCCTCCCTCCCCTCCCTCCCCTCCGTCCCAGGCAACAATCGAGCCAACTCCTCTATATGCTCCACCTGCGACGAACGAGGGATGACCGCCACCCCCTCCTGCAACGCCCAAGTCAGCACCAGCAACACCTCGCCAATATTATGTCGTTTCGCCAGCCTCTGAATCACCGGGTGGGATAAAACAGGATTCTCTCTCCTTCCCTCTTGGTGATGATGCTGCCATTGAGACCCTAACGTCGAATAACTAGTATATAACACCCCCCTATCCTCACACCACACACGCACCTCCCTATCCTGCCGCAGAGGGTCCATATAATTCTGCACCACATGTATAGGTGCCTTTGCCCTAGCCGACAAAGCCTCCAATTGCCTCACATTCAAATTAGACACGCCAATCGCCCGGACCTTTCCCATCTCATACAAATTTTCCAACGCCCGCCAGGCATCAAAGAAGGTGCCACGTTCGGGATCAGGCTGACAAAGACCTGACCAATCTGAGCAATCGGAAGTATGCAACAACAAGAGGTCGACGTAGTTTGTGCGCAAGGCCCCCAGGGAAGTAAGGACGGAATCGGGATCTTCAAAGGATAAAAGCGTTTGTTCGTACCCGAAATTGCGTGGGTGGACCTTGGTGACTAGAAAAAGGTCTTCCCGTGGGAGACTGGAGCCTTCGATACTACGGGAGATGGCGGCCTCGCTGTACCATTCGGTGGCTTGGGCCGTATCTATGTGCTGTTGGAGGGGTGGAGGGGTGGAGGGGAGGGAGGAAGGAGGAATGAGTTCTGGCTGGTGCTGCAGCGGCGCGTGAAAGCATGTCCAGTTTTATCAAGAGTTCTTTTCCCGCTCTTCCTCTCCAGACCCCTTTCCACCCCTCCTCCCATCCCTCCCTCCCTCCCTCCCTCCTCCCTTCCCAACAAACGTACACGAAAACCCAGCATCAGCGCATAGAGTGGGGCTGACTCGCCACGCTCTCCTAGCCCTGCCGTCCCGAATCCCACCAACGGCATGTCGACGCCATTGAGAAGGCGAAAGTTGCCAGGCGGTGGTGGCGTTGCTGGGTCGTCTCCTGCTGCGGCGGCGGCCGGGTTGCTTGTGAGGGCGAGGAGGAGGAGGAGGAGGAGGCTGGATGACGTCTTGTTGTTCTTCATGATGGTCTTGCTTTCCCCACGCCTGCCGGACGCATCAACCACCCAAGCAAGCCAATTTCCTTGTGCTCGTGCTTGTGCTTGTCCTGTGCATAGTGTGTATGGGGAACGGTGGGCCGTCAGAGCGTAAATCAAACGTGTGCCGGCGGTTGCTTCGATTCGAGCGATGTGATGATGCAGCGAAGACCATCACGCCTCCATCATGCCTCTCCCTCTCAACACAACCACACTACTCACCGCCCTCCCTCAATCCCCACACCCACGGCAACAAACAGGCAGAAGCTAGCTCCAGTGCCTGCCGAGCTGAATCCCGCAGCAGCAGCAGCAGCAGCAGCAGCAGCAGCAGCAGCATGAGCCACTACGGCGGCGGGAACTACGGGCCACCGCAGGGAGGAGGGGGCGGAAGAGGCGGATATCAGGGAGGAGGCGGCGGCGACCGCAAACGCTACCGTGGAGACGACTACCAGGGCGGCGGTGGTGGAGGGGGAGGGGGTGGGCATTATGGCGGTGGTGTTGGGGGTGGTGCACGGTATCGTGGTGGTGGCGGGGGCGGGCGATACAATCAAGACCGCCGAGGGGGAGATAGGGGGCCACCGCCCAAGAAGCCTAAGACGAAGGAGGACGAGATCAAAACGCAAATGAAGGCATTGCTGGTGCGCGTGGGGGACTTTCATCACATCAGCACGTCGCTTTCGAGTTTGGAGGAGAATGTGGAGGGGTTGGCTGGGGCGTTGGGGGACGAACTGGCTACGTTTGGAGAATTTGTGGCTGATTTTGTCTTGACAGCTGCGGGGCAATTGTCGTTGCAGACCCCGGTATACGCCACGCTGGTGGGGTTGCTCAATGCCCGCGATGAGGAGTTTGGAGCAAAGGTTGTCAAAGGGGGGGCGGTGCGGTTGGACGCGATGATTCGGCAGGGACGGTGGGTGAATGCCAAGCTGGTGCTCCGATTTTTGGCCGAGTTAGTGAACGCGCGTGTGGTCAAGGCAGAGGGGGAGGGAAGCTTGGGTGAGCTCCTGACGACGTTGCTGGGGCTTTTGAATGAGCCGGATGAAGCTGTCCCCCCGGCGAGGAAGGATTTGTATTTGTATTTGGTGGTGTCGGTGTTGCCGTGGGTGTGGGATGCCCTGGCTAAGGAGTGGCCGGATGGATTACCTGCGTTGTTGGAAACTGCTTTTGGGTATGGTGATCGACGCGTGCCCTTGTATAAAAAGCAGGGGACCCGGTGCGTGCTTGAGGCGGGGTTGAACGACGACGAGGACGGAGAAGAAGCGACGGAGCCAGCGCAAGATTCGATTCAGACCGCTTTAGGGGTAGTGAAAGCCCTAGCGGCCACCCTAGAAGAAGGACAGGAACCCCTCGAAATTAATTCCATCGTCAAACCCTGGAAATCCGTGAAAGACGAACTCGCCCAAGGCATTCGGCACGCCATCCCCATCATCCTCCTCCCGGACCCCGACCCCCTCACCCTAGCAGCAGGCACCTTCCCCCTCCCCCTCCACCCGTGCTTCGCCGAATTCGACATTTTCGACGCCGAAAGCGGGGGACAAGCCGCTTCCGTCTCTACCCTCGACAGCGTCGAACGGTGGGTTCTGAGAGAATACCTGAAGGATAGCCTCGTGACGTTTCGGCCGTTTGTGAACGAAGCTGGGAATAAACGAGGCTCCTTCGCCGCTGAGGTCGATCAGCTTTACTCCATCTCTTACCTCGCCCCTCCCGATGTCGCCACCGAGCACCTCGTCGCCGAAGCCTTGCTCTTGTGGCTGCTCCAGCGCCCGGGGCGGGATCTAGCGTATCTCCACCGGTTGCTCTTGCAGGTGGTCCAGACCCCCAAAGCGGCGGGTTCGTTGGCCCTAGGTTTGCATTTGCTCTTTCAAGATTACTTGGACGTGCTTGATCACGGGGCAGTGGTGCAGCTTGCTGATTGGTTTGGCGCTCATCTGACCAATACCTCGTTTACCTTCCCCTATTGGGATGCCTGGGCCGGGTTGCTTGCCGAGCAGGAGCAGGAAGCGGGGGAGGGAGGGGGGGAGGGCGATAGCCCGCAGCAGTTTTTCCTAAGGCGGGCGTTGGACGTGGCGGCGAGGCAGACGTATGTTGGGAAGGTGAAGGAGCATGTCCCTCCCTCCCTCCATGCCTACGTGCCTGGGGACCCTTATTCGTTGTCGCCTTTTCTTCCGCGGGAGGCAGCGGTGGAGGAGAATGTGGCGACGGACTCAGCGACTACTCAAGTGCTTAAGGAATTGGTGCGTCATTTTCGGGCGGTGCTACAGGGTCAGACCCCTCCGAGTCAAGTTCAAGATTGGCTGGATAATGTTGCTTCCTCTCCGGCAGAGCTTGCTGCTGTTGATCCGTATTGGAGGGTGACGTTGGTGGCGCATGCCTTGTCGAGGATTTCAGATGATACTGTTGCGCATTTACCGGCGTTGCTTGAGAAGTGCTTGGGGTGGTTCAGGGTCCTTTTTGAGGCGGACGAGCATCAGCTTAGAATGGTGGAGGCGTTGAGTGAGGTTTGGGCGGGGAGCCCCCAGATGTTGTTGTTGGCGTTGAATGCGGTGATGAGGATGCATATGGTGTTGCCGGTTAATCTGGTTGGGTGGTTGGTGAGACCGGAGGTTGCGAGGAGGTATGGGAGGGATGGGTTGTATAATGATTTGTTTTCGGACGCGATTGATCGGTCGTTGGAATCTGTGGCGAATTATGGTGAATTGATTAAAAGGGCGTTGGGGCCACATCCTCCTATCGCTGGGCAGAGTGAGGAGGCACGGGCGAGGCAATTTGCAGGAGCAGAGACAGTGGAGCATGGGATGGTTGCTGTTGAGAATGCCCAGGATTTGGCCTTGGAGTTGGTGGAGGGGTTGTGTAAGGTCTTGGGGGAGGGATTGGGGGATGAGGAGGAGAGGGGGAAGGAGTGGGTGAGGGCGGGGCTGAGTTATTTGAGGGGGAGTTTGTTGACTTACTTGAAGTTGGAGGAGAAGGGCTTGAATCGCGCGATTCCTGGGACGGAGCCTGTGTTTGATATCGAGAAGATGGTGGAGGCGGTTGGGGAGCTGGAGGCTCTGCCGGATGTGTTGAGGGGTGTTTTGAGGGATGCGAGGAGGTATGTGGAGGAGAGGCAACTGGTGGGGGGGGGGTTTGCGCATGGGCAGGTGTTTTCGGATGAGGAGTAGGGGTGAGTAAGTGAGTGGAGGGAAAGGAATGGTTGAGTGGGGGGGGGATGGATGGAGATAGTAGAGAAAGAGGGATGAAAGATGAGGACATAAAGAACAAAGGTTACGTTTAACAACATGGTGATTGAGAGTGACTGTGTGCTTTATTTTGCTTTTGTGCGGTGCCTGCATGGGCGCTGACTCTCGCGAGTCAAAAGTGACGGAGAATGACATGCATAGACTTTGTTTACCTGTGCCATCACCTTATTAGAAGTTTCAAGCCTAAAGCACGATGCTGGACCCCATCTCTTGCACCTGTTGGCCAGTCGGCCCTTCGCTGCCCCCTAACCTCCCCTCCCCCAAAACACCTTTGGTCACTGTGTGCCCTACAGTATCCATGAAAACCCAAACTCGCGCTCAAAATGTCGAGGAGAGGCATGGATCGGAAACTTTGGCCGGTCGCAGGTCCATCGGCCCCTTTTTGGATGGTGTGGGGACCATGCCTTTGAGGCACCCGGACCTTGAGCAAAATCGGACGGGGCAACTTTTGCCATTTTGAGGGGCCCAGGTGCGTGAGACGTGCAGTATTGAAACTCTGACCCCAGACCAAAATCCTTAGTTTTGCTACCTAGGCTCCTTACTTGGAGAGTGTGGTATATGTTTCAACGAACACAGCGTGACCCCACGGCTAAACGGGGACCACTTTTTGGGCAGCACCCTTTGGGTTTCATGCCCTACCACACCCGTTTAAATCGAGGTGGGCACGACAATCACCAAAAAGCAAAGTGCTCGATGCTCTGATGATCGTGATGATACCCTTGCTCGTCGTTGTCTTCAGCGCCCAAACCCACGCCTCTGCGTCCATACGGTGGTCCCAGCCCTTCCCCACAACCCCCGCACATCCGCAAGGCGTGTGTGTAGGCCGGGGTGGCTTGGTCTTGTTTTCGTGGTCAGTTTGGTTCAGCTTTCTCATCCCTTCTCTTTCTCCTCCCCTCCCTCCCACAGGCAACCATGACGGTAGGGGCAGGCCTTTTCGGGGCCTCCTTGGGCATCTTTGTCAAGATGACCAGCAACAGCATGCGCAAGATACCACTTCGACGAGGTAAGAGTCTTGTTTGTGGTGGCGTGGGGGCGTGGGGTGAGGATAGGAGGGAGAGGGGAGAGGAGCCAAGGCTGGCGGAAGCAGGCAAGAAGAGAGCACTACTTCGGCGCCCCCCCCGGCGCACGCATGGCCCTGCGCCAACTTCATGGACAGCTCCTCGAGGAAGGAAAGGAGAGGAGCATGCGAGATCCAGGCAGACTGGAGAAGGGACTCGGAAGGAATGGACGCCTGGCTCAGAGTCGCGAGTTTCACCAGAGAGACTACATGCACGCCCGCCCCCCTTTCAGATTCGAAGCGATTTGTACTACAAACCCACAATCATTCAGTTTACGCACATCACCGCTTCCCTTTCCGTCTCCCCCTTTAAAAAACAAACAAACAGAGCCGTGGGACTATCCCCTGTTCATGATGGTGGGCACCTGGGTGGGGTACAAGTACGTCTCGCTTGAAATCAGTCTGACGGAGCGGGTGAACGAGAAGCGCGCTGCCTTGGAGAAGCCCCCTGTGGAGTTGGGTGGGTTCATGACGACATTGAAGAAGGCGGCGGAGTAGAGTAGGGATGGAAGGAGAGGGTAGGGTGCTTGTGGTGGGATCGCTCGGGGCGGTCTGTTTATGTAGCTGATGAGAGATTTGAGATAGGAAAAAGAAGAAAGAAAAGAAGCGAAAGAGTGACAAGGAGGGGCTATTATTAGTGGATTCCCTTTGTTTTTTGCATAGTTTCTTTTTGATGTGCTGTTGTTATGAAGTCTGGCCTGCCACGTATTACCGCGACATTTTTCTATACCCCGCGGACGCACAACAAATTGTTCTTTTTGTGTGTGTGTGCTTTTATTCTTATCTACATTCCTCCCTCTTCTCTTATTTACCCGTGGTGTGCGTGTGCTTGGGGGTGTGGTGCGCGAATGCTGACTTTTACGTGAGCATTCGTCTCACACATATCTCCCATTTTTTCTCTTTTGACCTTCTCTCTGCTCTCTGATTCCTGTGTGCTATGCTATGTTCCTACGCCTTTTTCGATGATAGCTCTTCTTTTTCTTTCTCTTTCTCTATTGTTCGAGCTCTTTGTTATTGTCATTGCCTGTCTCTTTTACTTGATTGTCATATTATCGTCTCTCACTCTCTCACCCTCCCTCCCTCCCTCCCTCCCTCCTCTCCTCACGTATACACACGTGGCGACGCATAAGGAGACAACCCCATCCCAACCCCCCCAGGCGAGCCAAAACTATTTCGTCGAGAATTAGGAGTTGGGCTTTCGTGGTACACATACGCATCACCCCCTACAATCACATCATGAGGAATAACACCATCATCATTACTGCTGGTGCTAGTATAAATCCAAGCCATCACACAGAACAAGATCAAAAGAATGACCAACAACACAGCCCCGCCCTCAAACTCCTCCTCCTTTTTGACCTCGGGCTCGGCGGCGCTGTCACAGTGTTCTTGATGAGCAAGAGGGCTTGGCACAGCAGCAGCAGTAGCAGTAGCAGCAGCGGTAGCTTTCCGCTCAGCGAGCCTCCTCTCTTCCTCTTTCTTGTCCTGCCACGCCTCCTCCTCCTTTTCCTCCACCTTTACCACAGGAGCAACAAAACGAGCAGGGGTAGGAGGCAAAGGAGCGGGGGCGCGGGCCCGATTCCTACCCCCCGTTCCCGGCGGCGGAATCTGCAAGAACAACGACACCTCTTCCACCGAAAACCGCAACTGTGACTCCGCCCGATTGCCCGCATCATCCTCCACGCTCAAAGGCAACACGAAAAACCGCGTCTCCTTCCCAGCATTCACCACCCTGCGTTTCCCCACCTCCTCCTGCGTCTCCGGCCCCACCACCACCCGCTCAGTCAAATTTTGTCGCACTCCATCTGGCAAGTCATCAAAAGCCTCAAAACAAGGCCACTCCTCCGTGCACAACAACTTCCTCCCC
>Ga0209491_10009580_pt1 | contig 11832 bp, 16 predicted proteins | sample BON02_FD_187213 | JGI IMG/M metagenome (GOLD analysis project Ga0209491, IMG submission 187213) | Freshwater microbial communities from Lake Bonney liftoff mats and glacier meltwater in Antarctica - BON-02 (SPAdes) (version 2) | ecosystem: Environmental > Aquatic > Freshwater > Ice > Glacier... | reverse complement strand
ATCAAATAGTGATTTCAAATATTAAAATAGTAATTTGCTTATTTTAGATATTACTATTTTGAATCTTAAAATCACTATAAACTCAAAATTCCCCCCCATATTACTATTTTAAAAAGTACGAAAATTGTAACAAAAATAGAAATTTGGTACACTACTGAATCACATTAGTGATCAGTAAGAAATTACTATTTAACCAGTGTATATTTCTGATGATCTGCAGCCAGTGGGTGGACATTGCCGACGGCTGCAACGCTCTTACCTGATGGGATACTTTGAGACACAGAGTGTTTATTAAAGGGAGCACCTCATCAAGAGGGCAAATGGTAATTGAAGTCGTCAGACTCCCAGATCCCAGACGGGCTCCCTAAGGGTCGAGGGAAGTGGGGAGGGGGAAATCTACAACTAGACCGACACCTAAACCAACTCCTAGACCACTGACAACTACACCTACACGTGAACCAACACCAACACCTACCGTTGACATCCACCCCATCATTTACGCAACCCACGTCCTCTTGCTAACTTATAGGGCCAAGGAGTTCTTCGATGGTGTCCTCCGGGCTGTCGGCATTATCGTCGCTCTGTGTGTCGTCGTGCAGACGAGCATGGGTAACGCCACGATCAACACCATCAAAATCTTCGCCGCCACCGCTACCACCAAGAGCAGCATTATGAGGGGAAAGAATAGGGTTGACGTCTGGTCGTCTTCGTCATCATCGTCGGGCAGTGTGTGTAGGTAGCTCGAGGGACTGATGCCATTTTCACGACCTTCAAGGCCGGGGAAATGACCATCATCAACATCACTAGTACGGGTACCTGTACTACTTGCGTTGGGATTACCACCGCCGAAAGTGACTGCAAGCCATTCAGCGGCTGCGACGCCGGCGGCAGCGCGGGTGTCATCAGCAACCACATCCACCTCTAAAAAAGGCACCTGCATGAGTAGCATAAGCAGATGATGCGACACTGTGGGCACCACCACCCATGTTGACAGCGGGGCGAGGGGGCGCGCGGTGCGATGCATGTGCAGCGCCGTGCATGAGGCATTCAGCAGAGCACTGGCACATGGGCTGTCCAGCTTGACGACGCACTGGCGGAGTTTTGCCGTGCACGGAGAGGTGGAGGCGTGTGGCAGTGGCATAAGAGGTGGCTGATGAAATCTGGAGATATTTCTTCTCTGGATATTGGCCCCGGGAATCAAACACAGGATTCCGTGATAACCTGCGGTACTAATACAAGTTACGCCACGGAGTCTGTATCAAGACTTGATACAGTCTCCGTGGCGTAACTGGTATTAGTACCGCAGTTATCACAGAATCCTGGGTTCGATTTCCGGGGCCAATTTCCAGAGATAAACATATCTCCAGATTTCATCATAGTGCTTATGCCCTCGCGGACAACCCAATGACGAGTCTAGTGTGCATTTTATGCGGCATTTATCTCTGTGCGTCCCCACCTGCTATTCCAATGAGGAGATGCCCAAATTCACTGGGGTCCAATGGGTCACCATCGTTCTCGCTGGGAAATCCGACATGCACGGGTCAACCTCCTTCTCGCCTGAGATAGGAGATGCCCAATCCCATTGGGGGTGAGGTGCCCAGGCTGTTAATTCCTGGGCAAGCCTCGATACTCTTATGCCACATGCACACCCCATCCGCAAGGACTCAGGATAATGATGAAATCTGGAGATATGTTTATCTCTGGATATTGGCCCCGGGAATCAAACCCAGGATTCCGTGATAACTGCGGTACTAATACCAGTTACGCCACGGAGACTGTATCAAGACTCAGTTATTACGGAATCCTGGGTTTGATTCCCGGGACCAATATCCAGAGATTAAATATCTCCAGATTTCATCAGTGGCCTTGCCAATGAAAATCCCTTGCTGCCAATCTTCTCCTCAACGCTGATGAGCGCAAAGTAATTGGGCGTCTGTTTGTCAGCCAAGACCCACAGGAGAAGAAGAAAATTGGGATGAATTTGGCCAGCAATTGACACAATTGCAAGTGACAGCATAATCAGCAACAACAGCATAATCAACAACAGCATAATCAGCATGGTACTTCCTGATTTGACCCGAGCACGTTCCTGGAGATAGTCTTTGGTCTCATCTGGCCGTTATGGTGTCCGTTTCAACTGTGCTATTGCTATTGCGGTCGCAGCAATTGAAACATCAATGACAAGGTTATTGGAGCCACCAAGACCAAAGCTTAAAAGTTTGACATCACCCTGCTTGTTGCTGGCGGCCACCGTTGTCGACATCTTGACGCACACAGAGTAGTCTGTGTTGCAGGCCATTTGCGCCAAGACATCCATGACACAATTGTGGCCTCGGGTGGCTCCTGTGTGCTTTTTGCAAGTAAGCACGTGATCGCCTTGCAAATCAAGAGAAAAATTCTTGCGTAGCCTGTGTTGCAGGCTAGTTGCGCCAAGACATCCATGACACAATTGTGGCCCCGGGTGGCTCCTGTGTGCTTTTTGCAAGTAAGCACGTGGTCGCCTTGCAAATCAAGAGAAAAATTCTTGCGTAGCCTGTGTTGCAGGCTAGTTGCGCCAAGACATCCATGACACAATTGTGGCCCCGGGTGGCTCCTGTGTGCTTTTTGCAAGTAAGCACGTGATCGCCTTGCAAATCAAGAGAAAAATTCTTGCACGAGCACATCATCCGAGCCACAGAATACGCTTTAAGCATCATGATAGGCGCACCAATGAATCTGCAGAAGAAGCTCATCCAAAGGTCCAGACTGAAGCGAGTGATAGGTGTTTGAGCAGACATGTCAGCCATCCAAGAAAGAGGGGACCAGTTGAAGTTTACAAACCTTCTTCTTTTCGGCAGGCGCTGCAGGATTCACCCAGGCCAGCTGTGCGTTTTGATCGACAGGGTTGGTCTTCGGACAGTACTCATTGAAGATTGTGTCGCTTTTATCCTTTGGAACAGCTGGGATCCGTTGCACACTCCTAAGACTCAGCTATGTGCGAGCACGACATGACCGAGCACATATTGATTATCTTTCCAACTCTGCATGAGGTGCGCAGTGAATCGGCGCTGGCTCGGGTCAGCGGGAGGACAACCGTCTGTGACCATGCAAAGGCGGGGAACACTCCTAGAGAGTTAGTTTAGCAACTAGTTTAGGTTGGGGAACGTTTGTTGTCAATAAACAGACCATCAGCTCGTGCTGATCATTGTTTGATTCCGAGCTCGTGTGGTGTGCACAGTAAGGAGCGGCCAGTGTTGGTTGTGCGGGGATTTTGATTGGATCGGCAGACCGCTCAATGAACAACCTGTAGCTTGGTTCGACAGTTAGTCTCATCTGGTACAAGGCCTGAAACGCTCCCCGCGCACTGGTTGCGGACATTCTCTACGCACATATGGCTTCAAGCTGGGCTGACGAAATGGCAGACGAGGCAGGGATGCCTGCCCTCATCTTTACGGCCCTGCTCGACGACGCGCAAGCCGCTGACCGCAACGGGTTGTCGTCAGGAGATGAAGAGACTGCTGCGACACCCGGGCAGCGCCAAGTAGACTCAAGAGCTCATGCGTCAAACCGGGCATCAGACTGGCCACCTGATATCCGTCTGGCGTCACCTGCAGTGGCAACATCAGCTTCAACCAGGCTGGCACTGCAACCAAGGGAGTGGCAGTTCAATCAACAGGGCGCTCCTCCTCCTCCGTTCATTGCGCGGCCAGGCCCAAGACCAGTCGCTCCCATCCTCGTCGAGGCCCAGCTGCCCCGTGCTTGGCCCGTCGAGCATGGCATCCGTGTCGCCAACGGCCTCCACGACACTGCCGTCATTCTGCATGGCAGAGACGAACGTCCGATCGAACATGACTGGCGCCAGAACGAACATACACTTCCTCTGGCTCCTGCGCACGAACATGGATTTCCTCAGGCTCCTGCGCACGATCAGCCTCACCCAGCATACGTGGAGCCAGGATGGCCTACCAGACGGGGTCCAAATGCCCGGCAAGTACACTTGGTCGACCAACACTTCGTGCCGGCGGCGTTTCTGTGCGAGTTTCAAGATGTCATCCGCAATATGGTGTCCCCCAGTGAAGACCCACGTCCCACACCAGCCCAGCGTTTTGAAGTCAAGGAGTGCTTCACGGGTTTGATCACGGATGGGGCCGGCCAGCAAGCGCTACTTGTCAAGCACCTCAAGCCCGTCTTGCGCCAACTTATTGCCAATCAGATGTTCGGGCTACAGACCTATCAACTTCTCGCGGCGGGCGTCTTCATCGAATCCACTCTGTGTTTTATCTAAAAAGATTCGAGCAAATAGAGCTTCAAGTAAAGTTACTAAACAATTTCTTAGGAAGTAATAAAAGCAACATCAATCAACACAAGGTGGCCTTTCGATGATTCTTCTCTTCCTTATTCAACACTCGTCGGGAGCGTGGGGTGTTGAATGGTTTCCCGGTCCTTCTGCTGTTTCAGGATTTGGTGGACGCCTACAGCAACTCGAGATCTGCGATTACCATGCAACGGGAGATGGACAATATTAAGTCGTGGTCTCATGGTGGTTCCAGCGTGGCGTTGGCTCGGAAATTCTTCCAAGACCTCTTCGCGCGCGAACGACTCACTGAGCAAGAAACGCGTCATGAGCTGGACTCAGCACACTGATACGTGACCACTCATACCAACGAGTACTCCAAGTTCGTCTGAAAGTTGGCGCCAACATGGGTGGTGGTCATCCACAACGAGGCGCCACCAGATTCGCTCAACAACTACGAGACCAATTGGGAGAGGTACGACCGCCTGCAGCTGGAAGACACCAAGCGTCACTTGGGCTTGAAGACTGGTCTCCAGGGTCACGTCCACGCGCTGCCATCTCTGCGTGGAGGTCCCACCAGGTGGGCGGGCGAGCCTGACGTTCATGGTATAGTTGACAAGGAGGTGGTGCGGGCGCTTTTGGAGCGTCAGGACATCCATGGCCTGCTCCCTCTGTTCAAGACCAGGCTGGTCTGGATCACAGTACATGGGATACGCGTTGGGGTGGTGCAGGGCCTTCTGGGAAAGACGCCTTTCTTGCCAAGCAATTTGCTCGCCAGCATGGCACAGCTCTGGGTGCCACCTACGTCACCACTGCTTCCTTTCAGCCCTACACTCACCCAGGAGTTCCGCACCCAGTTCATGTGCTCTCTAGTTTTGGGCCGGGGTTACACGCCATTTCAGTGCCAGACACGTCGCGGGAGTCGCTGACAACAATTGCTGATCTCACTTCTTTGATGCGCACTCAGACCAAATTAATGTCAGCAATGCAACTTCAGATTGATGACATGTTGCGCACCATCCGCCCTCTGCTACTCAAGTACCGGAGTTGGGAAACGGGGTAGGGGGGAGGTACTAGTCGAGCCTTCTCCCTTGGGAAAATCTGTTCTTGTCATTAATAAAGATTGTTCCCAATCGACTTTGCGTGCGCATACTTCCTCTTCGAGCGCGCGAGCTTCTTCCTCATTTCCCACTGTGTTTGATCCTGCGTCTCCCGCCTTGTTCTTCACCCGCACCCGAGTTCTTACTACTAAGGAGCGTCAGTCCATTTTTCAAGGTTGGGGTTTGGACGCGGGTCCTGTCGTTCGGGAGGTGGATGGTCAATGGTCTGAAAAAACAACTCTTGCACGGGGTGCTTCCATTCTGGTTCTATTCAATGCGAGTGTTGTTCCCTCTTGGTCAGGTACTACTAGAATCCATTACGTAGGGACATCCTCGGGTAGGGTGGTGGCTCGTGAGGATCGATGGGCGGGTACTGAAATTCATCCGGCTCCTGTGACAGATGGTTGTAAGAGGCCGTGGTCGCCGAAACCGCCAGCGTCACGGTGTATTAAACCTAGGCAGGTATGATCTCCCCTCAGGAAAGTCCATTCACCAGTAAGGGAAAGGGCCATTCCACGGGGTACGACAGCTGGTAGTGGAGGTTCTCATTCAGTGGGAAAAAGTGGGCGCAACTATTTTGGTACGCATGTCAAACAACTGTATGAACGTAATGAGGCGTCTACACGTGGTAGATATATGTGTGACTTTCTGGAACGTGAACAAGGCAACCACACTGAAATTGAGGTGGTCAGACCAGACACGCCCCCAACGCCCGGAGGTCCCGGGTCCGAGGAGCGCCCTTCTACGCTTGTCACGCTCGAAACATCCGTAGGAGGACTTGGTACGACTCCCACGCCAGGAGACACAAGTCTCGAGGAGCGCCCCACCACGCCTCCCACTCCAGGAACACCAGTGGTACGGGATCCTTTGGAGAGTTTCCCTGGGTCGCCAAATGACCTATTTTTACCACCTACACCAGACAGAGGGCAAGGGGGGGACTCCTGTCAAAACCCATTTTTGTCTCCTTCTGTTTCGCCGACGCATGAGGGAGATCCACCCCCTACACCCGGAAGCCCGGTCACGCAGGTTGACTGGGTTGCGTGATCTGTCGAAGAGTTGCAAGCCAATAACTCTGAAATGCGGCCTTTGTGGCGGAGTGTGACGAACGTGAAGCCCGGGCTCCTACTGCGCCACTCAACCGGGGGGACACGACGCAAGGGGTCGGGGGTGTAAGTGTTCAATCCAAGGGGATTAAAAAGACATTTCCTTGTGTGTGGTTACCTGTGTCTGTGTGTGTGGCATCTCGTGTCCATTCGCTCCTGTCAGCTTGTCCTTCATTCACCCGTATAGATAGTAGTGTACAGACCGTTACGGTTCCTCCTGGTACTGAAGTTGGTTCCATGGTCTGTTCCTTGACATTGGGGGGTTTGTCTCTTGTCAATCACAGACGAAAGGGGGTGCAAGCTGGATCAGTTTGTCAGTTGAGCCCTCCTTTGGATAGACCCACCTGTGAATTCATCCACTGCCCCTGCTCCGTTTGTGAACAATTTAGAGCGGGCCCTACATCCTTGAAAATGGCTCCCTGTCTCAAACAACCAGGATGTAAATGTCCTCATGGTAGATCGGCATTCAATTCGCAGGGTCACTGGGATCCTGCCAAAATGGATCGTCTATGTGCCATCCGGGGCTTGAGCGGGGAAAGAACGTGTGCACGGACAATCGTGAAAGGAGTGTGGCAGACATTGTATCAGACACCACTACGCCAATGGTTGTCACTGGAACCTCCACGTTGTTACATGGCACCAACAGTGCCAACTTGGACTCCACAGGAGTGGTGGGACATAAAAAAGAACACTCGTTTGGGTTTCAGAGACAACAGGAAGGCCTTCCTAGAAAGTGAGGATCGTCAGCACTAACACATCCATTCTGAAAAGGTGACTGCAAACAAATTACACTTGCTTCATCAGCGAAAGACAGCATCTATTGCACAACGCATGGGCTATGTCAAGCGTGTTCAATCTACTGGTCTTGACACCAGGGGAAAGAATACCACTATCCTGCCCATACTTCTTGCTGCTTCAATGTTGGTTGGACCAACATGGGAACGGGTGCGCTTACTGGCAGATTCCAGGAGTGAGCATGCACCCCTTATTAGTCAGTCCTTGGCGGATCGGATTGGACTGCGCGGGCCATTAGCAGGAGGAGCCACCCAGGCCAACGGTGACTATCTGCCCTTGTCAACGTGGGTCAACTTCAATTGGGGTTGAATGGTAGGGTTGTCACTGAGAATTTTCTCTCGGCTCCACTTTCTCATCATATGATATCATACTGGGTGAATCGTGGCTCAAGGAAAATTCCGAGATTATGGATTATGCACATGGATGGTTGTGGCAGTGGACTCCCACGGGGATCCAGAGAATGTCCTTCGACGCCCTCCCTGTTACACAACCTGACCAAACAAGAGAGACGTCAGATTGTCAAACACAGGATACTGATACCTTGGATCCGTTGCACACCATTGTGTGCGAGGCAATTCGCGAGGGCGTGACACAAGCTTCGCCTCACATGTGGTTTTTATTACCCACGGATCAGTTTCACAGACTACAACCCGTAATCACACCGGTTGTGTTTGCAAGTACACCCGTTTCAGCCATCAATAGTACAGCTAACAGACCTATGGGGTCACGAGGGCGAAGATTGGAGGCACGTCACTTCCAGCCCACGGTAGCAGGTACACCAGGACCTTTCATGTTGGGGGATTTTGGTAAGGAGTTACCTGAAAACACCCACTTGGTAGATTTACTGGATCCTGAGATACCAGGTCTCTCAGCACCTCCTGATCGAGCATCCTTTGATTTTGTGACATCCAAAGTGCGGGCGCAATTGGGTCACTTTTCCTTCCAAAAACAAGAGGTTATCTTGACCTTGTTACGGGGTTATGAAGACACAGTATTCGAGACACGTACAATGCCTCGGATGCCCCCACGGCGCAAACTGGATATGGATATCACGGAGACTCCTGGGGCGCGCCCAGTTTCGGGACGTCCTTATCCAGTATCACCACAACACTTGCCCGAGTTGGAAAGACAGATCACTGCGCTTCTGAAGGCTGGTAACATTCAGCGAAGCGTAAGTTTGTATGCATCTCCAGTTTTGTTCGCACCAAAAAAGGATGGTAAACTCCGTTTGTGTATAGACTATCAACGTCTCAATAGACAAACTTTACGGGACTGTTTCCCAACGCCTGTGGCCTCGGATCTGATTGCAAGGACGCGGGGTGCGCGTATGTTTTCCAAATTAGACCTCCAGTCAGGATTTCATCAGCTGCGGATACGAGAAGGTGACCAACACAAGACAGCTTTTACGACTCCAGGTGCAGCTGGCGCACAATACGAATGGGTGACGTGCCCATTCTGCCTGAACAACACACCAAGTTGTTTTCAGCACCTTATGAATCACGTGTTGTTTGATCACATCACAGCTAATTACTGCGTGGTGTATTGTGACAATATGCTGATATACACAGAAACAGATGATTCAGCAGAACACATGGCGAAACTGACTGCAGTTCTGGATATATTACGGGAACACGAGCTCCTTATCAAAGGGTCAAAAACCAAGTTGTTCCAGACTAAGGTGGAGTTCCTCGGATTTCAACTGTCCGCGGCGGGATGGGCCCCAACTGATTCGAAAGTCGAAGCTATTGTGGAATGGCCCGCACCACAGACAGTCAAACATTTGCGTTCTTTTCTGGGAATGGCAAAATTTTTAAGGACATTTTTGCCCCTCTACTCAGAGACGTCCGCGCCTCTTACTGACCTGTTGAAGAATACAAAACACGGGCAAAACCAGCTGAATTGGACATTGGAATGTGAATTGGCATTTGCAAAGATCAAGGAGGACTTGACCTCCGCGCCAGTTTTGCATCACTTTGATCCGTCCTGTTCACATTGACGGTAGTCAGAATGCGGTGAGGGCGGTCCTGTTACAGTGGCAGGAAAGTGAAGACAATTTCCGCCTTGTGGCATTCATGTTTCGTAAACTGTCTGGAGCACAGTACAGATATGATGCTCGCAATGTGGAGGCACTCGCAGCACAAATGGCACTGACCACATGGCGTACATTACTTTTGGGTGTGAAGTTTGAAATTTTCTCTGACCATGACAGTCTGCAGTATTTGTTTACGCAAGACCCCCCCTCGCAACGTATTCTCAGCCTGTGCGAGTTCCTCGCTGATTATAATTTTCAGGAAGTGAAATACGTTCTGGGTCCACAGAATGTGGTCCTGGATTTTTAATCCCGTCCTTGGGAGGCCACAGCAAACGAGCCAGCATCTCTCCACATGTTGGTGAAACGCTGGCCCAAATGCAAATCCAGCCAACCAACTAAGACTCGTCCTGTTCAACCGTGTGTGATTGTACTCCCAACGTGACAAGACCAACTGGCCGTGCGGGACAAGGACAGAGCGTCAGGTTTGTGGTCCTTGGCACGCACCCCTACTGAAACATCTGCCGAGACAGCACGTCAGGCCATTTGAGCAGTGAGTTGCGTCTCAGGTCATCAGCCACTCTTGACCTGTGTGGCTTCTTCCGGGGGTGTGGACTGTTGGAGAGCAGATTACGAGGATGCAGCACATCAGTGGGAGCAGGTGATTGGATGGCCTCACTCATGGATCCTGCCGTCTTTGTTACCAGCACGCAACAGGTGGCATGTACCACACTTTGAATCCTTGGGAGAATTAGGGGTGTGGCAAGGGGTCAGTGGAGATACAGTATTTCCAGCAGACACGGGCCCAATCTTGCAAGGTCCACACCATTTAGGGGTCATCCAACAGTCGACTGGTACATCCAATCTGATCACTGAAATTCAAAAAGCAGTGACCAAGGATTCATACTTATCAGGAGTGTTGCAGTTGGGGATGAATTCTGATGACAATCTGTTTCAAGACTTCTTCCTAGATGTGCGTGAGAAACTGTGTTACCAACAGGTTGAAGACGCTCGTCCCAGGGTATGTGTACCTACGGTGTGCCGAGAGGCCGTCCTCCGTGATGCTCATGGGGACAGCACACTAGCTGGCCATCCTGGAATCGACAGAACAACAGCCGCTGTGTCACACGCATTCTATTGGCCAGGTGTGCACGCCAATGTTGCACATTTCGTGCGCACATGTAAAACGTGTGCTGCATCAAAAAGCTCTAACCATCAACGTCTAGGGACAGAAACTTATTCTGCAATCCCTATACAACCATTCACAAGCTGGGGCATGGATTTGATTGGACCAATGCCACGATCCAAAGATGGGAACGAGTGGATCGTGACATGGGTGGATCGTACATCCAAAAAAATAGTAGCTGCCGCGGCAGCACACTGCTGAGGACCTGGCTAAATTGACTTTTAAGGAGATTTGTTGTTGATTTGGCTTACCACAAAATCTGACAATGGATAATGACGTGCGTTTTGTGAGTTTGTTGTGGAAATCCTTGTGACACATTTGCGGTACCAAACTGCGCTTTACATCTAGCTATCATCCCCAGGCAGATCCCGCCGAACGCGCAAATCAACAGGGTTTCGAGGCACTGAGAGCAGCTGTGACAACAGTGGTTCAATATGACGAATGGGATCGAGCCCTTCCTCATATAGCATCCAGTCTCAACAACCATGTTAGTACAGCAACACGCATGAGCCCTTTTGAGTTCGCGCACAGATTCACCGCACGCACACCACAAACATTAGGCCTCACTGATGATAGACCTCTGCCAGTGGATATGAAAACGTCCAAATACCGTCAGGACTATGACCATGCTAAGGACATGGCCCAGAAGGTACTACACAAAAATCGTTTAGGACAAATGTTGGCAAAACGAGTGACTCCAGCATGTATTAAGGTGGGCGACTTAGTGTGGATGGATTCCAAACACACACCTAATGATGTCCCCTACAAATTGACTGCACGGTGGTTTGGGCCATTCAAAGTGTTGGAGGTGCGAGGTGCCCAGGCTATTTTGGATTTGCCTCCATCGTTTGGAAAAACACACAACCAAATTAATATGTCACGGTTGAAATTCTTCGAAGCACGGGATGCCGAACTGGGTGAGGGTATACGGCACCAGAACCACTTCTGGGACATGACGGCGTGATGCACTGTGAAATTAAGCGTATTTGTAATGCTCATACACACAAGAAGGTGCGTGAATTCTGGGTGGAATGGCAGGGGTACGAGTCCGTACGACCAGTCGCAAAACGGTTGGGTGTCTCGGGAATCCCTCATGCAGGTTGTACCGGCCTTGGTGTGGGCTTTTGAGCGGAATCCATCCAACTTCAAACCTAGAGTGTCAGCGCCAAAACGGGCGTCTGTGGTTCCCAGGTCTGTGTCAGTGGTGCCAACCTCGGGACATCTGGTTGCCTCCTCAGCGTTGGGTACGGCCGTCAGCGGGCCCATAGTGATTGTCAAACCCAAGAACAAGGTGCAGCCACAGAGTCCAAAGTCAATGGTAGTTTCAACTGGTCGTAGTAATACAG
>Ga0209491_10009578_pt1 | contig 11833 bp, 9 predicted proteins | sample BON02_FD_187213 | JGI IMG/M metagenome (GOLD analysis project Ga0209491, IMG submission 187213) | Freshwater microbial communities from Lake Bonney liftoff mats and glacier meltwater in Antarctica - BON-02 (SPAdes) (version 2) | ecosystem: Environmental > Aquatic > Freshwater > Ice > Glacier... | reverse complement strand
AGCAGCTTGCTCGACTCGAAGCTCTGTTTTCCCGAATCGCCTGGGTCGCACTGCTCGCCACGTTGGCCCTATGTTGAAGCACGAGACCGAGAATTCTTTCTTATTAATCTTGAGGAAGCCACTATCTCCTGGATCGCACTGCTCACCACTCTTTCACAACTTTGTACCATGCAATCCCACAACTTTTACAGAAAACTGAAAGGTGAACATTTGTTGCTTGGAAGCTGGTTCTATCTTGAAGCAAGAGGCCGAGAATTCTTGCTTATTAACCTTGAGTAAGCTATTATAAGAAGAAAGTTCCTTGCGTTCGCGGCGTTTGTTTTGCAAGTCCGACATACACTGCACACGCTCGATCGACCGAATTTTTTCGTCTTGATCTTTCTGGATGAATATTTTCATATAGACCTTGTCAGCTGCATCTTGGTCGGTGAAATAAAATGTCCTGAATCGCAGAGATGACGATGACTCGATAACAGTGAAGAGGACAAAGTAACCATCGTAATCGACGAGAGATGATGTTGAAAAGCACCGCTGACTGTCTTCTCTAGCAAACTTTTTCACTTTGCACGATACCGTCTTTCGCTCAATGCCATTGTCGCTCAATGGCTCAGACACGATCTTGTGTACTTGCTTCAGGTGCTTCAGGATATCCATAGATCGATACGAGAGCATCTTTTTGCACTCAGGAAATGGACATTGGTATGAAATGACAAATCGACATGTCTTTTCATGTGACTCTTTTTCGTCATACTCCGTCACGATATTGCAACCCGCATCACTACCCGTGCATTGCCATTTTCTTTTGCGAGCCATATGTTCCAGTGCACTATTTCGTGCGTAGTTGGCAACATCAATCTTACACACCGGACATGTTGTGAACTGTCCAGTCTCGATGCACGTGCCACAGATGACATCTCCATTTAGACACTGTCTGACAGGTGCCAAACAACATTCGAAACACACCACACATTGAATCGCATCAGATATCACCTCTCGTAACACATCAACCACATGAAAATCAGGCAGCAGACCCGGCGAATTTCAAGGACGTTCTCACTGTGATTTACATTGCGTTCGACTGCGACTGCACAACATCTTGTGGATATGTACACATTGATCGTTTTGCGGACCAGAACGCCATTCGCAAGGCACATGCTCGTGCTGGGCTATGAACGGGATTTGGCGATGGGGAGTGTTATTTCTGTGATTTTACCCGATATCATCATTTTGTTTTTACATAACACTTGGCATCCCACCATCTCGTTAGGTGCGCATGAGATGGAAAAACGCTGGAATATACCATGGTTCATCAACTCCCGGTCGTTTGATACATTGCTCTCGAATGAGCTCACCATATACTTTTTCTAATTGCGCTGCCGGCGTGAAATTAAACGCTTTGATTTTGAGTGCACGTTTCTCAGCTTTCAAATTATAGTAACTAGTTTGGGAGTAGTGTGCGTGGGGACCCATGTTGGCGAAGGGAATCACGGATAGCTTATCTATTTCACTATCGACAATAGACAAACGTTGATACACGAGTGCTTCTTTTCTACGAAGGGTATTTATTTGCACATGCCAAGTTTTAAAATCGACAAATCAGCAGCGAGAGTACATTCGCTCTTTCGCCTCGCACGCTCCCTTGAGTTGCAGTCTGTACCTCTCTACGGCACGCTCGCACGCTCGCAACCGCATGTCGATGGGTTTTTTGTTTTCGTTGAGCTCATACATTTCCTGGAACAACTTGGACATCTCCGTGTTACAGTAGGCAATTTCCGTGTATATGCTTTGAGGCGTGCTCGTGTCTGTCCAGAACATTATTTCTCGTGTGTTGCCCCGCACATTTATATAGTATTTCGAAGGGCTATGTCATGGCATTTATCATGCACAGGGAGGGACCAACACTTATTCAAAAGCACCCCGTATAGTAAGTCGTTGGAGAGAGTAGGTCGATCCCTCAGCGTGTTCTATCTACCTTGGCAAATTCAACATTCGAAATCCCGATAAAATAATGATTAATTCTATGAACACTGGGACGAACGCACAGACCTGCTTGGTCAAGTACATCCACACACATAGACCTGCTCGGTGAAGTACATACACACACACAAAAACACACGCAAATATAGCTGCCTGGTGAAATACACCGACATACACCTGGATGCTGAAAAGAGGTGGGGCCAATAGGTGAAATGCATCCACATATTTCTGGATGCTGAATTGAGGTGGGCCCAATAGACCTTTCAGGCGAAGGTCGAAAAGTACATCTGCACATACCTGGTTCTCGAAAATATATGGGGTCATGAACGACCACCACTCTTTGTCCTTAAAGAGACCATGCACCTCCCGTACAGTTAAACAAGCGAGGATCACGTGGAAAACAACTCCACTGACTTTGAGCCATGATCTCTGCCTTTTTCTCTCTTTTTCTTCTCTCTCCTGAGTCCTGTGGGAGTCGACGCCCTTGTGCATAACACGAATGCGCAGGAATTGATTGTCCTTCCATGAAACAGAATCAGGCCCATTCTCGACAAAGGAAAACTCGATGTTTCGGGTTTTCGGGCCATACGGGGGGAGAATATGTGCGCTCCAGCCCTGCCCTCCCATGAATGACATTTCGCACAAATTGGTTTCAACCCTGTTACACATATTCCTATAGTCGCAGTATGGGGCGTCCGTATGAAATTTTAGTTCGAACGCCGGCATGTAAGTACCATTGGTTGTTGTGTTAAATGGCAGACGGCATTCTGTTTGGTTCCACTGGTGCACAATCATCTCGAGGTTGTCCTTGTGCATGTCTGTCGGGCTTGTGTTGCCGGAAAATGTCCAGCTGCTCCGGTCGTCATGGATATTCATCGACATGTCCAGAAACGTCATCTTTCCATTGTATATTGCATAATTAGGAATGTCCAGCTCGATTTGCACAACGGCCACGGGGCAACGAACCGCGTTGGAGCCCTGTATTTCATTCGAAGGCCAGATCTTGCTCAACTGTTCTTGGTGTGCAACATACTCACCCCCTTGGTCTTCTTGTACATAGTATACACCGGAATCATGATAGGATACAGCCCCAATGACCACGGGCGTCTTCGTACTACCCGACTCGTTCGGGGCGTGGACCCATGCCGCGTTGATTTGCAGCCGGATGCGCTGCCCAGACTTGAGCGTCGCCATTACCTCCGTTGCACCTGCCATCTCGGTTGATGGTCCGGCCAAATTTTCAGTCAACAAAAGGGCGTAAAAAAGGTCTATTTTCGGCCAAAATTTGTTTATTTCGTGGAAAAGGCGAAAATCGATTTTGACGGTGGATTTTGTAGGGACATTTGGGGAGCTCAACAGCTGCGAACTGGGTGTCTTTCGATCTTAATGTTTCTTGCTCCTCTTGCTGAGGTTACTCCTTAATAAACACTCTTAAATCAAAAAATGTTACCGCTCAAAACGGGGGTTATGGAGAATACAGCCGTCCACGCGTTTATATCAATGCGTGGTTATTCCTCGACAGATGGTTTTGGATTGTTACGGAGGGGCCGTACCCGAGTTGTTTGATAATAAAGTTTTGTGGAAAAAGCGATTCTACAAAGACTGTGGGTGGTGTAATTCACCGATTGATTGCATGCGAGACGATGTCAGGTTCAAAAATTTCGCGACTTGATCTGCTCGGTTTGCACTGAAAAATTCACGGGGACACGTTTCCTGCGAATGTAGGGTAGACATCAAACCAATAAATTTCTCGTTATTTGAGTGAATGGATTTCCAAGTGTTGAGGAGGGGTATGTTTCGTATCATCGAGGCAGTATTCGAAAATGCAGACCATGCACTCGGTGAATGTTGAATAATCTTTTCTGCCTGCAGCAATATGTAAAAGTCACGGAAGAGGCCCTCCTCCATGCTAGCATTGTGTCGATTTTTCGGCAGGATTTGCGGGTAAAAAGCAGGTTTACTGGGCGGATTGTGGGTATATTCTGAGAGAATACCTGAAGCGTATGCATCGTCATCTGTAATCACAAATATATTGGTTCCACGGGGCATTTGCTGCAAGACTGACACCGTGTTGAATTCAGTTCTGTTGGTTTTCTTGTCGCCTCCCCGAATGTGCAACACCGTGTACACTGCATGAGGGAGTTTGTACTGTTCTGGGTGTTTCAATCTCAGCTGATTGCAAACATCCTTGTAACATTTTTCAAAATGCTCTTTCTGGAGTTGTGGAAAATCGCCGGGCAATCTCATTGTTTTCCAAGCAGTTGTGTACACACCGTCAAACGTCAGGTGTGACGTCAATAATCCTGGTGTGTTGTAAGTGATATCAGGAAGGTTTTTTGTTTTGCTGTAAAAGTCTTCTCTGGATAGAACATGTAGGTTGGATGGCCATGTGATTCGCCGCTGCACCTCGTTCAAGCACAATTCGGCATGGTGATCTGAATCCTGGTTACATGCATGCCACCAGACATACACGCTCCGATTGACGGTGGCTGCTGCCGCTGCGACACAAAGATAAACGGAAATCCTATCTCCAAACCCAGTTTCCAAAGATCTGTCGTATCTGAAAGCGATTGTACCGACCGTTTCGTTGATATTTGGTGCAAGTGCCTTGATCTCTGGCTTCCAGTGTCGGATTTTACTATTCTTCGTAGAGGGCATGTGTATGAGACATGTGAAAAAGCAGGTGAATATGTTGGAAAATAGCAATATCACGATATGACTGGTTCGCATGACAATATTTTCCGATAGTAAGTGAAGTGAAGATTGCTTTTATTATTGTTTAGAAACGCACGCACACCCGCCACAGAGATTTGTCGCGTACACTATCCGTGTACGCTTTCAGGAGTGAGTATTCTTTGAGATGCAAGCGCGTTTATTCACAGTCACCCCGTGTATATATACGGTAGCCCCCGATGGAGCGACAAAACCGACCTGAAGTACAAACCGCGTGCTCTCTCGCAGCGCTTCCAAGAAGACGCGCGGGGCGCGTGTACTGGTGCAAACAAGGAAACGAAAAGGGCGACACTTGCCGCTCTTGACACACGCCGAATCACAAAACTGCAAAAACTGTAATGTTATATATGCATGTATCTCTATGGAGTTGCGCTACGATATAAACGACGACGTGTTTTCGGTGGCATGCTAGATGTGTATCAGTTACAGGCGACGCGAGATTTATAGAGTTTATGATTGAGCGAAGAGAGCGCGTCTAACAATCAAATTACACGCATGTTTATTGGCGTATTTAGGTATATGATGCACCTCAAAGTTCTGTGCACACACTATCAGATATCCCACCAGTGACATTGGTGTAACTTTTTCCTAGGCCGACGCCACAGCTTGAACAGTCACTTTTCCCAGATAACGTCTGGTATTTACCTGCTTCGCAATTGGAGCATTGTATTTGTCCTGCCATCGAAAACTTACCTGCTTCACAATTGGAGCACTGTGTTTGTCCTGCAATCGAAAACTTACATGCTTCGCAATTGGAGCACTGTGTTTGTCCTGCAATCGAAAACTTACATGCTTCGCAATTGGGGCACTGTGTTTGTCCTGCAATCGAAAACTTACCTGCTTCGCAATTGGAGCACTGTGTTTGTCCTGCAATCGAAAACTTACTTGCTTGCGAAAATCGATTTTGGCGGTGGATTTTATAGGTATGTTACCGCTAATGCCACTTGGCACATCAAATGATTTTTATGCAGCCTGGTAGTGTGACATTTTGAACGGAACTTTATGGATTTGTATTTGTCTATGTACTAGTCAAGATTCGCATCCACGACCCAGCGTCCCCACGGCATTCTGGGCACTTTTTGTCGTGTCCGATATCTCGCATCTGTTGTAGACACTCAAAACAGATGGCCACGTGCCCACATGGTACGCACGCGTAAATCGCCTGCCTGCCTTGGCAAATTTTACAAATACCGAGGTAACACGTTTTTTCGTCAACGTCAGGCCCTGGCCCGGGTGTCACGCCAGCGGTGTTTCGTTCCGTCAAGACGTGTCGGCAGATGGGACAGCTCTCAATAGCAAACTTTCTGCTGCCTGGGAGTCGCCTGTAAGCGCATTCATGGCAAAGCCAGTGTACCATGTTGCTCTCAGGAACTCGATGCGTGACGGTTGGTTTTTTGTTTTGCCATGAGACCAGTTGTTCTTCCATTTCAAGCTTGTGCTGCTCCCAGTACTTCAAATTTGCCTGGTACTCGTCCATGTCAGGGTCATCCTCAAGTCCCTCGAGACACACCGCACACGCAGCAGATTGGCACACTTTCAGCATTTTTCGTGACCCACTCTGCTGTGCGAGTGCCAATGTGCACACATATACACCAAGGTGAGTGGTGCTGGCGTTTCTTAATGGTCAACCATGACACACTTTCGGTGATTCCCTTTGAAGGCTTTGCCCACAAATTTATTAAAGTCTAAATGCCACTCCTTTTGACGTTTCAACTGCACCCCGCGCAACTCCTCCTGACTTGTCGTCTCTTGTGTCGCACTAGGTAATGGGAGGTGTTCCGTATGGCGTGTGTTTGTGGGAGACAATGTAGTGCTTGGGTTGTGCACGGGTGTGTTTTGTATGGTTTCGAGCAGCGCGTCAGGGCATATGTGTGTCCCAAATCTCGGCAACGAGCGCGGCTGCGCCGGCGGCGTCGACCGTCATCTGGTTGTGCTGGGTGGCAGCAGGGACAGTGAACATGGCGTGGCGTAGGCTCAACTTGCTCGCCATGGTCATATAACACAGGTTGACGTCCCCGCTCGAGACCATGAGCTCAACGATTAAGGTCCCCGCGCGGCAGGCGATCATGTTGACGAGCCCTGCACCGTGAGGCGCCACGACGGCGCTGGCGCGCTGGAACAGCCGGAGCTGCGCAGGGACAGGCTCGTGGCCAGTGTGCACTTCGACACGGCAAGCATTTCCCGAGAAAGACGCAGACAGCTGTGCCCGCAGCTCGTCGTGGTTTTTGACGGCACGCGCCCCGGTCCGCTTCACTAGCAGCACCATGCAGCCGCCCTGCGCTGGCGCGCTGGAAGGGGGGGGCGGCATGCGCGCAACCAAGGTGTGTCGCAGCAGATTGAGCATCGCAGCGGGCGGGTTCCCGCAAAGCGCGGTCTGCGGAAGAAAAGCAAGGTCCGCAGCAACGACGCCCTGCACCACGCGCGCGGGCGCGATGCCAACGAGCTGCAACAGCGCCAGGACGAACGGCGCGCGCGACTGTACGTGTAGCAGCGCATCAACGTGCCCGTCAAGCACCGGGAGCACGAGCGGCAGCCGCACCAGGTTCTCAGCGACAAAGTGGTAGTAGTTCTGTCCCCAGAATTGCGCAATGGTGGCGACAACCGCGAAGCGCGGGGGGGGTTGCACTCGCGAAAACGACGGCGGGGGCGGGCGGCTGCACGCCCCTCCCCACACAGCAAACGATTGGTTGTGTACCTCGCCGTCCCCCAGCACCACGGCGTTGGCAAACACAGCCACGCCCGACCACAGTGCTGTGATGGGCTCGAGCAGCTGCGTGACTTCCGAGAACCTGTGTGCCATGGGCTCGCGTCAAATACCCGCACACACGCGTCAGATTCCGCGCGCGTTTGTGACCTGCACATACACAGGGGGGTGCGTACGTGCCTGTGCGCGGAGAATGCTGCTGCTATGGCCCGGTAAGCAGGGCGCGGATTGCTCCTCAAATCGCGGAGGGTGTGTTCGGAGACGGCACGGCTGTGGCTCGGGCCGGCTGCAGGAACCAGCGTGGCCTTCCACCAGGCCACCGCGTGCTGGCTCCACAGGCGCGTCGCATCGTTGTTCTCGACACAGGCGTGTACGGGCACACCAAACGCTCTCATTTGAAGCAGGAAGTCTTTGTGGGGGTCGACGTGGATGTACTGGGTGGGGCTAGACGAAGAGGTCGGAAAATCCAGTCGGGACGGGGGTCGACTTGCGGGGCGAGTATCGAGGATCGGCCCGGACATTCGGGAGTGACGCGACACGTTGGGTTGCGGGAGTGCGGGGGGGCGCGTGTGCTGGAATGCTTGGCGTCGCGCGTACACTGACTGCAGCAGAGGCGCGAGTCTTACAAAAATGGCCGCCGCCAATGCAAGGCAGCACAAAATGCTGCAAGCGCTCCCGCGTAAACACACAGGCATGCGCGCGCGACGACGCCGCGGCATGGTGCGGTTCCTAGCTGCGGCTCCCGGTAGCCTTATATGCGAGTAACGCGGGTCCCGCGCCGACCACGACACATTTACCGTTGCAGCGGGTGTAAAAGGTGCGCAGTAAGAAACACAACAAACGTCGACCCACGCACGCCAAAGACTGATATGCTGGCATCTGCAGACTGCATGTCCCAGCCGCACACACACCACCGGCGCAGTCCCCGCAGCTGTCGGCATCAGACTGCACGCTGCTTTCGACAGCCGCCGCCAAGCGCAGGCGCCGCCCCCGCTGCCTTCCGCATAAGACTGCCCCCCTGGAGGAGTGCGCCACACTCTCCCGTACTCGACACAGCGCAAACATGTCCAGATCCGCTCCTTCGAGCAGGAGAGGTTGAGGAAGATCGAGTCTCAGAAGTTTGGCCGGTGCCAGTTCGAAACAGTTTTCAATGGAGGAGGTTGTCGACCCACACACAGAACGACGACGATGCTTTGTTTGCGTTCAAGTATATAAATGCTTGTTTCAAATGATGTGTATTTACAATGCAGACACAGATGGAGATGACTTTAGAAATGATGTTGACAATTGAATCACATTCGAGTCCGAGCCGAGAGAATGAGGTGTGGCTGAAAAAGTTTGCCCGTGTTAACAAGGAAATTAAGACGGAATGCCGCAGAATTCTTATATCACCTGACTGGATGACATGGCGACGTGCACAAATTGAAATCGACGTCGAAATTGAAATTCCTACCGCCGTAGCCAATGCTGATAACACGACGGCCTTAAAACTGTTGAATTACTACAGCGACGATTATCAGACACAAGCTCGAATGGTTGGGAAAATCCAGGACATTTTTGACCACAGGTACACTAGCACCAATCTAATTAGTCTCGTGGGGGACATAGAAAGAACGCAAATCATGTTCCATACAACACCCGATTCGAACGGCGTGCATTTTGTTCCCAGCAACATTATGCAAGTTGCATGCCACATATTGTCGTCGGTGAAAGGATCAGATTTTATGCATACCAAAGCATACAGTTCGGTCTTTGATTATGTAGTCGAAGGGTACGATTCGCAACTGCGCATGCACGACAGAAAACGAAGCTGCATTGCGTGGCGAGCCATATTTGTCAATGTCTTCACCAATATACTCTGTCAAATTTTGAAGGGCGATGTCTTGGAGGACATGCCGTCACGTAAATGGTCTGACTACATGGCCGACAGCGCGATTAGCAACCTACGCCATTCAATGCAGTGCGTTATGACCAATAATAATGAGTTTTCCCCCGATATGTATGAAGGGGAGCTCCTCCGCACGTTTTGTACACTCTATCCAAAAATCACCACGACCCTGCGTGTATGCATGTGTATGACAAATAGAAATGGTGATCACAGCATCACGTTCAAATTAATGCAAACTTATACAGCCCTGTTGACACACTTTGCCACGTCAATTGACAAACTACAGACCACCATAACAGTTGCCATTCCGGATATTTGCCAGCTGTTGGACTCGCTCGAAGAGGCGGCGAAACAAAACATTCAGAACCGTTTTACGAAAGTTGGAGTTTGCAACGTCACGTCATTGTGTGAGCACAAAAGTTTCCTCCAACAAATATACAGATTCCGCAAGGAAAACAACCTGGGTCATATTTATTCGGCCCGACAAATCGTACCTACAATCATCACAACGATTCTCGGGGACGAGAATTCGCCACTGTACACGGCCCAACAGATAACAGCGGGAAGAATGCCACAATTAATCGAACATGGCTTTGCATGGTTATTCAGTATTGTTGACAACGAAGAAGATGACAATCTTTGTAGATTCGTAGTCACGCAGTGTATGCAGCATCATAATTCTGGAAATATTTTCGACATCACTGCGAACGTGACTTTCAGCGATAATGGCGTGATCAGTCCCAGGTTTTTAGAGACATTTACTGATTTTATATACTGCATTTGCGCGCCAAAGTGGCCATCAAGTCGCGAAACCGTTGCCAAATTATCGACAACAAGAGCGCTCGAAGTGCTTATGGTTGGAATTTACGTTTACCTTACGAAACTGGAAAAGCCGTATACTCCATCGTGCAGACCACAATCAACAGAACAAACAATCTTTAGGGCAATGCACGCGGTCGTGGAAATAATCTCCAGCGTACCAAGTACAATGAGCACGAGTATTGTACATACAAGCACAACCACACGCAACCCTGCGATTTTGGAACGTGTACGAGAGAGAGGCGCCTACGTCGGCGATTTGTCCATCAACTCTCTTTATCGTGCGCAAATTATCCGGTATTACGAGGGCGAGTTCGACGAGAAACGTGAAACTTATACCGCACAGCTGACGACAGACTTGCAGACAGACTGCCAGCTTGTCGTTCGGGAGAGTGTCGAGCTCATTCATCATCATGTGACTGCCATCAACCTACATGCTCTAGCGATCAAAGTTAAAGTATCTGCAGCACCCACGCTGGTGGCAATCACCGAGCGATTAATGCAGCTTGTTACGCAAACGTGGTTTTGAGTCGCGTCGAAATCTTTTTGTCTTTTTCCACAAAATCGGTTCGCCCAGGTTTGGCCGGTGCCAGTTCGAAACAGTTTTAATGGAGGAGGTTGTCGACCAGGCTGCTAAATGATTTTTGTGGAAACTGGATTAAATGGCAGTTTATGCCCGAAATATCAATGTAGTGGCATTCGCCTTCACTTAAATAGGACAGTTGTCACATACATACACGAAAATGTTGCTTTGCAGGCTTGCGATTGATTTTTATTGACAATCTCTCTCGATGTCTGCATGTACGTTTGTGTGAATGTGTGTGAATATGCTATAAACTGTTGTTTTTACATAAAAATGTCTCTTTCTCTCTATGTATTCATGAAAATTTATTCACAGCAGGAAAACGTACGAGTCTATCTCAAGGGTTTGCTTTCTTATTCAAAGTCGCCAAATTGTAAATAAAATATGTATTCACCTTACAAAGTGCCGATTATACACATTTTGATGTAATTTCGGCGTGTTATTGACTGTTTACTAATGTACCTCTCAAATAGTGTTGTTCACTCGCACTATTTTTGCTGTTGTGTCGCGCAAAAATACGCTGGAGTGCATAAGAGTCGACGATACACGTTTTGCCACACCACAGACACGTTTCAGAATGTCTGACACGGACAATAAAAAACCAAGCAAAGGTTCTGACAATTCTTCGTCGAGCAAAAAGCGTGCAGCTGCCGCGGTTGCAGCTGCGGACGCCCAGGATGATACCAAGACTGGCGACGACGCGCTTGCCTCACCCATGGGATCTCCGCAGAGCCGCAAGCGTGTCAAGGCAGACAAAATGGAGCGCAAAAGCAACAAACTCCCTGCGTCAGCTCCTACTTCCGCTGTGCTCGATATCGTCAAGACAACAGAGATTGACGAGGACACTTTTGATGCGCCCAACACCACTGTTGTAGCTCCCGTAATTCTCAAGGGAGTTTCAGATGATGTTGACGTCGATACGACCGTGGCGACGATTGAAATGAAAGACAAGGTTGAGACGGAAGACAAGGTCGACGTGCTGGGCTCTGATATTAACAATGTTTTGAAGATGTGTCCATCGGTACGCAAGCTCGCGTTCAACGCTATGTTAGCGTCCAAGGGTCCAGCAGAAGCTCTGACGATCACTGCTCGTCCCGAGACGTTGGTTCTCGTGATGATCACCAAAGAC
>Ga0209491_10009574_pt1 | contig 11837 bp, 9 predicted proteins | sample BON02_FD_187213 | JGI IMG/M metagenome (GOLD analysis project Ga0209491, IMG submission 187213) | Freshwater microbial communities from Lake Bonney liftoff mats and glacier meltwater in Antarctica - BON-02 (SPAdes) (version 2) | ecosystem: Environmental > Aquatic > Freshwater > Ice > Glacier... | reverse complement strand
AATTTTAAGTCCTGATGGATTTATAGCTACAAATAATCATGTGGTTGAAAATGCATCGGCTATTGACGTTACTCTTCCTGACAAAAGAACCTTTTCCGCAAAGTTGATAGGCCGTGATCCTAATACGGATTTAGCCCTTTTAAAAATAGAGGCTGAAAATCTTCCTGTGGTTAAATTAGGAAACTCTGATAAGGTACAGATAGGCGAATGGGTCTTAGCTGTAGGCTTCCCTCTTTCACTTAATACAACCGTAACTGCCGGCATCGTAAGCGCCAAAGCCAGAAGCATCGGAATCATAAACCAGTCAGGTAGCAATTCCATGCAAAATAATGGAGCCCCTCAAGGTAATATGGCTGTTGAATCATTTATTCAAACCGATGCTGCTATTAATGCTGGCAATAGCGGAGGTGCACTTGTTAACACCGAGGGAGAATTGATAGGCATTAATTCAGCCATAGCATCGCAAACTGGCAGTTATGCAGGTTATGCCTTTGCCATACCTGTAAACTTGGCAAAAAAGATTTTGGATGATCTAAAAAACTTTGGAGTGGTGAAGCGAGGTGTGTTGGGTGTTTCTTTTCCATCACCAGCTGTCGAAGACGAGTACCTGATACAAGAAGGTCTAAATCCTGCTTTGGTAAAAGGTGTTTATATAGTTGGTGTGCAAAATGAAAGTGCCGCTGCTGTGGCCGGCCTTAAAGAAGGTGACATTATTCAAAGCATAGATGGCATTCTACTGAACTCGTCAACGGAGTTTTCTGAAAGAATAGCAAGACAAAAACCTGGTGACACTATCAATTTAACTTACCTGCGCAAAGGTGCTATCGGTAAAACCTCTGCTACACTGAACAGTGAAGGTGTAGCAAAAGCTGAAAAACTTGAACCTAACAATGAAAGAGCGTTTGAGGAAATATACAACAGGATTGGAGCCACATTCGCCCCGCTTACTTCTGATATCAAACAATACTTTAATCTAAATGCGGGTGTTTTGGTAACTAAGGTGTTCAAGGATGGTTTTTTTGACCAGACCGGCATTCCACCGGGGACTATTATCGCTTTTATCAACGGCAGCCCCATTAACAACCCCCAAGATATTGGTATGGCCATGCTGTCTGCCCAAAATGGTATGATTCAAATATACGCTTTTGCTCCCGATGGCTCAAAAGTGGTATTTAACTTCTCCATTGGAACATAAAATGAGTTTTATCTTTTTTATGATAATATAACTTTACTTACCTAAGCCTCATAGTTGTATTTTCATCTTTGGACATTTAGTAAAGTTTTGGCCAATTATAATGACCTTAAAAAATAAATAAGTACTTAAAAATTGAATAGCGCTACAAAAAAAATAAGTTTATGGTCGGCAGTTGGAATAGGCGTTGGAGCTATGATTGGGGCAGGAATATTTGCACTTATGGGACAGGCTGGAGCAATTGCGGGCAAAGCTGTTTACATCTCATTTATTTTAGGAGGAGTTGTAGCTGCAATTAGTGGGTATTCCTTAGCAAAATTAGGAGCACGTTACCCTGCTGCTGGTGGTATAGTGGAATATGTAGTTAAGGCGTTCGGAGTAAACATTTTTACCGGTGGGATAAGTGTTATGTTGTATTTAGCGACCATAATATCACTGGCATTATTGGCGAAGGCTTTTGGAAGCTATGCTGCAGCTTTATCAAATTTTAAAGGGTCTTTGCTATATACCAATCTATTTGCGCTATCGATAATGGCATTACTTGGAATAGTACAATACTTCGGAATAAAAAAGATAGTCAAATTTCAGAACGTAGCGATAATAATTACCATTACAATATTAGTCGCATTTGCCACTGCAGGTTTAATCAATATGAAACCGGAATTAATGGCACCTGCCTTATATCTTTCATCCAATAAAATACTTTTTAGCCTTGCTATAACCTTCTTTTCATACGAAGGATTTAAAATAATTACAAATACCGCTGAAGATATTGTTAATCCGGGAAAGAACTTAATTAGAGCAATTTTTATTTCAATTGCTATTACAATGGTGCTGTATACTGCATTGGCAGTTGCTGTTTTTGGCAACTTGGAAGTGGACAAGGTGATTGAAGCTAAAGATTTTGCTTTGGCGGAAACTGCTAAGCCTATTTTTGGAGCAATTGGGTTTACTATTATTTCAATTGCCGCATTGTTTGCTACATCATCATCTATCAATGCCGTATTGTACGCTGCAATTAATATTTCTTATCAAATGGCAAAAGATGGTCAGTTTACCCGAATTCTTTGCCAAACCAATCGGACAAACCAGAGAGGGATTAGTAGTAACTGTAGTTATAACAGCACTATTTATAATCTTTATGAATTTATTGCAAATAGCGGCAGTTGGCTCTATTACTGTATTGTTTATTCACGCAGTAACGCATTTAGGCCATCTTAAAGTTATTCGACAAACTAAAGCATCCAAATTTTTGGTTGTTTCTGCCTTGCTTGCTACACTGGCAGTAATTGTGTTGTTTTTAATATATTCTATCGAAGACTCGTACACTATACTTTATTTGTTTTTGGGAATACTTGCACTGTCATTTTTAATTGAAATCGTTATCAGATCAATTAAACATAGAAAAGTTAATAAAGGCAGTGAAGGGTTTTTTCGTAATATTTTTAAATAAAAATACAGGATACTGATGGAATTTGATTCTTTTAAAAAATAATTGATGAATAAAGACATCCATATAGAACTAGTTGTGTTTTTAGACTACACAAAGAATATCGCCCGTGATGGCCGCCCGATATTAATCAAGGTTATCGAGCATTACGGTGACAAAATTAATGTGCAATTTCAATATTTTTCCGCTGACAGAGACAATCCTGAATTTAAACTGACAGCAAAGGCGGTGTTGACCGCTGAATTATATGGTAAGCTTAACGAAATGCACCAATTACTTTTGAATCATGAAGGCAATTATACCGAAGAGGCCATTTATCGTATGGTGGAAAGTTTAGGGATCGATACTCTCAAATTTAAAGAGGACTATACTTCGGATGAAATCACCAGAAGATTAGAAGACAGCATAAGTCTGGCTAAAGAGAACGAAATAAATTTAGTGCCAGCAATTACTGTTAACGGTAAGTTATACACTGGAGCCTGGGATGAACACGCGCTTATAGAATATATTGAATCCATCAAAAATAGACCTGTTGGACATGCAATGGAAAGTTTTGTGAAATGGGGAGCTGCTGCTGCGACAGTGCTATTGATTGCTTCCATCGCTGCTCTGATTTTTGTCAACATTGGTTTTAGTGAAGAATACGAATTTTTGCGTCATTTTGAATTGGGCTTTACTGCAGGGGATTCAAAATTCTTTCTACCGCTAGAAACATGGATTAATGATGGATTGATGGCAATTTTCTTTCTGTTAATTGGATTAGAGATAAAAAGAGAAATCATTTCTGGAGAATTATCGGACATAAAAAAGGCGACTATGCCTGTTATTGGAGCCCTTGGCGGTATGATAATTCCAGCTTTATTGTATTTGTTAATCAACTACAAAGGAGAAGGCGCTCATGGTTGGGGAGTTCCAATGGCCACCGATATTGCCTTCACATTGGGATTGATGGCTTTGCTGGGAAGTAAAGTGCCTTGGGCATTAAAGGCATTTATCTCTGCACTAGCAGTTTTTGATGACTTAGGTGCTATTCTTATTATTGCATTATTTTACGGGCACGGTTTTCACGTCACTGCATTTATTGCGGCATTGGTCATTGTAGCGATAATGGGATTCCTGAACTATTCTAAAGTTTATTCTAAAACCATCTACATTGTTTTGGGTGTTTTTCTTTGGTTCTTCATTTATCAAAGTGGATTACATGCAACCCTTGCAGGTGTTATTACTGCAGTTTTAATTCCATCAAGGCGAAAAGGAAATTTAGTTGGTATTGCAACTCAAGCTACCGTGATTTTTAAGCAAGAAATAGTAAATATTAAAGATTCAGACAATAGTCAAGAAAGCATTCGGCACAGTTCTTTACAATCGATTTATAATGCGATTAATAGACTAACCGGACCTGGAGAACAATTAGAGCATTCGTTAGAAGGGGCCGTTAATTACATGATGTTACCCTTATTTGCTTTTTTTAATGCTGGAATATTATTTGTGGGAGTCCATTTTAATGTATTTACCTCAATTAATTTCGGTATCGTAATTGGTCTATGTATTGGAAAGCCTCTTGGGATTGTAGGCTTCTGTTGGTTAGCTTCTAAGTTTAATTTAGCCACTTTATCAAGTGAAATTAGTTGGCCTCAATTGATTGGAGCAGCATGTTTAGCTGGTGTTGGTTTTACTATGTCTATCGTTGTGGCAAATTCAGCTTATGATGGAGAGGTATTGAACGGAGCTAAATTGAGTATTCTCATAGCCTCTGCCTTATCCGCTGTTATTGGTTTATTTATATTAAAACGGGCAGTTAATGCTACAGCTATCGAATAACTTTGAGAAATACCTAAATCGAATAAGAGTACATATTTTAAAGAATAATAGTTTAAGCATGGCCCACTTAAAACACCAGTATATACCAAGCGGTAAAAACAATAAATTATAATACATATGAAAAATTTAGATTTTAGTCTTTTAAATGTTGTTTACGTGAACTGTACTTTGAAAAAATCGCCAGAAAATAGTCATACCGGCTCCTTAATGGACGTTTCCAAAGCAATAATGATGAAAGAGAAAGTTAAGATTGATGAAATTAGGTTAATTGACCATGAAGTAGCAAGTGGAGTATATCCAGACATGACTGAACATGGCTGGAAGGTAGACGAATGGCCTTCCTTGTTTAAGAGAATTATAGAAGCGGATATACTTATTGTGGGAACACCCATTTGGCTTGGCGAAAAGTCTTCAGTAGCTCAAAAATTAATTGAAAGACTTTACGCTATGAGTGGAAAAATGAATGATAAGGGGCAGTACCTCTTTTATGGTAAAGTAGGTGGATGTATAATTACCGGAAATGAGGATGGCGTAAAGCATTGTGCAATGGGTATATTGTATTCGCTTCAACATGTAGGTTATTCCATTCCTCCCCAAGCAGATTGCGGGTGGTTAGGCAAAGTTGGCCCAGGTCCAAGTTATGGAGACAAGGAATGGAAGGGTAAAAAATTAAAAAACCCTATTGGTTTTGAAAGCGATTTCACCAATAGGAATACCACCTTTATGACCTATAATTTACTCCACTTGGCATCTATGTTGAAGACAAATAATGGTTATCCTAGTTACGGAAATTCTCGTAAAGAATGGGATGATGGAAAGCGTTGGGAATTCGAAACCCCTGAATATGGATGAATATGAAACTGTTTACAATCGTATAGACGGCCATTCACAACTAAGCGTCTCCTGAGTAATTACATGAAATGCTGTGCTGATTGACGGAATCATTTAATCAATAATATACTATGTGCGTTTTATGTAAGCTTTCTAAGTGAATAGACAATGCTCTTGCTTCATAAGAGCATTGTCTTTTTACCTGCTTCGGCGGCTAATATTTATGAAATTGATTTCAAGTGTATTGACATATTAGAACAAAACAATTAACGGCAACTGTTGGAATCCAGAAACTCTAAATTTTAGATATTTACTGGATCTGATTTATAATTCACACTATGACACAAAGTAATTTTATGACATTAGCTAACTCTGATAAACAACTAACCTTGATTTATCATTCTGAAGAGCACATAGGTCGTCAAGTTTTGGCTTATACACAAGCCGAAAATATTCCCATTCATGACATAGATTTGGCTCATGTGAAGTTAACTCCTACACATTGGGCAGAATTGGCATCTAAAATGCGGATTAATGTAAGGGACTTAGTGAATACTGAACATCCCAATTTTTCGCAAAAGTTTGAATCGTTGGTCAACTTATTAGAGAATGATTGGCTTACATTATTAGTGCAGAATCCTGAAATATTAAAGGGGCCTATTCTAATAAAGGGCGATAAAATAGCTATGTTGAGTAACCCTCAGGACATGCTTCATTTCGTTAAGTAAATATCGCATCCAGATCAGTTTTGTTATCACTAAAAAATTAATAAGAGTGATTTTAACGGTTCTGATGCAAATAAACTGCCTCCAAGCATAGAATGATTGATAAGTAATTAAACCGAAATTATGCAATAGAATTCTATTACATAATACTAACGAGTTTGTCAGCACAAAGCAGAGATTTGAAGATCAGGTACTTATAACTTTTTATATAAAACTGGAATAGTGATTTTCTAATGTCAGGGTTAGATATGTGGTATCTACAACTGATTAAAGAAAATGTGTAAAAGTTCCAATCCATATTTCTTCAGGTTTTTACCTAGTTGTTCTTTTTGAGAATCGGTGATGTTTTCTAGGATTTCGACTGTCCCAAGGTCTACGGTAACATAGTGTAGGCCAATATTTTGCAATTCTTGCTTTACCACCATCTTACACCGTAGACTCGCCATATATTTGATGTATATAAACATTCGATTTTATTTTGGTCAAGCGAAAGAATGTTTTAATTAAGATGAAAATTGCTAGATTCTCTATTAGTAATTTAAGAAAAAATGCTGGAAATTAAACTTGTTATTTTCTTTTAAAAAGAATACTGTAAGGTCAATTAGGAAAAATTGAAATTATCCTACGAAAGTGATTTTTAAACCGACATTTTCTTTTCAAATTGTGTTCATTGAAATGTACGATTTCTTACCAAGATAACCACTTTTTCGTAATCGGAGAGGGCGAATTTTCGGATAAATTTGGAATAAATAAATTAGGTTTAAAACAAAGATCACCTTTTCTGACTAAAAATTGAAACTAGTCCCTTTTCAAAGGGATTAGCCCCACAGGAAGCTTAATGTGAGACATATGTAAACCATCGCCTTGATAGTATAATTCATCTAGGTATTAAAAAAACACCTTTGTATCCATTGCATGCTTATAAATGTGCAAATTTAAAAAGTGAACCAAAGGAACGCTATGTCGCTATTGAAAATAATTGTAAAATATGAAAGAACTCATCGAGGATAGAGGAAGTCAAATTACCTATTCAGGATTAGGTCAGTTTGCACCACTAGCAGAAAAGGTCAAATGGGATCCTGATTTCTCAAAATGCAAAAAGATGAAAGCAATCCTTAATACCTCTATTCCCGGGTTTTCTGTGAACTTGGGTGGCACCACTTCGGTGGATATAACTAAGGCTGGTATTGATAAATCCTATGGGATTTCAAAACTAAAAGACACGCTTGGCATTGCTGTTCAGGACATGGTTTTTATTGGTGATGCCTTATTTCCGGGAGGGAATGATTATCCGGTCAAAGAAGCCGGTGTTGTATCGGTACAGGTGTGGGATCACAATGAGACGAAACGAGTAATTGAAGGGATGATAGCCTGTCTGGATAGTATGAACGAACCAACAGTATAAAATGAGTAGTTTAAAATTATATCGTTTGGGGCAGATTATGGAGCCAGAACCGGGCAACCTCATGGAAGTAGAAGGTGTTTTGAATCCGGCTGCCATTCGTGGCCCTGATGGCCAATTATATCTTTTCCCAAGATTGGTTGCAAAGGGAAATTATTCCCGCATTGGAATAGCCAGGGTACTTTTTAACCAAGAAGGGGACCCTACGGGCGTTGAACGGCTAGGCATAGCTTTGGAGCCAGAAGCAGATTACGAGTTGAGATCTGATGGCAGTGGTGGATGTGAAGATCCACGAATCACTTATGTGGAGGCGACCAAACACTATATGATGACCTACACTGCACTTTCTCCCAAAGGCCCGAGAATAGCTTTAGCGATCTCCAAGGATTTGTTTCTTTGGAAACGCCTTGGTTTGGCAACCTTTAGTCCTTTTAGGGGCATCGATTTCGTGAATGTAGACAATAAAGATGCTGTTCTCTTCCCTGTAGCAATTCCAAACCACGTAAATAAGCTTCAAATGGCCATTTTGCACAGGCCACTTTTTCAAGGTACCCGACCCGACGAAACGATATTCCAACCAAAATGGAGAAAAGTAGATGTTTACCATGAAAGTATCTGGATTTCCTATTGTCCGATGCCTTTGGAAGGCTCTGAGCCAGAACACAGTGGGATGTTTAATTCCCATCACAGGCTTGCAAGTCCTGTTTCTGCCTGGGAGCGACTGAAAATAGGTGGGGGTACGCCACCGATCCTGACCAGGCATGGTTGGCTGATCATATACCATGGAGTAAGCAACCTGGAAGAGAATGAAAATCTAGGCCTCCAATTGTGCTATTCTGCCGGTGCGATGATACTTTCGACCGAACATCCACATCATATCCACTACCGGACATCAGAGCCGGTATTGAGGCCGGAGCTGCCTGAGGAAATCCATGGAACAGTTGCAAATGTGGTCTTTCCTACTGGGATCGACCGGAGAGATGACCTGGGGTTACCAGACTGTTTTGATATTTATTATGGAATGGCTGACAATCGCATTGGGGTTGCACGACTTAACCTCCCAGAATTTTTGCCTTTAAAAGCACTGACAGATGCTCCTGGGAATAATGTTTAAATATAATATTTCAAGTGCTAAAAATCTTAAAAGTCATGCAAAAAGCACATCAGGAAGAGATTGAAGAAGCCAAGAAAGCTGCTTTGGAGGTACTTCTTCACAATGCTAATGGACCCTATAAAGGACTTCCTCGAACAGCAGGATGGGGCTATCCTGAGCCCTATACGCGAGACCTGATGTTTTCCATCTTGGGGATTGTCACGACCGAAAATAGGGTGCTTCTTGATAGCATTAGGAAAGTATTGGAAACCCTTGCAAAAAATCAGACTCAAAAGGGACTCATTCCCTCCTTGGTACATGATAAAAATGATCTTGGTGCAAGTGATACCACCCCATTGTTTTTACTTGGTCTGGGAATTTTTAGGTTAAAGGTCAAGGAGCCGGATTTCCTAAAGGAAGCAGCTGAAAAAGCAATTAACTGGATGGAATACCAAAGCCCGGACGATCAATATTTGGTAGCCCAGCAGCCTACTAGTGACTGGCGTGACGAACAATGGGTTTTGGGCTATGGTTTGTTTGTCAATACCCTAGTTCATGGGTATTTATGTCTTTTTGGTCAAGCAGACAGAGCCGATAGACTTAGGAAAGAAATGGCTGGCTTTACCATTACATCGGGGCTTATTCACAATCATGTTCATGAAGGTCTTGCAGTAAAGCAGAAGCCCTATTATGCCTGTTGGTCTTACAAAGTGCTAAGTAGTGAGCGCTTTGACCTACTTGGTAACAGTTTGGCAATCCTAACAGGTATAGCATCTCCTAGTCGGTCAAAGGCCATGATCAAATGGATAGAAGAAGAATGCCTTACGATGGTAAAAAACGAGTCGCTGGCCGTTGACCTTCCGCCCAATTTCTTTCCATTTATTCAACCAACCGACACAGATTGGCATGAAAGGGATGCTAAATATAACTTGCCAGGCGACTATCACAATGGGGGGATCTGGCCATTTATATGTGGGCTTCACATTGCTGCACTGGTGGCAGCCAAAAGATACCAATTGGCAGAAAGAAAACTTCTGGTACTCACCAGGCTAATCAAAGCTTCCCGAACAGAAAAAGTAACGTATGGCTTCAATGAATGGATCAAGGCCCAGACAGGGAAACCTATGGGCCAGGATTGGCAGACCTGGAGTGCATCACTTTACCTGTATGCTTGCCAATGTGTAGAGGAGAAGCGAACCCCCTACTTTGATACCATACGTGAAGTTGCCTGGAAGACCCGCTAGGTGCAAACAGGTCGATTATAAATGCTTTGCAATCAATAGAATACGTATGTCATTAATTTTATATGTGATTTATGTAAAAATCATTTTTTCGATGTAACAATATCCCTAATTTAGGGATGTGCTTTACTCTATACATTTTGCTGAAACAAGCGTGTATTAAGAATGGACTGATTTCTTATAGCAGTAGATAGGAGTTTGCAAAAGTTACGAAACCTATTTTAGCGTAGAAAATAGTACTGAAATTTTCGATTTTAAACTGGAAAAAACGATCCTCAAAACGTGGAGAGTAGATATGGATTCACATTGAACACAAGAAAAAAGTAGCTGCTAAAATGATTAATCCTTTGGAATTGAATAGTGAATCGAATACCGGTAAAGTAACCAGCGTACGTGGAAGTGTGGTCGATATTTGGTTTGAGTCCCATTTACCAGCTATCAATACCCTATTGCTTACAGGAAAAGATAAGCAAATCAAAATGGAGGTTTTTACCCAGTTAGACGCCCACCATGTACGTGGCATTGCAATGACTCCTACGCAGGGCCTGGCCCGTGGTATGGAAGTGAGCTCAACGGGGAAAGAACTTTCCGTTCCTGTAGGGAAACATATTTTAGGACGCATGTTTGATGTTTTCGGCAACACCATTGATCATCAGGAACCTTTAATTGATGGGAGGAGGAACTCCATACATCAATCCCCACCCCCGCTGTCCAAACGGTCTACCAAATCTGAAGTATTTATTACGGGAATCAAAGCCATAGATGTCCTCATACCCCTTGAGCGTGGTGGTAAAGCCGGGTTGTTTGGTGGCGCTGGTGTTGGCAAAACAGTGTTGCTTACAGAGATGATTCACAATATGGTAGGCCATGACAAGGGCGTAAGTATGTTTTGTGGGATAGGAGAACGGTGCCGAGAAGGACAAGAACTTTACCACGAAATGAAAGATGCGGGCGTATTGGAGAATATGGTACTATTATTTGGGCAAATGAATGAACCTCCTGGCGCGCGCTTTCGTGTTGGACATGCGGCTTTGACCATGGCAGAGTATTTTCGAGACGAAGAGCATCGGGATGTTCTCCTATTGATCGACAATATTTTTCGCTTTATTCAATCTGGAATGGAGGTTTCCGGATTGTTGGGACAAATGCCGTCCCGACTGGGCTATCAACCCACATTAGAAACAGAGTTATCTAAACTCGAAGAACGCATAGCCAACACTGATGCAGGAGCCATTACTTCAATCCAAGCAGTGTATGTGCCTGCAGATGATTTAACTGATCCGGCGGCCGTGCATACCTTTTCTCACCTGTCAGCATCAATTGTGCTTTCCAGAAAGAAGGCCAGCGAGGGACTTTACCCTGCCATTGATTTGCTACAATCCAATTCCAAAATGGCCACTCCGGGCATAATTGGAAAACGACATTATGAATTGGCGCAGCGAATACGCCAAACATTGGCCCAATATGAGGAACTCAAAGATATCATTGCGATGCTAGGTTTAGAGCAATTATCGACTGAAGATCATCGCATTGTCAACCGTGCCAGACGACTGGAACGTTTTCTAACGCAACCTTTTTATGCTACTGAACAATTTAGTGGTATCAAAGGAAAGGAAGTAGGATTAAACGATGCACTCGATGGTTGTGAGCGCATTCTTTCTGATGAACTAAAAGAAATTCCTGAACAAGCTTTTTACATGATAGGAAACATAGATGAGGCTTTAAAAAAAGCTCCTGGCAAAGCAGGAAAGCATTCTAGTGATGAGAAAAAGAGTGCTTCAACAAACGAAGAAGTGAATACTACCACATGAAAATGCATCTTAAAATATTGCTGCCTTTTCGTGTGTTTGATGACATTCCAAACGTCAAGCGGATCGTCATGGAAACCAGTGATGGTGCCTTTGGGCTTTTACCTCAAAGATTAGATTGTGTAGCGGCCTTGGTACCAGGGATTTTTACTTACGAAACAGAAAGCGAACATTATATTGCTATTGATGAAGGGGTAATGATAAAAGCTGGTGGAGAGGTTTTGTTATCGGTGCGGAATGCCATTCGTGGCACAAGCCTCGAGGACCTACAACA
>Ga0209491_10009572_pt1 | contig 11840 bp, 13 predicted proteins | sample BON02_FD_187213 | JGI IMG/M metagenome (GOLD analysis project Ga0209491, IMG submission 187213) | Freshwater microbial communities from Lake Bonney liftoff mats and glacier meltwater in Antarctica - BON-02 (SPAdes) (version 2) | ecosystem: Environmental > Aquatic > Freshwater > Ice > Glacier... | reverse complement strand
GGAGGACAGGGAGGAGGCGTTGCCGTCGGGGGGGGGGAGGAGACGATGCCGGTGTGGTTGTTTTCGCTTGTGTGTTTTGTGGTGGTGGTGGCGTTTGCGGTTAAGAATTAGGGAGGGAGGGAGGGAGGGATGGATGGATGGAGGGATGGAGGGAGGGAGGGAAGGGGGGAATGTGTGTGTTTGTATATGTGCGGTGGAAGGACAAGGAACTAGACAGGGAAGAAGAGGAAATCGTTGGAGGATGGACAGTGGCAACAGCATAAGGGAGGAGAAGAGTGAGAGACAAAATTTGAAGCATCTAATGAGGAAGGAGGAGAGGGATTTCGGGAAATCAAGAACCAAACCCAACAAACTTGACGGGGCGTCAGGAGGGAAAAGGGAGAGATAGAGAAGCGCGGAAGGAGGAATCAAGGGTATCGCTACTACAGATGACTTCTTATCTCCCAACCTTTGGGAAGGGGGAAAGGAGACACGGCACTTGATTCATCAGTCTATTTTGTGTGTTAGGGCAGTAAGTGGGCGAGAAAAGAAGAGATAGATGAAGAGATAACAATCTTTTGATACATATACATGCTTTTCATTTGTTTTTGTTTACTTCTTCACTTTGATTTGCGTGATCATTTCTTTCATTTTAGCGTCTGCCTTCATTCAGCACAAGCATGCGCTTATCCATCCATTCATTCACGTTGCCGCCTTCCACATTCTCCCTCCTTCCTCCCTCCCTCCCTACTCCCAATACCCATACTTATCCCCCTTCCGTTCCACAATCCGCGGGACCTCAATCACACTCAGCACCTTTTCCATCTCCTCTTTCTTCAAACCATACGTCACACACACTTGTCCCAAATCAAATTTATCGGGCATTTCCCTCCTTGACCTTAATATAGCAGCGAGTGTTTCCTCGGGCAATGTATGTGGTTTCTCCTGATGCGCGAACATCAATTTCTTCATGTCCTTTCTCGGAGTCTCCATCCGCGTAGTCTTGATAGCAGGACCTAGCTCATTCATAATTTTAATCAAAGCATCATCCGTCTCAAACTGATTAGCACCGCCTCGGCGGGACGCTGCGGGTGGTTCGGAGGAGGGAGAGAGGGAGGGAGGGCTAAGGCTACTGCTGCCTGGACTTGTGCCTTCGATGGTCAGTCCGGGTGGCGGGCCTTGTGGCTGGGCAGCACGGGCGACGGCTTGTCGACGGGCTTGCACGGCGGCGGCGGACATTGCTTCGCCTGCTGGTTTGCTGCCGCGGGCTCCCATTATTTCTGATTTCCAGAGCTAGAGGAGGATGGGCTTGATGATGATGGTGCGTGGAGGAGGAGGAGAAGGGTGGGGGTGGGGAGGTTGGAGGGCTTGGAGGTTGGAGGGTGCTTGGCCTTGGTGAAGCGCCTGTGCGCCTGTGCGTAGGAATAGGGAGAGGCTTGATGAGTGCGAGCCCCTCTTGGGCATGCATGTGAAGGCCTGCGCAGTCAGTCGAGAAGTTGGAAAGTTAGAAATCGCTCAAGCCGAAGCCCTACCACAAAGCCAGCCCGCCCCGTCTCACACACACCACCACCACCACAACCACAGCAGCCGAAGAAAATGAAGCCCCCACAACCACCGCTTCTCCATCTGCTCCTCCTCATGCTGCTCCTGGTCCCAGCCTCCGCCTTTCTATCCTTCCCCAAACCCCCCACCGCAGCAGCAACGACACGTCTAGATGCCCGCCGCTCGGCCTCTCCTCTTACGCCTAAGCTCACCTTCCGCCAGGGCCTCCCTGCAGACGCGCCACTCATCCGCCAAAGCATGCAAGAGGCCCGCATGAACCCGACCTTTCTCAATCCTGCAAACTTTATCGTGGCGGAGCAAAACGACCAAGGTAAAGGAAAAGAAAAAGAGACGGGGTTGACAGTAGCCGGGTTTGGACAAGTCCGACCCGTCGCAGGCGCAAACGAGCGTGTGTGGGAGCTGGCCTCTGTCTACGTCCTCCCCAGTGCGCGGGGACAAGGTGTGGGATCTCAAATCGTCGCGAAATTGGTACAGGACTTCGGCTGTGACATCAGTAGTAAAGCCGCCTCGCCACGTCGTCTCGTCCTCCTCACCCTGGCTGACACTGCCTCCTTCTACACCCCTCATGGCTTAAGCGTGCTACCTGACCCAGTGTGTGCGGAACCACGGTTGCCGTTGTTGTTGGTACTTGAGTTCCTGGCTGGCTCGGTGGTGGCGCGATTATCAATAGGGCCAGGCACAAAGCTTGTGGTTATGGAGCTGCTCTTGCCGGAGGAGGGAGGGAGGGGTGGAGGAGCATCAAGAAGAAGATGAATAAATGAGAACAAGTAGGTAGTGGGCCCGTCTGATTGATCCTCTCATATGCACATGATTTAACCTTGTCCCGTGATACGGAGCACAACGCCGTGCTGAGTGCAGGCACGTGACCGGTACACGACAAGCACGTGCTTTTTACCTGCCGCGCCACAAGCCCGTGTCATAATTGTAAAAATAGAAATAATTGATGAACAAGAGGGTTTTTTGTTATTTAACACGCTATTCCTCTTCCTCCTCCTGCTGCAACTGTTACTGCTGTGGCTGGTGGCTACTGCTGTGGCTCTCACCTGACACAGCAGGAGACTCGTCATGGATACTCAGGACCGATGCACTCCCAAAACCAAAGTCCTCGTCCCAAGTGGTAGTCGCTTCGTTGCTGCTGCACATGGCATTTTCGCACCGCCGCTGCCCCCAGACCTTGCATGCATCAAACCACTGTCCGTGAAGGCGCGGCAGAGGGGTTGGAGGAGGTCAACAGGCGCCATCATCACTCTGATCCTTTGATGTTCTGTATACGAGTCAAGATACGCAGCAGGACATCATTCCACACACACAACAAGCCACCACAACCCCACTCACCGACCCTACCCACACACCCTTGCACCACACGCACAGAGCACGTACCAAGCCGCCAAGCCACGACCACCAAATTCCAACCTCCTCCGCCTCTTGCCTTTGGCCACGCCTCCCTAAACCCTATCCCGAGCCATGGCGGCACGCACACCACCTCGCATTGACGACAACATACTGGCGACAATTGCCATGCCGGACTACGAGGAGAAGGAGAAAGACCTGTCAGGAACAACAGCAGCAGCCGAGCAGCATTGTGTCAGGAGGAAGGCTTTGTGTCTGGAGCGGCGGCAAGGAGCAGCAGCAGCGATAACAATACAGAAGCAGTCAAAATGACAACAGTAACATTGTCCAATATGAAAGATATTTTTTGCGCTTTTATTGTTCTCAACGCAAGGCAGGTCATCCAAGTCTAACCTCCCCACCCCCACTGAAAGTTAAAAACACTTATCGAGGAGACAACGTCCACCACCAGCGTGACGAATCATCAAGCGCCCTACGTTTCACTAGGGGAATGAAAAACAAATACGGGCCTTTAACAAGTGACGTGAATGGCCAACGTCCGTGTGCCTTTGAAAGCCAAAAATATGCCCAACGCTCCGCTCATTTTCAAATCTGAAGTCAAGGGGAGTCGAGTTGAGTTGAGTTGATTCCTTGTTTTGAGATCGACACGGACCATGGTTAAGCCTAAAAGGTATCGAAATGTCAGGGGGAAGAAGGGTATTCCCCTTGCTGAAATCATCGCCGAGCGCGTGCTGCAATAGCTCGTCGCTCATCATCATGATTCGCCTCACGCCCTCCACATTTTTTTGGGACGTGCATGTACCCTCCCCTCCCATTCACACAGGCGTGAGAAAAGGGCCTGAGCTTGGTGTACACTTGCTCTGTGCTCGCTGGAAGCATTCCTCATTCATTTGTCAAAGCCCCCTTCGTCAATGCCCGCGTCATTTTTTGACCCCTCTCTCTCTCACTCTCTCACAAACTCCCCAATTTACTCTCGCCCACCCACAACCCAACAGGGTACAATCAGTAGAGCGTCGAGCCCCTGCCATCCGCGATTGGTGCCACGACATTCGGAAACACCAAACACTAGCCCAGCGCCCGCAGTACTTCGCTTCTGTAGCAGCAGGCAAGATGTCAGCGAATGCAGTCTACTCCGATCTTACAGACGGCACCCCCACCCCTCCCGACACCCGACCCGATCCCGTTAAGTATTGTAACTACTGTTACAATTTCAATGGGGTCAGTAGATAAAAAGAGAGGAACTACCCTCCTACTCTCTCATTTCGCCCTCCTCATCACAGAATAGGGCTGCCCTAGATGTCCATCGTCGGGCGTGCTACAGGATGTTTAGCGGATGCTGGGATTGCAGGTACGCGTTTGTTGTTTATGTAATAAAAGAATGCACACATATACTTAGAGACTTGGAATGGATAACCCAGAGAGACTGACGAGTTCCAATGTGATACTCACAAACGCTCCACCACACCAAAATGATAAACTCTCCTGGCTGCATAAGTCCGATTATAGTATTGGAGTGGGTTTGCAGAATGTACCCAAGGCCAAGTGAGGCGGAAGAGATGACCACAGTGGTGCGGGCGGAGGGAGGGGGGAAGGATTGGCGTAGTATGGAGATAAAGTAAGGATAGAAGGAATAGGTGTTAGGCGTGCGTCTTCGAGGGAAGAGGTGGTAAGTCAACGGATTATAGAAAAGAAGAAATACAAGAAGGGCGGGGAATGTCCGCGATATTTGTTGTTTTGTTCCTTTCTTTTGTTTCTTCTTTTTATTGATCGATCCCCCCCCCCTATACTCGACATGGGACGCCTTGGCTTGCCCGGCCGCTTTTTGGCACAGGTCTACACACGATTCCATCTCAGTACAATAACCCGCAGCTTGGTGCATTTGACACAGACAGCCGTGGCATTGAAGTACCAGCACTGTTTGCCGCCGACGAAGCATAGCGAGCGAGTCATCAATATGCAATGCGTCCAAGAGTCAGTAATAAGAAAGAAAGATTCAAATGAAAAGGCAGTATTCTTGTCGACTCATTGCACCCATCGTACTAAATTTTGTTAATTTAACTCTTCTTTCTGAATTCTTCTTTATCCTCTTATTCGGGCAAGTCTCTCTTTCTTTTCTCCTCCAATTTTTCACTCTCTGTCGACTATCCCCACAACCAAAAAACATACACACATGCAATTCAATACACACAACTCTTTCACCAACACCCCCCTTCCCGCCGCCCCCAACAACTAGTCCCCTTTCTTCAACCACTCTTCGTGGCGGCGACCTCGCCACTCAACGAGCGGGTCTGCAGGGCCATGGCACCGTCCCGGACCCAGCACGGCAAGTCCTCCTTCTTCACCTGCTATATACTCACTCCACGCCCACCACCACCAGAAAAACCTCCTGTCGCGACACTCTCAAGTCCTTTCCAGCAACCAGGGGGAGGTGCTCAACCTGCCCTCCCTCCCTCCCTCCTTCCTTTTTCTGGAAGATCAAGGCCAAATGGGGCGCGCCTAATTCAGTGCGAGAAAGGGTGAGAGTCATCCCATCCTCCTCTTCCTTCTCCTTGTTCTTCTTCTTCCTCCTCTTCCTCTTTTTCTTCTCCTCCTCTTCCTCCTCCTCCTCCCTCTCCTCTTCTTCCTCCTCCTCGTCCTCCTCCAGCTCCTCCTGCTCCTCCTGCTCCTCCTCTTCCTGCTCCTCCTGCTCCTCCTGCTCCTCCTCCTCCTTCTTTTCTTCGTCCTCATCCTTCATGCTCCTCTTCTTCGTGGCATTACTGCAAGAGTACGTAAACGAAAAATGATTGCCTAAAAAGACAAGATGACGATAAATTACTCTACTCACGCCGGCAGGGCAGGCAGGCGACACCCGTAGCATCGACCCTCCCTCCCTCCCTCCCTCCACCTCGAGCAGCCGCAACCCCCCATAGCCTTGCACAAGGGCCTGCAAGAAACCTCCGGCTGCCGGGAGAAAGACATTATTGCTGCTGCTGCTGCTGCTGCTGCTGCTGCTGCTGCTGCTGCTGCTGCTGCTGCTGCTGCTGCTGCTGCTGCTATTGTTGTTGATGCTGCTGCTATTGTTGCTGCTAGTGATGCTCCCCTCTCCACCCCCCCTCTCTCCCTCCTTCTCTCCCTCCGTCCACACTCCAAAGGGATGCTGACAATAGGGCTCATACGCACGATAAAATGCCGCCTGTGCTTCTTCTCCCTCCCCTAAATCTAACTCACTTACCACATGCATGCCCCAGGTCAACCCTCCCTCTTTCCCTCCCTCCCTCCCTACCTGCCCTTCTTGAAACCGGACACGGTAGAAGGCCAGGTCGGTAGCACGTACTTTGGTGCTTCTGCTTTCGTTGGCCTCGTTTAAGGGGGAGGGAGGGAGGGAGGGAGGGGTGAAGAATCCCAGGGGATAGCCGAGGAGGACGACATCTGCTTGACTGATCGGTGCGTTGACATATCCACTGTACTCAGGATGAATGCCTCGAGATTTATCAAAGGGAATAAATAAACGTGCTCGTAGTTGATCCCATGATTCCTCCTCCTCCGTCTTCCCCCCTTCCTCCTTCCCTTCCTCCTTCAACTTCCTCCCCCTCACGATCCTCTTCGCCTTCGATGCCCACCCAAGCGCTATCCACGCCAGTCCATTCACATAAGCACTATCGTCCACCACTCCCGCCTTCTCATCCGGCGGGATCACCCCACACAGATGCGCCGTCCCTCCTTCCCTCCCTCCCTCCTTCCCTCCCTCCCTCATTTCCTCCGCCCGGGCCACCCATAAATTCGCTACTCCTTTTAATAGAGGAAAGCCCACTTCCTCCATCCATCCCTCATCCTGCGTCGTCAACCAATACTGCCACACCGCCCACGCCACCGCTCCAGACACATGCAGCCTCTCTCCCTCCCTCCCTTCCTCCTTCCTCTCCACCTCCTCCCCCGTCCCAGCACTTTCCCAAGGGAACTTCGCTGCCGCCCTTCCTTCCCTCCCTCCCTCCACCCCTGCAGCCTCAACAGCAACAGCAGTGGCAGCAGCGGTCACGGCCGCCGCCAGCCGGGCATAACGATACTCTACTAGAGAACGAGCCCACGATGGGTTAAACAAAAGCAACGCCGGAAAAACATACACCTCCATATCCCACATCACATGCTGCCCTTCCTCCCTCCCTTCCTCCCTCCCTTCCTCCCTCCCTTCCTCCCCCGATATCACCACCATCCCTCCCCCCCTCCCCACCCCAAACGCCCAATCATCTCTTGCCGTGCTTCCTAAGGTATAAAACGCGGAATTCACCGCTGCTGGGAGCCAGGCCTGCCTCCCTCCTTCGGGCCCTCCCTCCCTCCCTTCCTCCACCTCAACCTCTATCCCTACCTCGTTCCACCACTGCTTCCACCCGTCCTTGTGCAACTCAAACAGTTCCTGAGAAGGGGCCATGCCCCTTACCAACCTATGATCGAGCAAAGTGGCTTGCAGCAAGTCGTCCTCCTTCCCTCCCTCCCTCCCTCCCTCCTTCAAAGAGCTACGCATGGCTGAGAGGAAGTGCCAGGATTGGTTTTGTGTGACAAGGAGGGAGGGAGGGAGGGGGGTGGAGACGAGGGAGACAAAGGTGGTCGTTGAGGTGTTTTCGGGGGCTTGGAGTGTGCCCCGGTAGACACGCAAGCCGGAATACTGGGATGAAAGGTCCTCAAAAATGATGTCCTGGTTTTTATCGCTGTTGCTGCTGCTGCTGCTGTTGCTGCTGACGCTCGTACTACTAGTGGTCTTGTTCCTTGTAGTGGCGTTCTCCACCACCTTTCCCCCTCCTTCGCCCACCTCGCCGGAGGCTGCCATTACCGCCACTGTGACGCTACCATTGGCGCTGGTGCTGCTCCCCTCCTCCTTCCCACCTCCCCTCCCTCCCTCCTCCACCCGACCTCCGCTCCTCCTTTTCTTCGCAATACTCGTATCAACCAGATGCAACTCCAACGGCCTGGCTGCCAAGGCTTCTGGCGTAGTCGTCGTCACCCTTATTTCCATAACAAGCACCGAGTGAAAGGACCTGTGTGCATACCATCGTTGCTCCACCTCCACCACCACCTCTCCCTCTAACTTATCCTGACGCGTAAGGCGACGACGACGCACAAAACTCCCGGTGCAAAGCTCTAGGGCCTCGCCCAGAAATGTGTTCGTTGTCGTTGTGAGCAGGGTGATGTTGTTGGCGCCAGTCTCTTTTCTTGATTCTAAGGCTGCTTCTGGGAGGATGGAGAGCTGCGACGGCAAGCGCGCACGACGTACGGCAGCCTCATCGTCTCCCTGGCGGGTATACAAGCCATTCATCAACACATAGGGGCTATCAATCTGCCAGCTCAGCACCCCGTTGCCGACGACGGGTAAAAACAGCTCGGCGTCCGTCTCGGAGCCGGAGAAGAGGACATCATAGTTGGCAACGCCTTTGACCCAGTCCTTTGGGACGTCAGCACCAGCGGCATCGGCAGAGGCAGTGGTGGTGGTGGAGAGTTGTAGTAGGAAGAGTAGAAGGGAGAAGGAGAGGAAATGGTACCACAGCACCGGCATGGCCGGCGGTCATGTCCTCGACGCACAAAAGGGGACGTATCTACGTTGACGGCTGCTGCGAACGTGCTCGGAGTGTGTACGCCGATCGCTACGGCCAGCCTGTGAGCATTGAGGAGGAAGCAAGTAAAAAGAGTGAATGATAATGCATGAGTATATGGTGCGTGACGCGCTTAATCAAATCATGTGCCGGTCCCGTGCTCAAACTTTCCAGCATACACCCGGAACATTCCCTGCCGGTACACGACAAGTCAGGAAGTTTCGTGCACCGCCTGCGGCAAAAAGGGCTCTGGACCCTGAGTCAACGACTCGAGGGGACAAAGCACGCGCTTTCTCTCCGCGTACCTCTTTTGCACGTGTCACGCCTCTTCTTTTATTGCCACTACGTACCACGTACACTGCCCAAGCAAAGCAAGACGGCAAGCACTCGCGTCTTGAAGCCCCACTCCTTCAACTCAAAACAACCTCCCCGTCCTTTCCCCGCCCACACAGCCCTCCGCCTTTAGCTTGGCTGACAGGGCGGCCTCTGGTACGAGTGGCTGCTGCGGCGGCTGCAGCCAAGGCGAAGGAGGAGAAGAAGGCGGCAGCAACATCCAAGGCGGAGAACGAGGCCGAGAAGGCACGTGTGGCTGCTGCGGCGGCTGCAGCGAAGGCGGAGGCTCAAGGAGTGGCCGGCCAGGCGGGAGCGGCGACGACGGCTGTGACGGCAATGGAATATAAGAGTGTGGCCGCTATCTCCAAGGCGCCCACGGGTGCCAAGTCCAAGATGCATGCCTTTGTCCTTTGCAAATTTGTGTCCAAGCCGACGGCGCAAAAAAAAATACAAGTGGCGTCGCAATCGATTTAATGGGCGCGGCGGAAGCGTGGGCTGCACATAAGGCTGGCAAGGGGGAGTTCGCCGCGGAATTTACTCAGCCGTTCCTTTATCCTCGTTGAGGAACGGCTGTGTAAAATCTCCGGTCAACTCCCCATTCCCAGCCTTGTATGTAGCCCATGCTTCCGCCGCACCCATTAAATCGATTGCCACTCCACTAGTAATTCTTTTTGTAGCAGTTGGCTTCGAAACAAACTTACACAGAAAAAGTGCATGCATTTTAGACTTCACATTCGCGGGCGCCTTCAAAATAGCCGCCACACTCTTATAGTCCATACCCGTACCCGCCGTCATCGTCGCTCCCGCCTGGCCGGCCACAGCAGCCGCCGCAGCAGCCACACGTGCCTTCTCGGCCTCCGCCGTCGTCGTCGCTCCCGCCTGGCCGGCCACAGTAGCCGCCGCAGCAACCACACGTGCCTTCTCGGCCTCCTTCTCCGCCTCCGCCGTCGCCACAGCAGCCGCACGTTTCTTCTCGGTCTCTGCCGTCGTCGTCGCTCCCGCCTGGCCAGCTACAGCAGCCGGCGCAGCAGCCACACGTGCCTTCTTGGCCTCCTTCTCCGCCTCCGCCGTCGTCGCCGCTCCTGCCTGGCCGGCCACTGCTTGATCTCCTGGCACGGCGTCGATCCCAGTCCAGGGCTCCGCCCCAGCTTGATCTCGGGCCGGCGTGTGCGGCCCCGACTGGACGTGGCCCGCCTCTCCCCGTCCCGGCTTCGGCAAGTGCGTCGCCCCCCCCCTTCTTCTTCTTTGTATAGTTTGTAACGGGCTGCTAGCACCGCGCCCGCCTTCCATCCATACACCGCATAAAACCCGGTCTTATAAGCACAACAGAAGCCAACGATCCGCTACTCATCCTTCAAGGCAGAGCCACCAGCTAAAACAAACAAAAACAAAAAGTAAATGTTAAATCACCTGCGTTTCCTTAATCCGCCTTCTTCACTTTCTTCTTTTCATGAGTAGGTCTCATAATGAATTAACCGTCTTCCAATAGCGATCCTCCTCCTCATCAAAAAAAAGTTAAAGCGCCATGCATTATCTTCCTCCTCTTCTTCTTCTCTTCCTCCTTTCGTCACTGCGTGGACATTCACAAATGGCACTTCCTACACGCTCCTCACAGAAACATAAGCATCAACACTCTTTTTCTTATCTTTCTTTTTCGGGTAGGTACAAACTCACACAAATATAAAATTAGGAGCAATGGGATGAAAATAAGGGCTTTTCCTCTCCTTCTTTACAAGGGAATTCTTCCACTCTTTGCTCCTGAATCCTTAATTTTGTTATCTATACATAGTTGTTGCTTACATGCGTGTGGGGGCTGGTCACTTCACACCTAGACATGAATGGAACCATGCGCACACGACACCCCCGCATGTGCGTTTGTTCTATTGATTTGTCCCGCATTCCTCGTTTTTCTTGATAAACTTTCTCTTTTCTCAAGAAAGAGCCTCTCTCTTTGACACTGTCTTTTGTTCTCTCTGTCGTATACTCTTTACTCACTTAGGCTGGTTGCACTCCCACTTCTCATACACACACGAAAAGCAAAGCGAGAAGAGGAGTCAAAAAAGCAGAGAAAGGTATCTCACCTCCACTTGCTTCTCCCTCCCTCCCTCCCTCCCTCCCTCCAGGCCTTCTCCTCCTCCTCCCACCCCCATGGCAGAAGGGAAAAAGAAGAAACACTCTGTAAGCATGTATGCTTATAAAAAGCCCAGGGCTATAAAAAGAGGAGAAAACAGGCACGCTCGCACCCCTCGCACGGCTTCTCTCGGCCCCTCCCTCTTCCACGTTTTACTCGAAACACCCACCTCCTTTTTTTGTTTTTATTCAGTGTGTGTGTGTGTATGTGTTGCTTACACGCACCTCTCGATGAAAATGCCATCATTAAGACAGCACACACATTCACAACCAAGCATCATATTTTCTCTCTCTCTCTCTCTTTCACTCTCTCATACCCTCCTCTTCTCCTTCCTCTTCTTTTTCTTCCTCCGTCCATTCTGCTGCTGCTGCTGCTGCTGCTCCGCCCCCGGTCCTTCCTCCCCTCCCTCCCTCCTTCCCCCCTTCTCCTTCTTCTTCGCCGGCGGCGGCCCCAAAAGGAACGTCATCATTTTATCTTGAGCCTCAGGACTCAACGCCGGTACATGTGTCGCGCCCTCCATCCGCCAAAAAGTCACATTCGCCCCGCCCTCCCTCCCGCCCTCCCTCCCTCCCTCCCTGCCTCCTCCACAATCGAGGTATTGAGTGATGTTTGTTTCGTTTCCGTCTAAACCGCAATTGCTGTCACGGTAGTTCGAAAAGGCAAGATCTTTCACCCCACTTGCCTTGCCCGAGTCGCAGTCGAAGTCCGTTTTGATTTGGGAGCAGGTGGAAGAAGCGAAGGAGGAGGAGGAGGAGGAGGAGGAAGAGGAGGAGGAGGAGGAGGAGGAGGAGGAGGATGAGGAGGAAGGGGGCCCAGGGAAAAGTACTGAAAAAGGATCGGCCTCCTTCCCTCGTTTACAAAAGGGGATGGAGGGAGGAGGGGTGGTCGACGCGCCGGTTGGCGATGCTGCGGCTGAGGAAGTG
>Ga0209491_10009571_pt1 | contig 11840 bp, 9 predicted proteins | sample BON02_FD_187213 | JGI IMG/M metagenome (GOLD analysis project Ga0209491, IMG submission 187213) | Freshwater microbial communities from Lake Bonney liftoff mats and glacier meltwater in Antarctica - BON-02 (SPAdes) (version 2) | ecosystem: Environmental > Aquatic > Freshwater > Ice > Glacier... | reverse complement strand
AACACATATCTCAGAAAACATTCCATTTCGCTCTTCAAATTATTGGCAACCTACTAACTACGCACGAAGTCAATCGTTTTACTGCTCGAGTGTTTCACATGTATGATACTCAAGATTCAGGTATCATTAAATTCGATGACTTTGTGGAATCGTTGGGAAATCGACATGGAAAGGAACCAGGAAGCCGTCCACTTCAAGTAGCTACTGCGGTACTCCGCTATTGCACTGCCAAACATGCCGCGCTTTCACATGCCACGTTAAAAAAAATCAAGAAGTCATCTCCACAGAACCATCCTGTTTTACAAGAGTCTCCTTCGGAAGAACTGCTCTTGTTGGCGAGTCGAAAAAAGAAGTTGGACGAGGAAACAGTCAATGTACAACGCAAACTGGAGGAGAGCACTAAAAAGGCGACTATTGTAGAGAAGCTGAATCGAACTGCAGATCCTGTTCGTCCACGCGGTCGTAACAGGTCATCTTCGCCTCGTGATGATGGTACAGCAGATGAGAAGAAAACACTGCAGTCTCAAGTACGCGAGCAAAACAGGAAATTGATGACCTTACGTCGGTCTTTAGCTCAAGTTGACGGAGTTGCAAGGCACTATACCGATGCCCATGGTGAGGAATGGGAAGATAAATGTAAACGAGAGCGGATTCGAAAGCAGAGGATGATGAACCACCATCGGCCGGTTGAAGAAGTTGAGAAAGCCAAGAAACAAGTACACGAAAAGCGCACCAAACTGGATAAGCTCAAGGTCATCTTCACTGCATGCGCACGTACTGTAGGAAGCGACGGGCTTGTTCTGACAAAGGGCGACATGATATCTGCAGCAGAAAAGTACTTTCGCACATTTGATAAAGGGCGAATGGGATTAGAACCTCGAGAATGGAGGTTAAAGCTACTAAGCACTGTGAACGAAGCATTTTCAAGCGGATATACTCAAAAGAAAACAGGCAAATATGTCGCGTTTGATAGAGATGACGACGGGTATTTAGACTTTCCTGAGTTTCAAGCATTTTGTAAAGAACTTGATAAGCGAATTGTAGACGACAAAAGCGAAATATCGACAGAGGCACACCAAGAGGTAGAACAAATAGGAGAGGGTTTCGTACTCGTGGATCTTTGCACGACCGTAGGAATAATGAGAGTCGAAATAAGAAATTTGCAAGATACTGTCGGATCTCTCAAAGCCAAGATTGAGTTCAATGAAATGATCCCTCGAAAATCGCAGATTTTGATATTCAACAGCAAGCGACTGGATGATGCTCAAACACTTGCAGAAGCTGGACTTCGTATCGGTTCTACTTTAAAACTAGTGGTTTCTACATAATTATATTCATTTACCTTGGTATATATATTGAGTCGTGCAATTTTATCGATGTGAATTCAGTCAAATAGCAATCGAGCTATTTGCTTCATTCAACAAGCCACTCGTTCTCTTGAATTTAAGATATTAGTCGAAGTAGCATTCTGATATCAATTGTTTGATTTAAATGTTACCGGTACAAAATAAGTAAATGAAAACTACATCAAGTTATCTACATCTGGTGCCTGTTCCTCGGCCATTCCTTGCGTATTTCGATTCAGAATCAAAGCATCCATGATTCTACGCGAAATCTTCACACGTTTTGCAAGCAACTCGTTCGATCCAGTAACTAAATGATGGTGTAAAAACAACTGAATCCCATCCGATATTCTTTCGAACTCATCACTGGCACCCAGTCTGTTAATACTCCTAGCCATGCGCCTAGCACCTTCCTTAGAGTCACCTCCGGTACACAAAAAGAAGTTGAAGAATATGTTGAAAAACAAAACCCCTTGATCTCCTAGAGCCGTAAAATCAACAGGCTTCAAAATAGCAAGCGAGAGGGAATACTGTGCCACCAAATATGACAACATTCTTGCTAAATTGGCAGCTCTTCTAGGTTTCATCTCTTCCAACTCCTTGAAAGTATCCCAAAAAGATAGTTGAAAAGTAAACTTGAATTGGTGTCGAAAAGAGCACAAGCTGCAAGCGAGTTCCTCAAAGAACAGATTGTAAGTTTGACAAGCACCACAGCAGCGTATGAGTACATGCACTATTTCTCTTTCCTGTATGTCTTTAAGGTTGAGCGCAATAATCTTATCCATCGCATCCCTAGGACTTTGGGCCGACATCATTTCACAGAAGACAGCGCGTCGTATGTCAGTATTCATCCTATGCTTTTTGGCCAGTGCCAACATGCTGGGATCGGCACTGGACAATACACGCCCAACAGATCCCTTGCCTCGCAATTTGATGACTTCGGTGCCTTTCATGGCTTCTTTGTTCTTTTGCAACGACATCTCTTGGTTCTTCCATACCCCTCCAACAACCCACCATCTACCTCGCTCCTCTGCGTGGAGGAGGTCGTCCCACGTTAATTGCAATGCACTACGAGAGCTGCTGGTGTTCTGCCTGATGTTCTGCAGAAATTTCTTCAGGCGCCTTGTGCTGTCATCGTTGTTCAGTTTCCGATTATTCTTTAGGTCGTAAACTTCTTTCAGGAGGAATTGCATACGAGTCTGGCCGGCGTCGTCCTCCCGATATTGCTGTATGGTTTCTATAAACTGCAACAGCTTTGCCGGATCATCTTTCCTCAGACGATTACCGATTTCATTCAGAACGACTGCAATTATTTCTATACCATTTTCTGTGATGTTGTTTGCTAGTTGGATCAACAAATCAAACACCAGGGTGGAATTGGTGAGACCAAAAGTGAACAAATGCGACAGAAATATTGCCATATTGCAAGCACGCTTACTGACCACGCGTTCCCCACCTAATTGTACCACACCAACCTTATCTTCATTAAAAACTTTGTCTAGGTGTAAAACCGCTTGTTCCGTGATAAAAGCCCCCATTTCGTTGCCTTGGTAAACCGACAAGGCAGACACCAACGCAGCAAAACAAGTAGCCAATGGAGTCAATAGAAACGTCGGTTCACTGAGGGAGCTACACAAGATACCGCTGATCGATTGGTTCAACGAACGAGCGGGGTGCTCTTTGTACAATGCGCTGATCTGCGAAGCGATTGGCTGCAAGTTCGATTCTGCCATGCGATTGATCAAGCCGTTAAGCAGCTTTCTTAGTCGCGTGGCCTCTCCTGCATCCTTAAAGAATGAGGTGGTTTTGCGAGGCTCCGAGACTAAAGGCAAAGACTCCCCATACAAATTGCTCTTTGGCATAAACGTCACATTCTTCATAGGAGCTTTTGACTCAGATTCGTCGTCTGATTCAACATTTTCTTTTGAAGCACCCTCGATCGCTGTTGTTTTCGATTCGTTGGTCAATTCTTCTTCCACTTCTTCATTTTCTGAATCAACTGATTCCGAAAAAGAGTCAGAATCGACTGTTTCAATTACTCTCTTTGAATCTTGTTTTTCCATTTCTGTAAACGAAACACCTCGGTCAATATCCTTGATGAAATCTGTGAGTTCTGAACCCAATCCATCTTTCTCGAATTCTTTCGACAGTCGATTCCAGCTTAACTCTTTATTTTTTTGGTTTTTCTTCTTGCTCAGTCCAAGTTTCCTCTCCAAATATTCAATCTCCTCATCATCTTCATTCACGAATGATTCTTTAGAGTCTACTTCCAGTCGTTGACGCTTCCTTGCACGCATTGCTGCTGATGACAGCCGTTGCTTCGACTTTTCGTCAGCTTGACGATCTTGCTCCTTGACCACATTTAAATGGTTTACTCGCTTCTTCTCGCTCTTATCCTGCCTCTTCTTCTTGCGTGCCTCTTTTCGATTTGGAACTCCTCCCATGCGATGTTGAATGGAGACGGAGAGAGATATGGTAGACCATAGAACACTTTTGAAAGAACATGAAAGTTGAACATTTTATGCACACATTGTTTTCGTTGCCAAGGATGAAAACAGGATGAATATATGTTTCGTGAAAATAATAATAACAATAAAATTTGGTTATTGAGTTAGATGGTATAGTAATATCTATATATTGGATATTATGTAAATATTCACTTAACATCAATGAATGGTTCTGGATGTTGGAACCATTCATTTAGAATTCACATTTGTCTAGTTTAATATTAATTCATACTTGAAATAGTTAATCCTTTGTACACGTGAGTATCTGATTGATACTTACATCTTGATATTGAATGAGGAATCAAACAGAGCTGACTTCTTGAATAAGTATTCGTAGATGTTTAACTGTAATGAATAAGTGGCGAATTTGGTGTTCTGGATACATTCCAAGTGTTTAGATCCTTTCATGTAACTATTATTACTAGTGAGTACATCACCTTTCGGTCTGAACCAATTAGTTATCGGTCCGAGCGTTTCAAGCCTTTTGAAATCGAATATCACGAACTCGTGATCTCTTTCTCATGGCCTTTTACCAATGAAAAAAATGGTGCCAATCAGGTCTATTTATTTGAGGCACCGATTTGAAAATAGTTTAACATGTAGTAGAAAGGATGATTTTTAGTTAATTTCCAGTGATTCCATTGATAATCGCCATGATCCGGCCCAATAGCTCAAACTGTTTACGATGCATTATTCCTTCCAGTGAAAATTGGTTAATGCTTGACGATAGGAGTCTTTTTTAAATCCTATGACAGAAAAGTCGGCCTCAACAGTGCTAGTTCTGGGAAAAACTGACACACCAAAGGATATTTTGAGCTGATAAGACTCCATGCTTTTTCAAAATCTGATTCATCCATTGCAAGAATCATTTCCTTGAATATATGTTCATCATGCAGTTGAGCAAGATACCTTGAGTAGTTCTTAACGACTTGTTGACAATTGCAATGAAATCCAAAAGTATATAAACTATCACCCACCAGCCAAGATCTGGCTTACAACTCGGCAAGTATGTTTCCATGTGCTGCTGTACTACCATTCTGTTTTGCTGGAGCCATTGAGAGCCAGCGTGTATCCACGAACTTTGGGCATTTACTTCCCATGGTTCGAACCAGATATTGATGGCGTCCTAGATACCCAGTTACTCGATGTGTTTGGCTGACAAAACCTTCACTCATCAACTGGCGGAAAATTCCTTGTATCACCAAATCCAGTTGATGGGCATCGCACCATATTCGATAAATCCTTGCTCAAACACTTGATCCAGACGCGGGACAAAACCTTGATATCGGCCGTGCATATTTGAAGCTCCATCTGTTGAAACACTGATAAGCTTCTTCTTCCAATTTGGACACAAGGCAGTAAGGAACTCACAAGGTTGAAACAGCTTTCTCCCGTGTGACTCTCATACATGGGCAAGGCGAATAAATGAACATTAAATAGCTCGCCACCGAGCACAAAACGAACCCGACAATCTAAATATGGAACCGAGGATTTAGTTCCTCCATCAATAGCAATTGAAAAAGCCCAAACGTTCTCTAATGCACATCGAATGATATCGTAGTTAATTACACAAACACATCGAATAGCATTAATAACTGATCCAATACTGGCACTTCCAATGTGACCTAAACCAGTTTCTCTTTGGAGACAAGCAATAACCTGGCGCACTGCCGGAAAGAAATGCCAGCTGCAACGAAAGAAACAATAATTTCAAATTGAGTCTGTTGGTCTATGTGACCTCATAGTACTGGGAAGTCCGGGATTCCATTTCTTCGCCAGTGGCATCGCCAACCAAAGTAAACAGATCAGAGACAGGGTTGGCAACAACCGCATCGTTTCCCGCTCCTTCATAATTCACCAATAATTGCTGAAGAATGACTCCGACTATTTGTTTGGCGATATTGAAACGGAGAATCTCTTTAGCAAGTTTGCCAGTATTGCCACTATTATCAGAACGCACGAATGCCGCAAGTGGACGTTGCGCTTCAGCAACCTTGAAATAATCAGACTTCCCGTCGGCATCCAAACCCAAATATTCATCATATCTTGTTACATGATTTTCTTTCAAATGTCGCTTCATGTTGTCTGCACGCCATGGCGGCCTATAAAACTTGGTGTTCCTAGTCATCTTTCGTTTTCGACCCTCAGCCTCTGCGTCATCTTTTCCATACTCGCAAAAGCGACATCGAACAGATACCGGTGCGGAGGTGACAGGGTCCGTTGCTGTAATTTCTAATCCATACTCAGCCAGCCATGAATGTTTAAACTTGTCACAACCCCGTTTCCTCTTTGTTCCAGATGGCTAACTTGAAGAAGTATCTTGAGCATTTGGGGCTGGTGATGGGGTGTTGCCATTGGGATTTGAAGTGGTGCTGGTTGACATTCTTAGCGGAATAGCGGTTGACAGACAATAACAGCTTGAAAAAGAGACGGCTCGCTGACAATTAACCGATTGAACATACAATTGGAACCAAGGGGTGGGGACCCACCCGCGAACCTAAATGAGGCATAAAGCCAATAAGATTGAGTGAGGCGCAAGTAAATAGGTTAGTAAGAAACGCCCCAAATAAATAGGCCTACAGGTGAGAACTGAAATTTCTCATTTCTCGATGACATCGTGCTTTGAAACCGCCTTTAAAGACTCGTATTTGAGAGTGACGAATCATAAAAAACAAGTCATTCGATGTTTTCCAGATTGCAATGAAGAAGGTCATTGCGATTCAGGTTTTTGCGGAAGGTCCATTACTACAGAGATGCATTTGGAACCTACTATCCCCCTAGGATATGTTCAGTTTTGGTAATATACTTTGCACGTTGGTCATTGTTTTCGAGTTTAGACCTGCATTACACAGTCAAATTCTGTTGTATTATTGGATGTTCTCAAGTCGCCTGTACTCACAATTCACTCTAGAGCATTAAAAACGGTTATTCAAGAAAATAAATCTACTTTGAATCACAAAAGGAACTCCGAGTCTTCAATGGAACTTCTTACGAGGAATAAGAAACAAGTGGAGTTTGGATATGAACCAAGTGAACCTATGACAATTGAAACTATTGAAAACCGCACACTTGATCGAATTCAAGATCTATTTGAGTCCGGACAAGAGCGATTTGAAACATTGAAGAGTATTTTGATAAAAAGTAGCATGGATCCTGAAATTGTGAATATTTTGGAGCGAATAAGTGAAACCTATATGGCTTTGGTACGTTGCTCCTCTTTTATGGATTCAATAATCACACGCTGGTCAAATGTTTCGCAAGATTTTTATCAATTCTGTGCGGAAGAACTCTTGTTGAATGATGATCAAGACGCTACTTTTAGTAATGGGTCGTCTATATTTAGTGAAGTGCGTCAAGGATATCGGGATACCATTCGAACTGTGCTTGCAATGGAAAACGTTTCCATTGACACTTTGTATTTACCAATGAAAGTATCAAGCACCTCTGGACTTAACTCCCTTGGTTCTTGTCATCCTCCTTCCACCTCGGGAGCAATTTCCGTTTCTCGCTAATATATGGCGCAACATTTGTATTTGATCCAATTCTTTATTCCACAGGTCTATCACGATTCACTAGCCAGCTATCATTTGAAATATACTACCTTGATTTGCTTCAATTTCGGAGACTGCATTGTCAATCTTTACTACGAGCTCGCATGCAAGGTATTTCATCATCTGTTCTCGATTCATATCCTCAAACCTATTATTTAAATGCCAATTGGATCCATCAAGCACTTACTAATATGAACGAAATGTTGCCTGGAGTTCTAGGCGCGGCACTTGGAAAATGGGCCGCTACGTTGACAATGAAAACCTTTTCAAAAATGAAGATTCAAATAAATAATCGGAGATGCATTGTGAATATGAATTCATCGGCTAGATTGGATTATGAACTCGATGGCATGTCACATGATTTTGTTGCAAACATTCCAATTGGGGCATTTGAGTGCAAGATTGTGCGAGAGGTGGCGAACTCGTCAAGGTATTTGGCATATCTGGATGATCAAACAATGGAAACTCTAGTTGTTTGTCGTGACTATGGACAAAGTTATTCACCCGCTTTTGTCCATCAACATTTCCCACAAATACTTGATTTATATCCTGCTAGCAGTTATAGGGCGCTATGTTTCTTGCTGTTTCAAGTGACTAAATCGATACCTGATCAAATGGTTTGGAGAATAAAAGATTATTTGATACCAAACTTGCAATTTGGAGAATTCACAAAGGAAAATCTTCAACATGTACTTGAAGGATCAGAGTATCTGGCTTCTTGTGCCGATTTGAAATATACTCAATCAATGAATGACGAAGAAGAATCTGCTGGTCTCGTTTTGCTGCTCTCGTAATGAACCCCATGCCAGCTCCTAAAAGAATTCTTTAAGTTTGCTTTAAATTAAGAACGGAGTTGATTGATAATAACAATCGAAAGTTTAGTAGGCCTCTTCTTCTATATCAGCTTGCATCGCCCGTTCATCGCGCTCCATACTAATACTAAGAAAACATGAGATAATTTAAATACATTACCAATTTGGATCAGGAAAGACTCGAAGGTTGTCATCTCGGGTATTCTCCGATTCCCTGTGTGACTGACGGTTGACCATCGAAGTTGGGACAGGGTGATGCCTTGGAACGAAGAAGTCTGCGCAGTGGTTGTCATCAATGAAAAGAGCCGCTTGCTTCTGGAAAAGTCTAGAAAGCTCGGTTTCGTGTTGCATATCACTGATAGTGCGACTAATGGCCAACTGGGTGATAGTTTGTGGTTTAAATGCCACCATGTTGCCGTTTGCTTCCCGAAGACTTTTATCGCTTATTTCAAAGTCATAAGGACTACAGAAGATAGAATTGTGAAGGTTCTTTTGTAATAGGTCGTCAACCTCATCAGAATAAGGCACACTCTTTGCCACGAGCGCCCTCGCCGCTTTGTAATTGGCGGATGAATACACGATAGACTCCACCGTCTGTTCGTTTCTGAATGAGGGCAGGTAGCTATACTGACTCATCCTGGATTCATAGTATGAGAAATAAAAAATATCCTGGAAATTCTGTTCTCTTCGATGGGGAATAGCTTTGGATGGTTGATTGAAGGCGTCTTCCAAGGAGGCCCATTTTTTATATTCGATTGGATTTCGAGCCATGCAACTGTCACAAGAATCCATCTTCAAGGCATACGTACATCGTTTTCTAGTTGCAACTCTATTTATGGTTGGATACGATTCAACTGTGAGCTCGCGTTGCTTTTGTGGGGTATTGAAATCAATCACCAGATGGACGATAAGTTGGTCACTCGCAGTGGATTATTAACAACAAATAGACCACTAGCTCATGTTGACACTAATTCGCAATGGAGTTTCGGAGCATACATCGCCTCGTTGTTCAAGAGTCCAATGCCACCCATGAAGCCTGCTGCAGGTGTCCTTGCGAGAGATCTGGTTTTAATAGGTGGAGGACATGCACATGCTTTCGTCATAAAAAACCTAGGAATGAATCATGAACCAGGTGTTCAAGTGACTCTTGTGACTCAGGCTGTGGACACTCCATACAGTGGCATGCTACCTGGTTTTGTTGCAGGAGTTTATTCTCGAGAAGAATGTCATATTGATTTAGCTAGATTGTGCTCGTTTGGAAATGTACGTCTAGTTATTGAAAAAGTCAGTGGGATTGACCACGAGAAAAAAGAGATACGATTTTTGAGCGCGAGACCGAACTTGAGATACGACGTATTGTCGATAGATGTGGGATCAACTCCTGGCATGATGTCTAGTATTAGGGATGTCACTCCGGTGAAACCTATTAGTCAGTTTTCATTCAAATGGGATGCTCTGCTAGCCAAGGATCCAGCTCGTATTGCGGTGGTGGGAGCAGGTGCGGGTGGGGTCGAGCTATTACTCTCGATGCAAGAGCGCTTACCGAAGGTTAAGTTTACTTTACTGTCAAGTCATGATACTGTTTGCCCATCACACAACAAAGGTGTTCAATCTGCTTTTTTGCGGATTCTAAAGGAACGCCAAGTCGATGTAATTTTGAATTTCAGGGTGGTTCTAGTGTCCAAGGGCGGTAAAGTGTTACAGGGCGAAGATAAGAGGACTGTGACAACAGACGAAGTTATATGGTGCACGGATGCATCAACGCAGGTATGGTTAGGAGATAGTGGCTTAGCAGTAGACAAAGGAGGCTTCGTTCGGGTGACGGATACTCTCGAAAGTGAGAACATTCCGGGAGTGTTTGCCGTTGGTGATTGCGCAAACATGATCCACCATCCAAGACCCAAGGCAGGTGTTTTCGCGGTCCGGCAAGGCCCCCCACTTGCTACAAACCTTAGAATAGCTCTTCGGCAGATGATGGGTGTATCGCAGCAACGGATGACGGAATACATCCCTCAGAGCAGTTTTTTAGGTGTCATTGGGACTGGTCGAAAGTATTGTGTAGCTTCTCGAGGTGAAATGGTTCTTGAAGGGGAATGGTTGTGGCGGTTAAAAGATTGGATCGATCGAAAATGGATGGCTTCTTATTCTTCTCAACTACCAGTACGTGATGTAGAGCACCATGAAGAAACCTCGGAACTTGAATCATTGCGCGATTATTCACTGATGCGTTGCGGTGGATGTGGTGCTAAAGTAGGAAAATCTGTTCTAGATAACGTGATTCTGAAATTGAACGTGCCTTCCCATCCGGATATTCTTCTTGGACTTTCAGCCCCTGATGATTGTGCGGTGGTGGATGTCGATGGAACCCCAATAGCACAAACCGTGGATTATTTCCGGTCTTTTATCGATGATCCTTATGTTTTTGGTCAGATTGCCACGAACCATGCTCTAAGTGACGTGTTCGCAATGGGAGCAGATGCAGTAGCGGCCATGGCTATCGCAGTAGTACCATACTCATCTAACAATCTCCTTGAAGGAAACTTGTCGCAGTTGATGGGCGGTGTATGCGAAATGCTTCGATCTGCCAACTGCGCTTTGGTTGGCGGACATTCCTGCGAAGGGGATCAGATCAGTCTAGGTATCAGTGTCACAGGAAGAATGCCAAACAAGGCAATATTGAGTAAAGGAGGTATTCAGTCTGGCGATCTATTAGTCCTCACCAAGCCTATTGGCACTGGTGTTTTGTTCGCAGCACATATGAGAACCTTGGCCAAGGGTTCATGGATCAAAGAGGCATTGGAGAGTATGATGCTGTTGAATCGAGCCGATGGAGAACTGGCATTGAAACTAGGCGCGTCGGCTTGTACGGATGTTACTGGATTCGGACTCGCAGGTCATCTAATGGAGATGATGAATGCCAACAGTGAAACTAATTTGATGGCTTCTATATACATGGATGAAATACCGTTATTATCAGGAGCTATCGATTGCGTTAATGCAGGTGTGCTATCTTCGATTCAGAAAGAAAACTCTAGAGCGCGTCATGCGATTAACAACCATGCAGAGGTTTGTCATCATGATGCGTATCCTCTGTTGTTTGATCCTCAGACATCAGGAGGCTTGCTCATCACAATATCTCCTAGTCACCAAAAACAATTCAACCCCAATTGGAAAGTGATTGGAAAGTTCGGACCAGGTACTCCAGGCATCCATATCGTTCTTAATTAATATTATGTTTTTTAAATTGATTATTCAACTCAGAAACTTGATTAAATACTCGACGGGATCATCTGGTTGCTCGATGATCAATTGCTCGTACAGTTCTTGTAGTACCTGGTGACAGTTGCTTGATTGCGCATATGCTTTCATCTCTTCAAGCGAAGTCTCGGTCGATTCTATCACACCTCCTCCGGTCTTTGCCTCTCGTGCCACATCTAATTCCCTGTTTACATCTTCGCTCTTCTTCTTACCCATATTTGCGAATCTCACTAACAACAAAAATCAATCCAACGGCTCTATTTCATTTTTGAAGACGAAATATGACTTAGTTATTTTTAAACACAACAAAAATCGATTTTTTTAAAGCACTACTAGTAGTGGATAAAAGCCATCAAATGCTAATTTCTT
>Ga0209491_10009567_pt1 | contig 11842 bp, 10 predicted proteins | sample BON02_FD_187213 | JGI IMG/M metagenome (GOLD analysis project Ga0209491, IMG submission 187213) | Freshwater microbial communities from Lake Bonney liftoff mats and glacier meltwater in Antarctica - BON-02 (SPAdes) (version 2) | ecosystem: Environmental > Aquatic > Freshwater > Ice > Glacier... | reverse complement strand
TACCTCGGGGCAGAGCCCACGAGGTATCAAGCTGAAGAAAGTTTTAACCATTTATGAAAACCATCCGCTTTCAAACTTTCCTCCAAAACCTCCGATGCAGAGCATCGGGGAATTCTAATGATTAAACCGAAACATAAATTGATTACATCATAACAGTATAACCGTCCAACCTATTTAAAAAACACAACACAACTGAATAACAACATAACAATAAAAACATTGAAAATTACAGAAACCAAGCTCAAAGGCTGTTTTATTTTGGAGCCCAAGATTCATGTGGATGATAGAGGGTTATTTTTTGAATCCTATCATAAAACCAGTCTGGAGCAAGCCATTGGCGAGTCAATAAATTTTGTTCAAGATAATATTTCAGTTTCCAAAAAGGGAGTGTTGCGAGGCTTACATTTTCAGACAGGGAAGCATGCCCAGACCAAATTGGTACAGGTTTTAAAAGGTGAAGTATTGGATGTGGTGGTCGACCTGCGCGAACAAAGTAGTACTTTTGGCCAGCATTTTATACTAAAATTATCATCAGAAAATAAGAAATCAATATTTATACCTAAAGGTATGGCGCATGGCTTTTTAGCCAGGACTGAAGATGTGATTTTTACGTATAAATGTGATTCACATTACCATAAAGACGCTGAAAGTGGTATTAAATACAATGATCCAGATTTAGCTATTGACTGGGAAACCAATGGAATCAATCTAATTCTTTCCCCTAAAGACCTACGATTACCCCTATGGAAAGAGCTACAGCTATAACACGAATTTTGGTTACCGGGGCTTCCGGGCAACTAGGTCTTAGTCTTCAGGACATAGCTATGGAGTATCCACATTTGGAATTTGTTTTTGCCAATTCCGAAGCCCTGGATATTACAGACTCTGAAAAAGTGCTCAACACGATTGGATTAGGCAATTTTAATTACTGTATAAATTGCGCAGCCTATACAAATGTGGATCAAGCAGAGAAAAGCCCGCAAATCGCCTTTAGAGTAAACGCAGAAGCCGTTAAGCATCTGGCGGTGGCCTGCAAACAGTATGGAGTAACCTTAATCCACATATCTACGGATTATGTTTTTGACGGGGAAAAAGGGTCACCATATACGGTTAATGACCAACCTAAACCCATTAACGAATACGGAAGATCTAAGTGGGAAGGAGAAAAATATGTTCGTGAGATTTTAGACGAGTATTATATAGTCCGTACCTCTTGGTTATACCATAAAACACATGGTCACAACTTTTATAAGACCATTTTGGAAAAGGCTAAAAAACGCGAGGAATTATGTGTAACCGACAGGGAAATAGGCTGCCCGACTAATGCCGCTAACCTAGCAAAATACATATTGGAATTAATATGGAATATAAAGCAGCAGTATGGCATTTACCATTTTACGGACGGACAAGCTATGAGCTGGTACGGTTTTGCACAGAACATTTTGAAAGAAAACGGGCTGAAAAGTACTACAAATATTGTGAAGGAGAATAATTATCGTAGTTTTGCGAAGCGCCCAAAGTTCTCTGTTTTAAAAATATAAATGTAGCAGCCTTTAAACTCTTAATAGTATAAAAATGAACATATTGTCCTTAATTGGAAGACAAACTGAATTATTTACTTCAGATATTTGCAATCACGAAAAAGAACTGGTCAGAGTAGTTGAAAATTCCTCTTTTTTGGTCATTGGCGCCGCAGGATCAATAGGACAAGCTGTTACTAAAGAAATTTTTAAAAGAAAGCCAAAAAAGCTTCATGCAATAGATATAAGCGAAAATAATTTGGTTGAATTAGTTAGAGATATACGAAGTTCATACGGACATATTGATGGTGACTTTCGAACATTTGCGTTGGATATAGGCTCCCTTGAATATGATGCCTTTATTGAAGCTGATGGTAAATATGACTATGTGCTGAATTTATCCGCATTAAAGCATGTTCGGAGTGAGAAGGATCCATTTACATTAATGCGAATGATAGATGTAAATATTTTTAATACTGAAAAAACACTTCAGCAATCAATAAATAAAGGTGTTAAAAAATATTTTTGTGTCTCTACTGATAAAGCCGCTAATCCCGTTAATATGATGGGGGCTTCAAAACGTATTATGGAGATGTTTATAATGCGAAGAAGTAAAGAAATTAAAATATCAACTGCGCGATTTGCCAACGTTGCCTTTTCTGATGGATCATTGTTGCATGGTTTCGATCAACGTATAAAGAAACAACAGCCCATTGTAGCACCAAACGATATAAAAAGGTATTTCGTTATTCCCAAAGAATCCGGTGAATTATGTTTAATGTCCTGTATTTTTGGTGAAAATAGAGATATATTTTTCCCGAAATTAAGTGAAGATTTGCACTTAATTTCGTTTGCCGATATCGCTATGAAATATCTTAAAAACTTGGGCTATGAGCCCTATCTGTGCGAAACCGAAGATGAAGCTAGGTCACTCATGAAAGAACTTCCAGAACAAGGTAAATGGCCATGTTTATTTACATCAAGTGATACTACTGGAGAAAAAGATTTTGAGGAGTTTTATACTGAAAATGAGGTTTTGGATATGAATAGTTTTAAAAATCTGGGTGTTATTAAAAATAACTTGTCCTATGATTCGGAAAAACTCAATTTGTTTGAAGAAACCATATTCACTTTTAAAAGCAATAAAAAGTGGTCCAAAGAGGAAATTGTTGCCCTTTTTTTCAAAATAATTCCAAATTTTGACCATAAAGAAACGGGGAAATATTTGGATAGTAAAATGTAGTTTTTATATATAATTGAATTTCAGATTAAAAATTAATTTATGAGTACAGCAAATAAAGTAAAAGAAATTATAGCAGAGGCTATCGAGGTTGAAGTATCTAAAATAAATGAAGATACCGCTATAGGTGATTTCCCAAAATGGGATTCAATGGGACAATTAGTTATCATATCTTCTCTTGAAAAACAATTTGACATTAAAATTGACCCAGAAGTCATAATGGATTTAGAAGATGTTGGTGATATGATAGAGGCTGTTGAAGAGCGTATTTCATAGTATAAAGGTCATGGATTTCGAATCACTTGAAGAGAAAATATGGAGTTGGGGTATAAGTACTCCTGAGAAAATAGCTTTAATTAACAAAAATGAAATTTATACATATAAAGCTCTTTTTGAAAATATATGGGCAACTAAAATATGGTTTGAAAAAGAATTTGCCTTAGAAAAAGGAGATTCTGTATTGCTTGGTGCCAATAAGAATGTACATTTTATATTTTCTTATTTTGCCATTCATCTAATTGGTGCGAAGGTTATCCCTCTAGATGAGCAAATTCAAACAGAACGTCTTGATTTGATAATAAACAAGACAAATCCTAAATTAATTTTAGGATTTAAACATGATGGAGATTTTAGATGTTGTGATTATGATATCTTATCAACTATTAAAACAGCGGTTGTTCCAAATCAAATTGATTTTCCTAAATTTAATCAGGTAGCAGATATATTATTTACGACAGGTACAACGGGGAATCCCAAAGGCGTACTACTGACACATGAAAACATTGCTTCAAGTGCAAATAATATAAATTCATATATAGGAAATGACAGCAATGATGTTGAATTATTGGCCTTACCAATAAGTCATTCCTTTGGTCTAGGTAGGATAAAGTGTGTATTAACAATAGGTGGCACATTGGTTTTACTTGGAAGTATTGTAAATATGAAAAGAATGTTTAGAGCTTTTGAAGAATATAAGGTAACTGGTTTTGGCATGGTTCCCGCTAGTTGGCAGTATATTCAAAAGATGAGTGGAAATAGATTAGCCGATTTTTCTGGGCAACTCAAGTATATAGAATTAGGAAGTGCCTCTATGCCCATGGAGGATAAATTAAGGTTGTCTCAGCTTTTTCCAGATACTAGGATTTGTATGCATTATGGACTTACGGAAGCATCTAGGTCCACATTCATGGAGTTTCATTCCGATGCTATGTTTTTGGACACTATAGGAAAAGCTTCTCCCGATGTAGATATTAGTATTAGGGACAGTTTGGGCTATGAGATGAGTATAGGTGAAGAAGGAGAGATTTGTATTAAAGGAAATCATGTCACTATTGGATATTTAGATGCGATAAATAATGACTTTTTCTTTGAGGACTATTTTAGAACTGGGGACATAGGAAATATTGACAATCAGGGGTATATTCGTTTGAGTGGACGTTATAATGAAATTATTAATGTGGGCGGCAAAAAATTATCTCCATTCGAAGTGGAGTCTAAAATCCATGAGTTTGACCCAAGGTTAGAGTCAGCATGTATTGGTATTAAGGACCCTAATGGAGTTATGGGCGAAGTCGTTAAAGCTTTTATTGTTAGAAATAATTCCCTTAAAAGTTTCGATGATATTAATAACTTTCTTAATACAAAATTAGAATCATATAAAGTGCCAGCCGTTTACGAGTGGATAGATAAAATTCCTAAAACGAATTCTGGTAAAATACAACGACAAAAATTAAAGTAAATTATGTGGGAGCCACAAGGAATGTATTCCAAATTTTTATTAAAGCAACCTACAATTCTATTTGGTCCGAACGCTATTATGGGTCTCAAAACCTATGCGTGTTCTAGAGTTGCCGTCATACATGGATTTAGCTTGGACGATGCCTACAAACAAAAGGTCTCCAAGGCAATGTCCGGATTTGAATTAATATTCGTACAAAAAACCTGGCAAGGAGAACCTACATTAGAGAATTTACACCTTACCATTGGAAAAATTGAAAAATTTAAGCCAGATTTAATTATGGCTATCGGTGGAGGAAGTGTAATTGATGGTGCCAAAATGGTGCGTACCTTTTATGAATTTCCCTTTTTTGAAGTTAAGGAAACTAGTTTTTCAATGCTAAACTGGAAGACTACATTTGTGGTTATTCCAACCACTATTGGGAGTGGTGCAGAAATTTCATCTGCATCGGTCATGTACAATGATAAGATAAAAACAAAAGAATTTATTGTTAGTCATCAATTTATTCCTGAAATCATTGTGCTTGATGCTAGTCTTATAAAGAGTGCTCCAAAAAAGGTTTTGTTAGCGTCCATGGTGGATGCTTTATCCCATTCCATTGAGGGCTATATGTCTACCATAGATAACTTATTGGTAGATAGTTATGCCGAAAAAGCAATACAAATAATATCAAATAACTATAAAGTTATTAGTCAAGGTGTTGAAAGCGAAAATATTAACAAGCTACAATTAGCTTCACTTTTTGCAGGTTTGGTCCAAAACCACTGTATTGTCGGTGCAACACACGCATTAGCTCATCAAATGTCAGCTTATGGACTTTCTCATGCTAGTGCAATAGCAATTTTTTTGCCAACTGTGATTCGAAAAAACATTAAAGACCCAAAAGTTAAATCTAGATTTAATCAATTAGCTTTAAATTCGGGGTTTGCTGACGAAGAAGAATTATTATTTTTTATTGAGGAGTTAATTTCCTGCTTTGATTTGTCAGAAGAATTAAAGATTGTTAAAAACAACAAGAAGTCTATTCTTTCCAATAACGATTTCTTTGAACAAGCCTTAAATGATAAAGGAGGGCAAGGAAATCCCGTACCAATGAACAAAGAATTTTTAGTAGAAATCTTTAAAGAAGCTTCCTCATGAAGAAAATAACATCGACGGATACTCTTATAAATATCAATCCATATGAATTGAGCTCTGAACAAAAGAGTTCACTTTTTTCAGAAGCGTTGATGGAAGAAATTAAATTTCATTATGACAATAATGAACAATATAAGCATTTCTGTAAAAATAAAGACTTTAACCCTTATAACTTTAATGGAAATTTAGATCAAATCCCTCCCATTGCGGTAAGTGTGTTTAAAGAATTAGGAGGGAGTTTAAAATCCATTCCGGACAGCGAAGTTAAATTATCGTTACAATCTTCAGCAACTTCAGGAGTTCCAAGTACAGTGGTTTTAGATAAAACAACGGCTAAGCGGCAAGCCAAAGTTATGATTAAAGTGGTAAAGGACTTTATTGGGGCAGATAGAAAACCTTTCATTGTGATCGACGTAAGTCCAGAGCCTGAAAACATTCAGTTTCTTGGTGCACGATATGCCGCTATTAGTGGATATTTAAACTTCGCAAGTGATGTCAACTACGCGTTACAAAAGCTCCCTGACCAAAGTATATCATTTAATTTGGATAAAACCAAGGCCTTTATTAACTCCTTTAATCAAAACACACCAATTGTAGTATTTGGGTTTACCTATATGCTGTATGCCCAAGTAGTACAACCTCTGTTGGATAAAGGCATAGCGTTTGCTTTGCCCAAAGGTTCTAAAATTATACATATTGGAGGATGGAAAAAACTAGAAAGTGAAAAAATTAGCAAAGAACAATTTAATCAATCGATGGCGAAATTGTTCAAGGTAGAAGAAACCCATGTGATAGATATATACGGATTTACCGAACAAATGGGATTGAACTATCCAGATTGTGAGTGTGGCTGGAAACATACTCCTGTCTATTCAGAGATAATAGTACGAAGCCCATCGACTAGGGAGGTCTTGCCTGACGGACAAGAAGGGGTACTTGAGTTTTTAACCCCGATCCCACATTCATACCCGGGAAACGTAGTATTAACAGATGATGTTGGCCTTGCTACCTCCGAACCCTGTCCTTACGGTAGAAATGGAACTAGATTCAAAATTCTCGGCAGGTTAAAAAAAGCTGAAATTAGAGGTTGCGGAGACATTTTAGGAAGCAAACTGAAATTCTCTGTCGAATTCAATGAATCTGAAAAGTTAGAAGTATCCAATCTAGAACTGCATTTTTGGAAAGGAAAAAATATAGATACTTCTAAATCCCCTGAATCACAGTTAATAGAAGTAATACAGGGTATAAATGCAAAAAAAGAGTGGATAAAGGGGCAACCTATCGATGCTTTAATTGGTTTAATTGGAGAAGCCTCGAAAGTATGGTTAACTGCTGAAGGAGAATTGGCGACTATGAAAGAAAAAGGCCTCGCCTTCTTGGCCAACTGGGCTAAACCAGCCCATCTAAATAGAATAGCTACTATAGGACTTAGAGATAATAGGCAATATATGGATGGCTTTTTGCCTTTAAATAATTCTAGAAAACAATTTTTGAAAGCAAATCAAAAGGGTTTGGTTTGTCATTGGTTAGCAGGGAATGTTCAAATTTTGGGAATGTTCGCTTTAATCCAAGCAATATTAACCAAAAATGTGAATTTATTAAAAATATCATCAAAAGATGGCGGGGTGTTTGCTAGCTTATTAAAGACATTCGAGGGCATTAAGTATACCACCAAAGGAGGTTATACCATATTGGGAAATGACCTTCTAGAAACCATTGCAGTAGTATATTTTTCTCACGAGGACAAACAAATGGGGGAATTGATGTCCAAATCAGCTAATGTCCGCATAGCTTGGGGAGGAAGAGAGGCTGTGGAAACGGTAGCCAATTACCCTTCAATGTATGATACAGAGGATATTATTTTTGGCCCTAAAATTTCCTTTTCAGTTATTTCCGCAGAGGTTCTAAGTTCAGAACGGAAGGCTAAAAAATTGGCTAGAAAGGTGGCTGTAGACGCCAGTGTTTTTGACCAAACTGGTTGTGCATCTCCACATAATATCTATATTGAAAAAGGAGGGGAAATATCCCCAAGAGATTTTTGCAAACTATTGGCAGAAGGTATGGAAAAGGCTGCCGTACAAATTCCCAAAGGAGAAACTTCCGTTGAGCAAACTTCAGCAATTCATTCTATAAGGGGCTTATACGATTTTAAAGGAGAAGTTTGGACTGGAGACGATACCACATGGACAGTATTATTCTCCGAGGATCTTAATTTAAACACCCCGGTATATTCCCGAGTGATTATGGTTCATCCAGTAGATAATATTGTTGAGACCTTGGAACTTATTGATGATAACATTCAAACCATAGGATTAGCTTCTACGGGGGAAAAAGCGTTGAATTTTGCAGAAAAGGCTGTTGAAAGAGGAGTAATGCGTTGTCCTGAATTGGGAAGAATGCTTAATTTTGAATCACCTTGGGATGGTCTCTTTTTGATGGAAAGAATGGTGCGATGGAGTACTTTCGGCGGACCTTTAATATAAATGAAGGATTATGACTGCGAAGGCTAAGAAGAGAAAGTACGATATTTTTCACGCTAAAAAATGTGATAGTATTGAAATACTGCAATTTATAAAGGAACATTGGTCAGAGAATCATATCTTCATTAAACATGAAGGTTTATTTACATGGCAACACCTTCAAGACGAGACATTAAATTTTGTGGCTGCAAGAAATATTGAAAAAGATACGATTGATGCCATATTAGGATACATATCAACACAACAATACGATATTGACTTAAAAACCAACGATTATTGGGGTGCAATTTGGAAAATTAAAGAAGGTACCCCCCCGGGTCTAGGAATGTTGCTTTTAAGTTACTTAAACAATAATGCAGACAATGTAACGTATTCTGCCATTGGCATTAGCGAAATTGCAAAAAAAATATATGTTTTTTTAGGATATAACGTTGGACACCTAAACCATTATTATTTTTCAAACACAAAAATAAAACATTTAGAAATTTCCGAAAATGCGAAAATTACTCCCTATCAAGAAAAGAAAAGTAATAGTGTATTTAAAGAGATATTAAATCTAAATGAAAAAAAATTAGAGCATAGTTATACACCGGGGAAATCAATACAGTATCTAGTCAATCGTTATCAAAATCACCCTATTTATAAATACCGGTTTTTTGGTGTCTATAACAATGATGATTTATTGTCTATTTGGGTAATACGAAAACAATTTATGAACTCCAGCTCTTGTTTAAGAATCGTTGACATGTATGGTTCTATTGATGAGGTAGAAAATTTATCCCTACAATTACAGGACCTTTTGGATAAAGAAAATTCAGAATACATTGATTGCCTAAATTATGGAATATCCGAAACTAAATTTAAGGCCCTAGGTTTTGAAAATCTTGATTTTGATAGTGAAACTATTATACCTAATTACTTCGAGCCTTTTGTAAAAAAGAATGTAAAAATAGAATTTGCGGTCAATACCAACTATGATGAATACATTATTTTTAAAGGAGACTCCGATCAAGATAGACCAAGCATAATATAAAGAGATGGCAAATAAAGTAACTATAGTGATGTATCACTATGTACGCGAATTAGGGTATAGTAGGTATTCAGAAATCAAGGGGTTGGACACCAATTTATTTAGGGAGCAAATAGCATATCTAAAGAAGTATTATTCCTTCATAACTATGGAGCAGCTAATAGACGCTCTGGACTACAATACACCCCTGCCAGAAAAAGCAGTACTACTTAGTTTTGATGATGCCTATATAGACCACTATACACAGGTATTTCCAATACTTGTAGATAACGGAATTCAAGGGTCTTTTTATCCGCCGGTGAGGGCAATAACAGAACACCGGGTTTTGGACGTCAATAAGATTCACTTCATTCTAGCCTCTGTTGCCGATAAAATGGAAGTAGTCAATGAAATCTTTAAAATATTAGACCAGCATAGTGATCAGTACGCTCTAGAGTCAAATGATTTCTATTATAATAAGTTGGCAAAGGCAAATCGATTTGATACAATGGATGTAATTTTTATCAAAAGAATTTTACAGGTCGAGCTTCCCGAAGAATTACGATTGATTGCAACGGACATCTTGTTTAAAAAATTTGTTGGCATTGAAGAAGAAGCTTTTTCCAGGGAGTTATATATGAATATTGATCAAATTAAAACAATGAAAAAATATGGTATGCATATTGGTTCTCACGGTTTCGATCATTATTGGCTTAATTCCTTGACAAAAGAACAACAAGATGTTGAAATAAAGAAATCCTTAGAATTTATTAAAGATATAGGGGGTGATGTTGATAATTGGACCATGTGCTATCCTTACGGAGGATATAATGATGATACTTTGTCTATATTAAAAAAATATAAATGTAAATTAGCTTTAACTACAATAGTTAACGTCGCACATGTTAATCCACATAAGCGATTTGAGCTAGAACGCTTGGACACAAATGATATCCCAAAAGATAGGAATTCTGAACCCGATAAATGGTATACAAAAGCTTAATATGCACTCAACAATACAATATATTAGAGACCTTTACAATCAACAAGAGGCATTTATACCTCTCCACGAACCACGATTCTTTGGAAATGAAAAGAAATATTTAAATGAATGTATTGATTCAACTTTTGTCTCCAGCGTAGGCAAATTTGTAGATCAATTTGAAGAAGATGTTGCAAAATTTACAGGCGCAAAATATGCGGTAGCAACCGCTAATGGTACCGCAGCCCTTCATATTTCCCTAATATTGGCCGGCGTAACTCTAGACGATGAGGTAATAACCCAGCCCTTAACATTTATTGCCACTCCCAATGCAATAAGTTATATTGGTGCCCATCCGGTTTTTGTAGACGTGGATAAGCAAACTCTTGGCCTTTCTCCCGAAAAATTAGAACATTTCTTATCTGAAAATACTGAAATGGTCAAAGGTGAATGTGTTAACAAAACAACCAAGAGGAAAATAAAAGCGGTTGTTCCTATGCATACATTTGGATTACCCGCTAAAATAGATGAAATTATAACTATTTGTAACGGTTATAACATAGCAGTGGTGGAAGATGCTGCAGAATCATTAGGCAGTTACTATAAAAAGCAGCATACAGGTACTTTTGGTTTGTTAGGTTCCCTTAGTTTTAATGGAAATAAAACAATTACTACAGGAGGCGGGGGCATGATTATTACCAATAATCAAGAATTGGCAATAAAAGCTAAACATATAACAACCACTGCTAAAATTCCTCATCCTTGGGATTTTGATCACGATATGATAGGGTTTAATTATCGGTTGCCTAATATAAATGCAGCTTTGGGATGTGCACAAATGGAAAATCTCCCGCTAATTTTAGAAAAGAAAAGACAATTGGCTGCAAAATATCAAAGCTTTTTTAAAAACACCTCCTTTCAATATATACCTGAACCTGAAAATTCAGTGGCCAATTATTGGCTAAATGCCATTGTACTAGAAAATATTGATGAAAGAAATAATTTTCTTAAGATGTCTAATGAACAAGGAGTAATGACTCGACCAATTTGGAAATTAATGAATAATCTGTCCATTTATCGCTCCGCTCAAGTTGGAAATTTAGAAAACGCCGAATGGCTGGAGGAAAGGACTATTAACATCCCGAGTAGTGTTAGAGTCTAAAATAATACATGTATTAGGTTATTCAGGCCACGCATATGTTGTTATTGATGTAGCCTTATCCAACAATTTGTTAGTTCAAAGTTACTTTGATAGAACTCAAGTTGAAAACAATCCCTATAATTTGGCATATAGTGGTTCTGAAAATGAAGTAGATGTTAGGGCTGTAATAAAGTCTGATTTTATTTTTCCAGCTGTTGGTGCAAATGGCATTAGAAAAAAACTGGTTGCTTTTATAGAAAAACATGATTTAAATCAAACCACCTTAAAAGCACAAAGTGCTTCAATTTCAAAGTTGACTTCTATTGGTTTATCTACATTCATTGGACCAAAAGTTATTATTAATAGTTTGGGAAGAATCGGCAAGGGTTGTATCATAAACTCTGGAGCAATTTTAGAACATGAATGTATGGTGGGAAATTATTGTCATATAGCTCCAGGGGCAGTTTTAACAGGTAATGTGGAAATAGGCAACAATAGTTTTATAGGGGCAAATTCTGTTATAATACAAGGAGTAAGTATAGGCAGCAATGTGGTTGTGGGAGCTGGTGCAGTGGTCATAGATAATATTCCTGAT
>Ga0209491_10009564_pt1 | contig 11846 bp, 6 predicted proteins | sample BON02_FD_187213 | JGI IMG/M metagenome (GOLD analysis project Ga0209491, IMG submission 187213) | Freshwater microbial communities from Lake Bonney liftoff mats and glacier meltwater in Antarctica - BON-02 (SPAdes) (version 2) | ecosystem: Environmental > Aquatic > Freshwater > Ice > Glacier... | reverse complement strand
AAATTCCCATTTAAAAATATCGTGTCTTCTAATCTTTAATCAAACCACAACTCCAATGATATTAAAATAGGTATGGAAATGAATATCGTGTCTTCTAATCTTTAATCAAACCACAACACTGTTTAGGGTTTTAAGTTTCTGCTCTTAATATCGTGTCTTCTAATCTTTAATCAAACCACAACTTGCTTTGTGCCTCTTTCATTGGGGCGCGGAATATCGTGTCTTCTAATCTTTAATCAAACCACAACATACTTACATTTTTGCGGTAAATAGGTCCGAATATCGTGTCTTCTAATCTTTAATCAAACCACAACTGCCGTATTAAGATTCGGTAACGTTTATAAATATCGTGTCTTCTAATCTTTAATCAAACCACAACGTAGTATCTGAATGGTCGGCATATTCTAGTAATATCGTGTCTTCTAATCTTTAATCAAACCACAACAATTAAAGAACATTCTTTGCATATCGGTATAATATCGTGTCTTCTAATCTTTAATCAAACCACAACTAGCCAAAATTATTCGCTTATTTCAAAAATAATATCGTGTCTTCTAATCTTTAATCAAACCACAACACGTTGCTAGTAAATACATATATTTCCCCTAATATCGTGTCTTCTAATCTTTAATCAAACCACAACTGACCTACTTTGTAGCTGTTTAACATTTCGAATATCGTGTCTTCTAATCTTTAATCAAACCACAACCCTGAACCGCTTGTTATTTGTGGTTGTGATAATATCGTGTCTTCTAATCTTTAATCAAACCACAACGGCGTACCAGATTGTTTAATCTTTGAATCTAATATCGTGTCTTCTAATCTTTAATCAAACCACAACTGTAAGCGGATTAATAAACTAAAATTTAAAAATATCGTGTCTTCTAATCTTTAATCAAACCACAACTTGTTTCGATGCATCCTTTCCAAACTTAGTAATATCGTGTCTTCTAATCTTTAATCAAACCACAACTGTAAATTGCCAGTAAACTCCCATTTAAAAAATATCGTGTCTTCTAATCTTTAATCAAACCACAACCGATTTGCCGTTGTACCAGAAACTCGGTATAATATCGTGTCTTCTAATCTTTAATCAAACCACAACACCGTTCGACATTATAGTAACAAAGGAATTAATATCGTGTCTTCTAATCTTTAATCAAACCACAACAATTTGTTTACAACTATGAAACCAACTAGAAATATCGTGTCTTCTAATCTTTAATCAAACCACAACCACATTTACCGTTTGCCCTATTTTATTATAAATATCGTGTCTTCTAATCTTTAATCAAACCACAACATTTTATGGACTCAAAAAACAGCTTTAAAGAATATCGTGTCTTCTAATCTTTAATCAAACCACAACACCTTTGCAGTATTCGTTACAATTTCAGTAAATATCGTGTCTTCTAATCTTTAATCAAACCACAACATAGTTTTGACTGGAGCGATTTGAGAAAATAATATCGTGTCTTCTAATCTTTAATCAAACCACAACTCCTTAAATCAATTTAACAAATGAATACACAATATCGTGTCTTCTAATCTTTAATCAAACCACAACTACACCCCTGTTAAGTGCCAGTACATTAATAATATCGTGTCTTCTAATCTTTAATCAAACCACAACTTAATCTGACTTGTGCTTATGCTCGTACACAATATCGTGTCTTCTAATCTTTAATCAAACCACAACGGAAAATCCGTTGGCAGAAAATCGAAAGATTTTCCGTTGTGGTTTGGCTGTTTAAGAAAAATGAAAATCTTCTGTCAATGAACTTACTTAATAAAAAAAATTACTTTATATTTATTCTAGTTTTAAATTCTAAAAGCAATTCTGCTTTTGTTTGCTTTTTTGCAAGACCACTTTTTATAGCCTTATCAATTTTAGCTCGGATTTTTTTAATTTTTTCTTTTGTTATATTGATACATCCATAATTATATTTTTTCGATTTTTCCTGTGGGTAAAACTTTAAAATCAATTCCTTCTACAAATGCAGAGAACTGATTATGATTCATTTTTCTAGTTGGTTTATTTTCTCCCAATTTAAAGGCACCATCAGGTTTAAATTTATCCTTTTTAATATCATCAGCTTTTCGAGCTTCTTTAAAATATCTAAACATAACTACACCATATTCATCTATTTTTCCAGAAGGTCTAACAATTCTTTGGATTGAAAGTCCTTCAACAATATAGATTCTTCCTTCTAAATTTGTTATTTCGTTAATATCTTTTGGTTTTTCAATATTATTATCATAGAAAATTATTTGTTGCCCTCTTTTCAGAACTATATCACGATTATTGCTTTTAGCAATTGGTATTTGTACTTTTTTACCCTTAACTTCTTTTTCTTTAAATAATGGATATAAGCCTTGATTTTGCTTTAATAATTTCGCTAGATTAAAATTATTAATTAATTCAAATTCTCTTTTACCATTTAACTCATAAATTGCCATCGCATAATTCTCATCATTTTGTCCATACACTTTTTGTTTATGTTCGTGACGAGATTTTGATAACAAACTATGTTCTTTAATTTCCAAAGGATTTTTAACTGAATTGGCAAATATTCTAACCTTGTTAATTGGAATTCCAACTAATTCCTTTTCCTCATCAGGTTCACGCATCCATATTTTTACACCTTCTTTTATAACTGCTACTTTTTTACTTTGAATAGTTTTAAAAGTAACTATACCATCATCAATTGCTTTAATTATTTTTTCTCTTACAACATTGTCCACTATGTTCGTAACGTCACTTTCTGATAATTTATTTAATTCTTTCCTGATTACATAATGAATAATATCCTCCCCTTTAATGTCTTTTTTTATAACAAAAGTTCCTTTCGAAGTGTGCTTTGGCTTTTTAGTTGCATCATCAATTTCAGGCTGTTTTATCGCACCATAAATACTATCTTGATGCAACGAACCTCTAATGGTGTCCCCTTGTTGTACTCTGGGTATTTTTCCTCCCTGCTTGTTAAGTTTATAAATAATCTTACCATTCGTGTCTTTTTTGGGAATCGCTTTACCATTTTCATTGCGTTCTATTTCTGCAATAAACTGCTTTTTACCCCTAACTCTAATGATTTTTTTAGACTGTTTTTTTACATTATCTGGCGTATAATGTGATACTAAAATTTCTTCTTCAATCTTGGCTAAATCTTCTTTAAAAGTTTTCCAAGGTTTAGAATCTGCTAATAATATTCGCGCTTCTTTAATTTTTCCTTGGTCTTCTTGTGTCCAAGCGTGAGCCAAAATATCATATTTATCTTTGGTCATACAGGCAATAGTAATTGCATCTAAAGTGTGGTGTGTATGCTTGCTCCTGTCTTTTTCGTTAAAGTATTTTTTTCCATTTTCTTGGTAACTTTCTTGTATACCCCAAATTTTTCTAAACTCGGCAACCATTCCTCCTTTTACAGACTCTACTCTTTTGAAATAAGATTTTAAATATGCTTGCGAATATTTTGTAATAATACCAGTATCTGGTATTTGGCTATTTTTAAAGCCGACTTTCGGCTCTTCCCAAATAAAACGATCATATTTACCTTGTAAATAGTTTCTTTTTAGATTCAAATAATGTCTTCTTCGTATTTTTTTATCTTTTTGCTCTTTGGTTACGGCTGATTTTATAGAACGAGAAATTATTTCTATTTCTCTGCTTAAATTATCTGCTGTTTCTTTCCAATGTGCAATTCTTGGAAGTATTTCTAAATAATTAGATAGTTCTGTAGGCATTTTTACCCCTTTAACGTCTCTATTAAATAGCTGACTGCAAAGTGTTTTATTCATTTGAGAATTATCTTGTGAAATACTTCTCGGGATGGTGTGCTCTATATCGTATTTTGGATTACTGCCAATAATATCACTGATACTTATATTCTTCCCTTCTTCATAAATTTCAGCTTTGTTTTGTTCCAGCCATAATTGATACCTTAACAAATCATCTTGGTTAGGTTCTATCTCTTTTTTACATTCTTCAAAATATAGTTTCTTAATTTCAATAATATACTTTTCTCTTTCATTTTTTATTTCGTTTTGATAATCTTGTATTCCTTTTCGTTTATTGGCATCGTTTAATTCCCGTGCCATTTCAATATGAATTCTTGTTTTTTGGTCAATTTGACCTTCAAAAATAAGTGTGTTTAAAACTTTACGCAATTGATGTAACGCCCGCATTGCCATAGGGTTTTTAATAGATGGTGTTAAAGGACTACCTAGAACTATTTTTTCGTTGCCTAATTCATCTTTTATTATTTTCTTTTTAAAAACTTCAATATCAGATGGGTGGTATAGTTTTTTGATTCTTTTTTCATCAGTACAATAAATAGTTCCATCATTATTTTCTCCTTTTAAAAACTCAATTACTTTTTCATCTAATCGTTTTATTTTTGCAAACTCAAAGGCTTTCAATTGTTCAATAAAAACTAAAAATAAATTATTTAAAATGGAAGCTTTTTGGTTTTCATTGTCAATATTATTGTATTTAAAAAAGATTGCTAATTTTTTATTCAAATCCTTTTTATATAGCCCTTCAGCTTGTTTAGAATAAAATTGTTGATTGCCATCTTTATGAGGTTTTATACACTCCTTAATTAAAGAGTTAACTACTTCTAATAACCCATTTTCATAAGTATGGTTTTCAATAATTTCAGCAATTTTCTTTTGAATTTCTATTCTTAGGTTAGTATCCTCCCAAATATCCTTATCAACTATTTGCTCAATATTTGCCATAAAAACAGCATGAGAATATAACAAACCTTGTTTTAGGTATGGTAATATTCTTGTGATTGCGCTCAAACTTAAATTGCCAAAGTCTTTCTTTAATCTAATTTTACTAAATACTTTTGAATTTTTATCATCTAATTTTAATTTTTGTTTGGCATATTCCTGTAAATAAATATCGGTACTTGATACAGATAATAAGTGCCATAAGTCTCTATAGTCCACTGTACTTGTAACTTCATCCCCTTTTGAGTTTAATGTGGCATAAGTGTAAACTTTTGTTTTCCAGTCTTCCCCAATTACATTTTTTAAAGATGCCGATACTAGACATCCAGACACAGTATCGGTTGGTTTGTAGTTGAACAAATAATGATAATTATTCTTTTTAGAAGATTTATAAAAACCAAATGTTGCGCCTTTTGGTATAAGTTCTTTTGATAAATCTTCAAAGTTGAAATTGTCTTTTTTTCTATAAAATTTAGGAATTAAATTCAATTTTTCTTCTTGCGATAAAAAACGCAAAGTTTTATCTTCTTGCGTTCCATATCTTATAGTATTTAAATAAGTCCACATTCTATATTCTTCAAAATCAGGATGAGAAATAGCACAACGAGATTTGCTTTTTTCAAATGAACATTTGCCAATTAATCCTTTTTGAGATTTTAAAGGGCGTTGAAAAAATATGGCTCGATATAATTCTTTAACTAAACTAAAATATCGTTTTTCTGGTAATTGTTCTTTCTCATAAATCCCCAGAATTTCTTGAGTTTTACAAAGTATTTCAAACTCTTTTAAATAGTGTTCTTCTCTAGCAGTATATTTATTACGTATTTTATCTTTACTATATAAACTAAAGAAATATTGCCCTAATGTTGTAAAGTTGCCAACCTTCATTTCATACGAAATTTCTCCAATTCCGCTTTTTACAGCTCCTAAATCTTCTTTTCTATTTAATCTTTCAACGACACCCTCTTTGGTTTTTTCAAAATTATTTTCATTTTTCTTAATGATTGCAAACAACGCTTTATATAATGAAACTAATTTTTTATCTCCTTCATCTAAATCTTTTGCATAACCGCCTTTTATGTTTTCATCTATAATTCCAATTTCAATAAAATACTCCTTAATTTCTGTTAGCAATTCTTCAGTTGTATCCAAATCTTCAATTAAGGACTGAATTTTTGGGCAATGTTCTTCAAGTATTCCATCAGCAGACTGATCTAAACGGTTGCTTAAAAATCCTCGTCTTTGAGCTATATGATATAATGCCCTTCCAAAATCGTATAATTTTACTTTCTCTTTGCTTGCGCTATCTCTAAAAGCATAAGGATTTATATTTTCATCATCATTGGTTCGCAACCATTTTAAAAATTCAGGATTTAGTGGATATTTTTTAAAACCAGATTTTTTCCATTCTTCAACATCTTTAAGAGATAAAGGACACATATTATTTAAAGAAAGTACTTTTAAAGTTTCATATTTTCTCAACTTCCTTCTGTATTTTAACCTTCTTGCACTTCTATAGCCTGTTCTTTCGGCCGCACGAGAACTTTCAATACCTTTTTCAGATTTTACACCCTCGGAAAATATTCTAACTCCTTTATCAACAAGCGAAAATTCATCGTTTTCTTTCTCAACAATCGCCCAACCTATCGAGTTGGTTCCTAAATCTAGTCCTAAAATTTTTGCCATGTTTTCAATTTTTCAGAACTCTAAACTTACAAAAAACTCTTAAAAATTCACTGAGTTAACCACAGTATTTTCTAAAAATTTTTGATTATATTTACATCTGATTAAAACTTCTAATCTTTAATCTTATCACAATAAGGCTATATGCCGTAGGTGAAAACCTTAAGTCCTGCTTCGGTGGGACTTTTTTTTGCATTTAAGCCGAATACGAAACCTAATCGGCTCATGAATTATAATTGGCAATAGAAAGCCTAGTGGAATTCTCAATAGGATAATAAGGCTGATGAAGAATTGCTATTTGAGTTTTTTGAATGCATTGACCGTATTATTGCTGTTTTAGAAGGCATAATGAACGCTACGAAATATAAGGGCATCACTAGAACTTTAAAAGCAACTGCTACTAGAGATTTACAAAATTTAGTGAAACTACATATTTTAAACCCAATCGGTGGCAGAAGAAGTAAGCGGTATAAGATTTTGTTTATAATAAAAAAGCCTTCAATTTTCATTGAAGGCTTTTAATATTGGCGGTCCGGACGGGACTCGAACCCGCGACCCCCTGCGTGACAGGCAGGTATTCTAACCAACTGAACTACCGAACCGTTGCTTTTAGCGGTTGCAAATATACATAGCTTATTTAATTGGACAAACAATTTCTACTAAAAAATCTGATTTACCTGAAAATAATTCCGTTTTACAAAGTAAAATTTAGTTCAAGCTTAAAAATCAAATACTTGCAGAATGTTGCCATATTAATATTCTTTATCCATAAGGCATAGAAAGCTTAAACAAAAGGCTTCAACATCACAATAAGCAACCTTAAAATACCTTGAGAAGTAAAATTTATTTGGATTATTTTGAAAAAACTATTTTTTTAAAATACCATTGAATCTAAAAAATGATTAAAAAAAATCCATTCATGAAAAGTTTAAATCACTTCTAAATATATTTTATATCATTTAAAAACAAAGCATGTTTTTGATTTTTAAAAATAGAAAAATCTATCGCGCTTTCTTGCCCTGGAAACGGAGCGTAAAAATGTTCTTTGGAATGGTTTCTCCAAATTAAAACCCAAGCGGTACCAGACTTTGCAATTACTTGGTCTAATATATTTGTCCACCAACTTGCATGTGTAACTTTTTCTAATCCTATTTCGGTTATGGCAAAAGGTTTACTTTTTTCTGTAGCAATGGTTTTTAAGATTTCAAGATTAATTTGTAGTGTTAGTCTAAATTCATCTTCCGTTCTGTGCTGGTATAAATCTATCCCTAAGCAATCTACGTAAGCGTCTCCAGGATAATTTAACAAGTAATCCGTTGTGTTCTGGACTAAATTAGGGGCATACACATAGCACAAATTGTGCACTTTAAACGTTTTACGTAAAAGGCCAACAGTTTGTTGCCATAATTGCTGGTATTCAGCGGGACTTACATTTGGGTTTCCCCACCAAAACCAAGTCCCGTTCATTTCATGGAAAGGCCTAAATGCTATGGGAATTAAATCACCATTAACATCGTATAAACACTTCATAAACTTTGCTACTCTCGAAAGCCATAAGCAATATAAATTATGATGTGAGCCGCCTTTTAAAACATGTTTTACAGCAACAGTAGTATCCCAGCTATTTTTCTTAGAAACAGGATTATCTGCATGCCAACTTATGGTAATAATACCGCCATTGGCATGCGCTTTTTGAATTAAAACCACCATTTCATCAAACGGTACATCGTCTAAATTGTTTTTATGTTGATGTTCTATTAGCCCGATATCAAAACCATAAACAGCAGGAAAATCCCCAACAACATCATTAATATCGCTGCGATAATCGATTGTATTGTTTCGCCAACCCACTCCGTACGATGTGGTGTCTTGATGCCCAAAAGCATAACCTTTTTTGGCTATTTTTTGTAATCGCTCCGCTAGTTTATCTATTCGAGGCAATGCTTTGGTGTCTGAGAAAACTACTGTTTTCATTTCCTTAAAATTATACTCAACTAAAGTTTTATAATTTTTAAAAGGTGTATTCATTTAATAACTATAATAGACATTATTACAGAAAATTTTGTCTTTCGGTCATATAGGTATTAAAAATCGTAGAAAAATCACCAGCAATATCAACAGGAAAATATTTAATTTTATACTGGCCGCATTTTAATTTTAACTGATGCATATAATCATTAATTTTTTGCTGATATGCTTTCTGAATATTTTCAGCATAAACATCAATTGAAGCTCCCGTTTCAACATCAATAAAGCGCTTAGGACTATTTTCAAAATCAAAATTTACTTCTTTTTCGTAATCCAATAAATGAAACAAAACTACTTCGTGCTTGTTGTATTTTAAGTGGCGTAATGCTTCAAAGAGTTGTTCGTCTTCTGTTTCGGACTGGAACATATCTGTAAACAAGAAAATAAGACTTCTACGCTTTATTTTTTCAGCTATTAAATGCAGGTAGGTATACGTTTTAGTCTGGGTTAGTAGCTCTACCTCATTACTTACTTGGTTTAATTTTGCCAAAAGCATTTGATGATGGCGCTCACTGCCCTTTTCTGTGGCATAAAACGTATCGTTATCTGCGTAAATACTTAAACCAACGGCATCTCTTTGTTTCTTTAAGATGTTCATTAATGCAGCGATAGCCAAAATACCAAAGCCAATTTTATTTAGGTGATTGATGTCTAATTGTTGCATTTTAGGATAATACATCGAAGCAGAATTATCTAAAATCATATGACATCTTAGGTTGGTTTCTTCTTCGTACCGTTTGGTATATAGTTTATCGGTTTTGGCAAATAGTTTCCAGTCGATATGTTTGGTACTTTCACCATTATTGTAGATTTTATGTTCGGCAAATTCCGCTGAAAACCCATGAAACGGACTTTTATGAATGCCACTTATAAAGCCTTCCACCACTTGGCTTGCCAATAATTCTAGGTTTTGAAATAATGTGGCTTTATGTAATTGAAACTGTACATTCATAGGACCAAGATAGCTAAATAAAATCTTTTAGATGGCTTAGATAATTTTGAATAGTAGGTTCTTAGCCTCAAGTAATTCAATACAAAAAACCAAATAGCTAAAGTGGTATTTTATTTACAGGATATTCTACTTCATCCACCACTGCCAAACTATTGGTTACAGAAGCAATTTGTCTGTTAGATTTATCTTTTTCACCTTGTGTCGTAAAATAAAAACCATCTAAAGACCAATATGTATCTTGGTTTGGACTTAATTCTAAATGCTTCAGGCGTTGTAATAAAAGGGTAGTTTTCCCTATGCCTCTTGCCCCTTTTATTCCAATTAGTCTATTCTTCTTATTTATTTCTGGATATAAATAACGCTTTTTATCTGTTTTCACTCATTTTGCTAAAAGAACAGATTTTTGTAATAAGGCTCCATTTTGCATATTTGAATATGCAATTAAAATTATTTATTGAACATATAAAAAAGTGCATTAATTTTGTTCTTTAGTTCTTATTCATTGGAAATAGATATTTTATTAAACAATTAAAATTGTATTTAAAAAATCTAAGAGAATAAAAAATATGAAGCTTACCAAATGACAGGTATCATAATTTATCTAAAGAAACATGAAATATAACTATTTTATTATTATTCTAAAACCATCAGCTTGCTTAACCAAATCGGTTTAGATAAAAATCTCAACAATAGAAATACGATACAGATTTAAAGATAAAAAAGACCAAAAAAGCTGTTTATAAGCTAATTAAGTCTTTTTAGTACCCCGGGCGGGAATCGAACCCGCACTCGTTAGAACCGGATTTTGAATCCGGCGCGTCTACCAATTCCGCCACCGAGGCATTATCTTAATATTTTTAAAATTACATTTGCTTAAAGCACCTGCCTGTTGGCAGACCTATATACCATTACCGCCTTGCCTAGCGGCAGGCAGATATTCGATCAAATAGGAGTGCAAAACTATGAAATTAATTCATTTTCGCATCAAAATATTAAACATTTATCTGCTGGCAATACAAATAAATTTCTAAATTTGCACTCGTTTATCATTCTGGAACCCAATAAACTATAAAACAAGCATTTAGCTATGTCATATCAAGTACCTGAACCTAAAATTTTTGCCTGCACACAAAGTACTGTTTTAGCAGAAAAGATTGCAAAATCGTATGGTGCCGAATTAGGTAAAGTTATTTTTTCAAGATATAGCGATGGTGAGTTTCAACCTTCCTTTGAAGAATCAGTTAGGGGTACGCGTGTTTTTATTATAGGTTCTACCAATCCGAGTTCTGAAAATTTAATGGAAATGTTATTAATGCTCGATGCTGCAAAACGTGCCTCGGCAAGGCATATAACTGCTGTAATGCCTTATTTTGGCTGGGCCAGACAAGACCGGAAAGATAAACCTAGAGTACCTATTGCTGCTAAATTAGTAGCTAAAATGCTCGAAGCTGCTGGTGCTACGCGGATTATTACGATGGATTTACATGCCGATCAAATTCAAGGCTTTTTTGAAAAACCTGTTGATCACCTTTTTGCATCAACACTTTTTCTACCTTATTTAAAAAAATTAAATTTAGACAATTTAACCATTGCTTCTCCAGATATGGGTGGTTCTAAAAGAGCTTACGCCTATTCTAAAGCTTTAGAATGTGATGTGGTTGTTTGTTACAAACAAAGAGAAAAAGCCAATATTATTTCGCACATGGAACTTATTGGAGACGTTAAAGGCAAAAATGTAGTATTGGTTGATGATATGGTCGATACCGCAGGAACTTTAACAAAAGCCGCTGATTTAATGATTGAGAGAGGTGCTATTAGCGTACGCGCCATAACCACTCACGGACTTTTATCGGGTGATGCTTACGAAAAAATTGAAAAATCGAAATTATTAGAACTTATTATCACTGATTCTATTCCTACAAAAAAGAATAGTAAAAAAGTAACGGTGTTGAGTTGTGCAGATTTATTTGCTGATGTTATGGAAAGGGTACATAACAACACATCTATCAGTTCAAAATTTTTAATGTAGCTTTCAAAGCATTCCATCCTGAATAAATATTTTAAGAATTGTTTCTAAATCAGTGAATTTACGCACTAAATTTTGAACTAATTTAATCTAATTTCTTTTGAAATTTTACTTTTAGACTTCGGGTTAAAGTGATAAATCTTTCAAAATATTTTTTGCGCTAAATAAATAGGTAGCATCGAGAACTTAAAATACTTAATTACTCTTTGAACCCCTAAGTTTTTCTATAAGATTGATTTTTAAAAAATCATAAATCACAAATAAAAAATAAGTAGTATATTTGCCGACCGTAAAAAAACGGGATTACTTTAGTCCAACTGGATAAAATGTAAATTAATAATTAAATAAACATCATGAAGTCAATTACAATTACAGGATCTAAAAGAGAAAGCGTAGGCAAAAAAGCAACAAAAGCCTTAC
>Ga0209491_10009563_pt1 | contig 11846 bp, 12 predicted proteins | sample BON02_FD_187213 | JGI IMG/M metagenome (GOLD analysis project Ga0209491, IMG submission 187213) | Freshwater microbial communities from Lake Bonney liftoff mats and glacier meltwater in Antarctica - BON-02 (SPAdes) (version 2) | ecosystem: Environmental > Aquatic > Freshwater > Ice > Glacier... | reverse complement strand
CAGGTTTCTAAAATAGTGAAGAAACCGGCCAAATTCCAGTCTGCAGTTTCTATGTGCCAGTTTCTATCTCCCGGAACCCTACTGTAAGTATAGGGCTCTTTTGCAGAAAATGACCTATGAAGATAAGGCATCCTGTGGGTCTTCGCCACCCTGTAGCACTGAAAGACAGATTAACGAGAGGAATGCATTTTGAAAAAGCGATATGACATGCACTTTGCAAAACGAGAGGTATGCACTAAAAGACAGAGAAACGAGAGGAATGCACTTTGAAAACGCGATATGACATGCACTTTTAAAAAGCGATGTGACATGCACTTTTAAAAAGCGACCTATATGCTTGAAGAGAGTGTCGTGTTCCCATTTGAAAGCACATGTGCACGTCACACGTGTCTCGTCTAAAAAGATCCATGTGTATGAACGAGATCTAGAAAAGAGACGTATATACATGCAAAAGAGACCAATGTTTGTAAGGAAAGTGTCGCAGTCGCATTTGAAAGCACACACGCACATCATACGTGTCAAAAGAAATATACATGTATGAACAAGACCTGGAAAAGAGACATAGAAAAGAGACATAGCAAAGAGACGTAGAAAAGATGCATTCACAAAAAAAATAGACAAGAGACACACTTGTATGAACATGATGTAGAAAAGAGTCACACACACGTGGGGAAAGAGACATAGAAAAGAGACATAGAAAAGAGATATAAAAAAGAGACATAGAAAGGAAACACAAAAAAAGAAACGTAGACAAGAGAAATAGTTGTATGAACAAGACGTAGAAAAGAGACAACTGCTCCTGGAGAAAAGAGAACTAGAAAAGAGATATAGAAAAGAGATTTAGGAAAGAGATGTAGAAAAGAGACATAGAAAAGAAACGTAGACGAGAGACTTGCATGAAGAGACGTATACAGTTGAGAAAAGAGACCTAGAAAAGAGACACACATGTGTGAAAAAGACCTAGAAAAGAGACATAGAAAAGAAACGTAGACGAGAGACTTGCATGTGTGAGCAGATCGTAGAAAAGGAACGTACACAATTGGGCAAAAGAGACATATACATGTAGGGAAAAGAGACGTGTACTCGTAGGGAAAAGAGACATAGAAAAGAGACGTAGACGAGAGACATGCATGTGTGAGCAGATCGTAGAAAAGGAACGTATACACGTGGGCAAAAGAGATGTATACATGTGGGGAAAAGAGACGTGTACTCGTAGGAAAAAGAGACATAGAAAAGAGACGTACAAAAGACACATACAGAAGTAACGCAGACGAGAGACATGCATGTATGAACAAGACGTAGAAAAGAGACGTAGAAAAGAGACGTAGAAAAGAGACGTGTGGAAAAGAGACGTACAAAAGAGACATTAAAAAGAGACGTAGAAAAGAGACCTTAAAAAGAGACGTAGAAAAGAGACGTAGAAAATAGACGTAGAAAAGAGACGTAGAAAAGCGACGAACATACGTGGGTAAAAGAGACGTATACATTTGGTGAAAAGAGACGTGTAAACGTAGGGAAAAGAGACGTATACAGTTGAAAAAAGAGACCTAGAAAAGAGACATACATGTATGAAAAAGGCCTAGAAAAGAGACATAGAAAAGAGACGTATAGATATGAAATTTGAAAAAGCATGCACGCACGTCAAACGTGTCAAAGAGACACACATGTATGAACTAGACCTAGAAAAGAGATGTAGAAAAGAGACGTATAGATATGAACTTTGAAAAAGCACACAGGCTCGTCAAATGTGTCAAAGAGACACACTTGTATTAGCTAGACCCAGAAAAGAGACATAGAAAAGAGACGTATAGATATGAACTTTGAAAAAGCACACAGGCACGTCAGACGTGTCAAAAAGACATACTTGAATGAACTAGACCTAGAAAAGAGATGTATATTCGTGCAAAAAAGACGTATGTACATGCAAAAGAGACCAATATTTGCAGAGACACACACATACATGTATGAACAGGACCTAGAAATTAGACGTATATACGTGGGGGAAAACCCCATATATGTGAAAAGAGACATGCATGTATGAAGTAGACCTAAAGGATGTATGTACGTGGGGAAAAGGCCCATATGTGTGAAAAGAGCGTCGCATTCACATTTGCTAGCACATATGCGGGCCATATGGGCCAAAGACTCGTATGTACCAAAAGAGGCCTAGAAAAGAGACGTATATACGTGAAAAAGAGACCCATATATGTGAAGAGAGCGTTGCATTCACATTTGCTAGCACGTATGCGCGTCGTATGGGCCAAAGACTTGTATGTGCCAAAAGAGGCCTAGAAAAGAGACGTATATACGTGAAAAAGAGACCCATATATGTGAAGAGAGTGTCTCACTTATATTTGCAAGCACATTTGCACGTCATAGGTGTCAAAAGTGACCTATATTTTACAACGAGACGCCTACAAAAGAGACGTATATACTTGAAACAGAGACCTATATTTGTAAAGAGAGCGTCGCACTCACATTTGCAAGCATATATACACGTCACACGTGTCTTCAGAGACTGACGTGTACGGAAAGAGACGTATATACGTGGAAAAGAGACGTATATGTGTAAATGAAACGTCGCATTCGTATGCATGAAGACATGTGTTCTCAGAGACCCACATTTATGAAAGTGATATTGAAGAGAGACTCAGGAAAGAGACGTATATACATGAAAAAGAGACCATTATTTGTACAGAAAGTGTTGCATTCACATGAATGATGAGTCGTGTCATCAGAGACCCACATTTATGAAAAAGATAGTGAAAAGAGACCAAGGAAAGAGACGTATGAATGTGAAAAGAAGAGACCTATATGTGTAAAGAAAGTGTTGCATTCACATTAATGATTAAACGTGTTATGAAGGACCCACATTTATGAAAGAGACATTGAAAAGAGACCTAGAAAAGAGATGTATAAACATGGAAAAGAAACTCATATTTGTGAAGGGAGCGTTACAAGCATTTCGCGCACACACATACACAGACACGCATGCCACCTCCCTCTCCGACTGGACACAGCAGCCAGAATTTCGTGTGTGCATTGCAGTGTGCTGTAGTGTGTTGCAGTTTGTTGCAGTTAGTTGCAGTGCGTTGCGGTGCACTGCAGTGTGTTGTCAGGAGTGCTGTGCGCAGTGCATTGGAAGCATATTGCAGTGCGTTGTAGTATGTTGCAATGTGTTGCAGCGCGTTGCCTTCTGTTGCCGTGCATTGCAGTGTGTGGCAGTGCGTTGCAGTGTGTTGCAGTGCGTTACAGTGTGTTGCAGTGTTCTGCGGTGAGTTGCAGTGCGTTGCAGTGCGTACAGTATGCCGCGTGCGTGCTGTGAGAAGTGTGTTGCAATGTGTTGCAGTGTGTTGCAGTGTTTTGCAGTATGTTTTAGTGCAGTGCAATGTGTCCTCGGATTCTTCTTGGGTTTCCCCAGTATCCAGTGCCTTCAATTCACGAGTTAATGGAGTTCGCGAGATACTGTAACACATTCAACACACTGCAACACACTGCAACAACCAGTGGGAAGCATCCAATACATCCCCACGTCGGAAATCACTGCAACAGAATTGGTGAGACACTGCAACACACTACACGACACTGCAACACAACACTACACCCCACTGCAACCCCGAGCAGGAAGCAACGTGTGGTGCAGTGTGTTGCGCGAAGTGTGCTGAAGTGTGTTGCTGTGCGTTGCGGTGCGTTGCTGTGTGTTGCAAGTACGTTGCAGTGCAAATGTCGGATCTCCCGACGACGCTTCGTCTCATATGGTCCTCGCTTGCAAAAGCATCCACTCGCACACGTATGTCTCACGAGTATACCGGAGAGAGAGAGAGAGAAAGAGAGAGAGAGAGAAAGAGAGAGACAGAGAAACACACACACACACACACACACACACACACACACACACACACACACACACACACAAACACACCCACACCCACACCCACCCACACACACTGACACACTCTCTCTCTCACACACACACACACACATACTGGAGTTTGATTCAAAGTACATGGTTGATTTTGGTGCACACTGTGTCAGTGGAGTCCGGATCGGAACACAATTAATTTAAACAAATCCACTTGTTCCGTTCCGAACATTCATTTCAATGAATATCCGTTCCGTTTCGAGTATTCACTTACGTAAATATTCGGAACGGAACGTCCATTTATTCATCTATCTGTCTATCTATCTATCTCTCTATCTATTTATCTATAGATATGTATGTGTATACATATCTTTTCATACACACGCACGCCTCAATTATAGAATCCGAGCCTGAAATGGTGGAATCTCAGGCGTGCGTGTGTATAGTCATATATGCACATGGGTATATATACGCACATCTATATATATATATACGTATATATACATATATAGATAGATAGATAGATATGTGTATGTATATATATATATAAATACATATATATATATATATATATATATATATATATGTTTATATGCATCTGCATGTATCTGTTTACGTTAATAATAATACAGGAGTGCCCTTGGAGAATCCTAGGCGTGCATTCGTCTGCATATACAAATGCATATGCACATAATTGTACACACATATACATGAATATATATATATATATATATATATAATTGTAAATGCATTGTCATTTACAAATGTATATATGTATACGAGTAAATGCATTGGCATTTATAAATATACAAGTTTTGAGCGTCCTTGGATTCTAGAATCCAAGGTGTGCATGTCTATTTGTGCATATATATGCCAGTGTGTAACAACCTACATGTGCATAAATATCTATATATATATATACACATATATACATACATATACACATATATACATATATGTACATAATATGTATACATATACATATATGTAAATGCATTTGCATTTATAAATATACAAGTTTTGAGCGTCCTTGGATTCTAGAATCCGAGGTGTGCATGCCTATATGTGCATATACATGCCAGTGTATAACAACCTACGTGTGCATAAATATCTATATATATATATACACATATATACATATATGTACTCTAGAATCCGAGGCATGCTTGTGTATGGACATACATGTGCATACGTATGTTAGATATATTCATTTACTTGTATATTATATATGTATATATATGAATGTACATGTAGATATAGAAGTATACAAATGGCTATTTGTATGTGCTTGTGTACATCCTGCAAGGAGCAGTGCGTGATATTGATAGAGAGTTTCTCTATCAACCCACATAGCAAATATCCAGGTGTATAACACACCCCAACACCCTCACACGCACACACACACACACACACGTGCGATATATGTTCTCCCTCACACATACCCTGCGGGCAGAATCTGATCCATTTCTGCAACCAATGACAGCGCCCAACCCATCGCCAAATGTCAAGCATTGTTGTCCGCATCACGGCGTGGGTGGCCTTTGCAGACCGTTACCGAACCAACTTGTATTCAAATAATTTGTACCAGCAATTCTCCGCGCCGAACGACACAATTCGAAGCCAGCCGAAGGTGTGTGAAGGCGCCGAAACAAACACTGATGACCGAACAGCCCTATTGAAAGTCCCTGTTTTTCCTCCACTCGTCTCGCTTTGACACTGCGGAGGTTCGGCATAGTCCCTCCCTCCTGTCTCTGGCATCATGCCTTGCGGGCCTGGGCTGTGTCAACACACGAGGTGTTGAGCGGAGAAGGGGGCTGCATGCGAACCTGGCACTGGGGAGGGGGTCCATAGTGCATCTGCAGAAATAGGCGGAAGTGAAATACCTTGTGCTGTGTGCGTATTATTATCGCGACATTGCCGAAGGCATTGGGCCCACCCGGACTCGGCACGGAAAAACTAGACCCAAAATCGGGCGCGCACGTGGACGAGGAAAACACGAGTAGACATGTGCTGCGCGCGAGTTAGACCCACAGTAGCATGTGCCCACGCGCGGTCTAACATGCCGTGGCGCTCGTCTCGCCCTTGAAAAAATGGGTTCTCTTCTCTGCGACGTGCAGCATCTCGTGTGTGCCCTGCGTGTTTGCAACCGGCTGCAGTCGCCGCAGGAAGCTGCAAGGCCAGCGACATAGCAGAAAATAGCACTGATTAAATGGACATCTATGTGTTGGTTCGGTTGTGCAGTAAAGAAAGCAACCATGGGAAAGCATGTTGACGACAAGCGTCCGCGTAAGAAGACATATGCTTGTGGCATGGCGGTGGGTGTTTGCTTGTGTGTTTGCTCTCTTTGTTCGGCTCTCTTTGTTCGGCTCCCTTTGCTCGGCTCCCTGTGCTCGGCTCTCTGTCGTGCCCCATGCTTGTGCTGCCCTTGTGAAGTCTCAACAGAAATGCAGTTCTTGATTGGTCTTTTAATTTTGTGGGGGCAAGCACAAGCCTCGACTTTTGCAGCAGACTTGGAATGGGTACCAAGTAAACGCTACAGCTTGTACAGAATTTCGACATTTGAACCAGTAGATGCACAGTGCATTTTAGCAGCAGCTGCCCAGATCCCACTTCAGCAACCCACGCTCATGGATTTTGTCTGGGTGTCGGGCAAAGACAGAAATGTCCTTTGTGGTGTCGCCCCAAGGAGAATGACAAGACACACTGGCATGGGAAAATGTGTGCATTACGATGGAAACAGATATGCATTGTCGAAAACAAAAATTGCTGCGAACAGGGAATGGTGGGGCCCGGGATTTTATATGATCACACAAGCATGCGCGCACGCACACACACGTACTTCAACTGTGAGCAGGTGTTCATTAGTTGCATCTTGGCCACGGGCTTGGGTGTTACGGCCATTATCTTTGGGTCGCAAGCAAACGTGTGTTTAACACCCTACTCATACGCCAAATGGCGCACCAGCGACCCTGCTACTAAGGAGGTGTGTTCGTATCTGAGCGTATGCATCTGTGTGCCCTGCAGCGGAGGGCGTTGCCTGATACCGCCGCGCGCTATTCCCATCGAAGCGCCGTTCTCCTGATTATTTTCTGGCACCTGAATTTGCGATGGTTGGCGAGTGTTTTGTTTGACGCACAAAAGGCCCCAAACACACTTCACCACTAAATTATCGACTGATGGCAAGCATACATCTGACAAGTACCTCCCTTCTTTTCTCCCGCCCTCCCGTCCATCTCTAGGCAATGAAATATACGAGTTTGACACAAGACGACGACAACCTGCAGAAAAAGACAATGGGCTGGTACAGCGCACCCACAGCAGTGAAAGGCACGGATGTGGCATGGATGGACGAAAACCCTATGAACTGCATCACGGAATGCCAAATGAACTGCACGGCCGCGTATGCCGAGCAGGGCGTTATGCTTTTAGATGCGGCAAGGGGTGGCTGCTCAGGCTGCTTGCGACACTGCACCCACCCATGGGGCAAAAACATTGAAAATTGCCACACAGATAAAGAATGCATTGAAGCCTCGCCTCGACACAAGGGCATTGTCAACTTTTGCCAGCCTATTGCCATGTGCTTCCAGATGTGCGCAGGCCGTGGCTACAAATCTATAGATGACAGGTGTGTGTAGTGTGTCGGAAAGTTCCGAACTTCAGGTTCGGAACTTCGGGTGGTGCGCGGATATAAAATCGGCTAATACAATTTCTACATATGAATAGACTAGAGGCACGTGGAGAAAGTTTGTCCGACAGATTGTAAAGCACTTTTGTCAGATCATAGAGCTTTTTTGTCAGATTGTAGAGCTCTTTTGTAAGAGGATAGAGCTCTTTTGTCAGATATAGAGCTCTTTTGTCAGATTGTAGAGCTCTTTTGTCAGATCATAGAGCCCTTTGGTCATATTGTAGAGCTCATTTGTCAGATCATAGAGCCCTCGTGTCAGATCATACAGCTCATTTGTCAGATTATAGGGCTCTTTGGTCAGATCATAAGGCTCTTGTGTCAGATCATACAGCTCTTTTGTCAGATCGCAAGGCTCTTTTGTCAGATTGTCATTTTTCAAATTGTAGAGCTCATTTGTCAGATTGTAGAGCTCTTTTGTTAGAACATACAGCTTATTTGTCAGATTGTAGAGCTCTTTAGTAAGATTGTACAGCACATTTGTCAGCGTAAAGGGCTCTTTGGTCAGATCATAGAGCTCATTTGTCAGATTACAGAGCTCTTTGGTCAGAGCATAGAGCTCTTTGATCAGATCATAGAGCTTGTTTGATAAAGTATGCGCGGGCTGTGGCACTGCAGTGTGTTGCTGTGAGTGCTGAGAGTCGGATGTGAGCGCCAGTTTGGCGTATTGTGGTGCATTGTGTTGCTGGCATGTCGTGGTGTGTTGCAGTGTATGCGCGGGCTGTGCTTATAGCGCAACAAGACAACGCAAAGATCTAACCTTGTTGACAGGTTTCTGCGGGCTGTTGCTGCGAAACAAAAGTCAGCTCTACATACATCGGGAATGTACTCAGTAAACTCAATAGAGTGCTCACTTTGAGGATTCATGTGTGGTACGCCAGCCAGTATATATAATTTCTTTCAGAGGTTTATTTGTACATGTACAGGTGTCTTTTGAATCATCCTTGGTGTACGCGGAAGCCTTTTTTGTTTTTGCACTGGTTTTGTTTGACTTTGAGTGCAGGTCTTTTTGGCATATGTTCAGGTCTCTTTTGTTGTATTCCTATTTTGTAATGTCGTGGGTATGCGATAACCGGGTCAAACAAAACCTGTAGATACGAATAAAGACGAACAGAACCAACCCTAACAGAACCAATCCTCTTTAAACGTACCCACTTTCTAGTATCATTACTTGGAAAGAATTAGGTCCACGACAAATATGTCAAAAGTAACCTGTATTTTCGAAAGATCGTTTTTGGCACTTCTGATTCTCAGGTCTCGTTTTTTAGAGGTCTGTTGACATACATAGGTGTCTTTTTTGGGTCATTGTGTGAGTCTCTTTTGACAATTTTTTCCGTACCTCAGGGCGGGTGCTGCTCAGGTTGCGGCGGGTCCGTTAGGTTTGGGTAAGAATGGCGAGGTTCGTAACTCGATGTATGTTGCTGCAGTGTGTGTTGCAGTGTGTGTTGCAGTAGGATGGACTAAGAATGTCAAGGTTCGTGGCTCGATGTGTGTTGTTGCTGTGTTTTTTCAGTGTGTGTTGCAGTTGGTTGGGCTACAGATGTCGAAGTTGGTGACTTGTCCTTTCTTTATTTCTTTCTTCGTTCATATATATGTTCGATAAGGTGGAGTGAGGTATGTGTCCGATAGGGTGGATTAGGGATGCCGAGGTTCGTGACTCGCGATGTGTGTGACATGATGCATTCATACATGTTGCAGAGCGCATCATTCGATTGACCTGGTTTATTCATATGTGTGACATGACTCATTCATATTTCTGACATGACTCATTCATATGTGTGACATGAGGCATTCATGCAATGTGTTGCAGTGCCTTGGACTGCCACCCGCGACTCTGGTGCGGTGTGTTTGTGTGTGTGTGTGTGTGTGCGTGTGTGTGCGCGATGACGTGTCCATATGCGTGACTTGACTCAGTCATTTGTGCATAACTCATCCTTATACTTACGTATGACGCATACAGACCATACTCACCTGGGACGCATATAGAACATACATACTCATACCATACTGATTTCTGACGCATGCAGACCAAACTTAATTATGAGCACACAGACTACCTACGCATACCAAACTTACTGATGACGCGTACAGAATACTTTTACTTATACCATACTGACTTATGACGCATACAGACCATACTTCCTGATGACGCATACAGACTACCTACTCATACCATACTTACTGATGACGCATATAAACTGTATTTACTTATACCATACTTACGAATGATGCATATAGACCATACTTTCTGATGACGCATATAGACCATACTAACTTACACCATACTTACTTATGACGCATGCAGACCATACTTAATTATGAGCATACAGACTACCTACTCATACTATACTTACTGATGACGCATATAGACTATGCTTACTTATAACATACTGACTTATGATGCACACAGACCATACTTACTTATGACGCATGTAGACCACTTACTCATACCATACTTACGTATGACGCATACAGACCACACTGACTACACCATACTGACTTATGCCGCATACTCATATTTACTTGTGGGGTGGCTACGATTAGTAGGCTCCTTCAAATTATAGGTCTCTTTTGCAAAAGAGCCCTATAAAAGAGACTAGATTCTGCAACAGAAGACATATAATTATTACACGCCTACTCATCGTAGCCACCCCATATGACGTATACAGACCGCGTGCACCGTCTCATTCCGGGGACTCCCTCAAAATCTGTTGAACTTTTGAAAGTCGTGATTGTTTTAAGTCCGATCTTCAACGTCTGTAGTGTGCATGACTCATACGTATGACGCATACAGACGGCGTGGTACCGTCCCGAGGGCAAGAAGCTCGAGTGCCTACGCGAGTGCGAGGAGAATGGCAAGTTCACCATCTACTTTGCCCTCGCTGCTATGGGTCTCGTGTATCTGGTATTTTCTTACAGTATGGCATATGTCTTGTAATATGCATATAGTATTCTATGTTGTGTTGCATATTGGCCTTGCTGCCATGAGTCTAGTGTGGCTGGTATGTTCGTGTATGATTCCACACGTATTATTATTTACGAATATGGTCATATGTACTCTTACTTATTGGCCTGGCTGCCATGGGGCTCGTGTGGCTGGTATGATCCTACAGTATTGCAAATGTATCATTATATATATATAATATTCTATGTTGTATTACATATTGGCCTTGCTGCTATGAGTCTAGTGTGGCTGATGTGTTCGTGTACTATGCCATACGTATTATTATTACATGTGTTGTCATATGTATCATTACGTATTAGCCTCGCTGCCATGGGGCTCGTGTGGCTGATATGATCCTACAGTATTGCAAATTTATCATTATATATATATAATATTCTATGTTGTATTACATATTGGCCTCACTGCTATGAGTCTAGTGTGGCTGATGTGTTCGTGTACCATTCCATACGTATTATTATTACATGTGTTGTCATATGTACCATTACGTATCAGCCTCGCTGCCATTTGGCTCGTGTGGCTGGTATGATCGTATCGCATTGCATATGTATCATTATGTATATATATAATATTCTATGTTGTATTACATATTGGCCTCGCTGCCATGAGTTTCGTGTGGCTGGTATGTTCTTGTGTTATTCCATGCGTATTATAATCTACAATTATCATGAATTATAATACTTATATTAAATTATGTACTACTACATATTGGCCTCGCTGTCATGAGTCTCGTGTGGCTTGAATGTTCTTGTATTATTTCATACGTATCATAATATACATATAATATGTATTATAATGTATATATTATTTGATGTACTGTTACATATTGGCCTTGCTGCTATGAGTCTCGTGTGGCTTGTATGTTGTATTATTTCATACGTATCATAATATACATATAATATGTATTATAACATATATATTATTTTATGTTGTATTACATATTGGCCTCGCTGCCATGAGTCTCGTGTGGCTGGTATATTCGAATATTATTTCATATATATTTCAATATACACATGTTATGTATTGTAATATACGTATATTCTTGTATGTACTTTTACGTATTGGCCTCACAGCCATGAGTCCCGTGTGGCTGATATTTTTTTGTATGATTTCATATGTAATGTGATACCAAAATAATATTTCAATATTATACATATATACTATTGTGTACATGTATATTAATCATGCGTCTCGTGTGGCTGGTTCCACATATAAAATTGTATATGAATGTCATTATGTTTATGTACATGATTATATATCACAATGATGTAATAGCACAAAATGAAAATACTTAGCACAAAATGAAAATACTTATGTATGTGTGTATATATATATATATA
>Ga0209491_10009559_pt1 | contig 11850 bp, 9 predicted proteins | sample BON02_FD_187213 | JGI IMG/M metagenome (GOLD analysis project Ga0209491, IMG submission 187213) | Freshwater microbial communities from Lake Bonney liftoff mats and glacier meltwater in Antarctica - BON-02 (SPAdes) (version 2) | ecosystem: Environmental > Aquatic > Freshwater > Ice > Glacier... | reverse complement strand
TGCTGCTGTCCGCCACCATTGCCATGCTCGCCATGATCAGGTCTTTCGCTGCCGAGGCGCTGGGTCTGGCAAAAATGCCGACAGTGGCCGGAGTGTTCGCACTGGCCCGAAGCAGTTGGCCGATCGCGGTCAATGAAACCGGTATTTTCGCGTTCCGGCGGGTCGATATCCTGTTGCTGGCAATTGTCGCTGGTCCAAAGGCGACCGGTGTTTACTACCTCGCCCAACAGATCGGCACCGTGGTCGGCAAGGTGCGGCATTTATATGAACCGATGCTGGCACCGATTGTTGCACAAAGCCGGTCACTGGAAACCATCGGCGCACACCTGAAACGCCTCACGCTGTTCATTTTCACGATCCAGCTGGTCATCATATGCGTATTTGTAATTTTCGGCGGGACCATTCTTGAATTGCTTGGCGCAGGTTTTGCTGCTGGCATCGTGGTAGTCATCGTCATTCTGGTGGGCGAATTGATGGAGGGCAGCTTCGGCCTCAGCGAATTGGTCATGATTTATCGTGACCCCATTTGGCCCCCGCGCCTGGTGCTGATGACGGTCGCTCTGGAAATCTTTCTGGTTTGGTATCTGGCGGAGACTTATGGAGCATTGGGGGCGGCGATTGGCTTTGCAGTTTCGATGGCCGCGCTCGCGACCATGCGGATCATAATGGTTGGCCGGCTCTACGGCCTCAAGGTACTCGGGATTAGACACCTCGGGGTGACCGCAATCGCAGTAGTAATTTGCCTACTCGCCAGCAACTTCATGCCGGTTTTTGCCAATCTGGGGTTAGCAGGCTAGCATTCCGCTAAGTTAGATTTGCGGGGCCAGTGTCGGTCAAACCGTCGACCATTCCATCGACCAGATTTCGGCTCATCAATCGCTCGGCGAGGCTCGACCCGTCTCGTAGGGTAGCGAGGTTTGTCTCGTTTTCCACATAGTACTTGCGGGCAATGGCCACTGCTTGTCCGGCGCTGATGCTGACGAAACGGATCGGGCTGCCCGGCGACAATTGCGCCACCCTGTCAATATCCGGATCGATCACCACGGCAATTTTGGGATAGCCGCCAGTTGTCTGGTGATCGGCAAGCAGCATAGTCAATTGGCCAGTGCCATTGACCTGCAGCCCGCCGCGCACTGCGGGCTCGCTGAGCATATCCAGCGAATTTGGGACTAATGCAGGCCCATCCAATACCATTCCCATCCGGTCGAGCCGGGCGCTGGCGGCAAATGGCTCACGGAACAGTGCATTTACCGCCGAATCCGGAAAAAAGCGTTCCTGCGGGCCAAGAATGATCCGAACCTCGGAAATCTTGTCTGGCGTTTCTGCGGAGTTATGGGACGATGCGGTTACCTGCCCGTCCGGCGTAATGACTTCTAGGATCTGGCCTGCCGCGACCCGTCCGCCGCCCAGTTCAGCAAGCGCATGAGTCGCTGCACTGCCCAGCCAGCGGCGCGTCTGCAATTGGCCGCCCAGCGCCAGATAGGCCCAATTCCCCTCATCGTTTTGAGTGATCGATAGGGTCATTCCAGCTTTCAGAAGTCCGGAGTTCACCTTTGCCGATCCAACCGCGCCGATGAACCCGGCCCCGCCCAGGGCAAAACCAACTTCGCCCTCGACGCAGGAAAGTCGCAGTCCGCCGTGCGATATCTCTAACGCCGGATCGCCGCGGCCATTGCCCGCTCGGGCCTGCGTTGCCGCAAAGCCCAGCCGGTCCACCGGGCCCGACGGCGGCACCCCGTAACGGCGATAACCTGGCCGGCCGCCATCCTGAACTGTGGTCAGTGGACCTGCTGTTTCAACCTTGAGGAGCACGCGCGGCATGGTGTTATTCGCCCTCGACCCGCTCGAAACGAACCCGGTCGCCCGGCTGGAACAGGAACGGGCGTGGCCCGTCCGGATCAAGGATCACAGCTGACGAATGGCCGATTACCCACCATCCGGTTGGCATTGGCAGGGTTGTGATCAGGCATTGCCCCCCGGCGATCATGACACTGCCGACTTTGTGACCACGTACCGGCTCAGCCTTGCGTGGCAATTGCACCGCATCAGGCACACCCCCGAGATAGGCGTAACCGGGCGCAAAACCGTACATGTAGACCTCATAATTGCCCGCCAGATGTTGCGCGACGACGTCATCACGGGTCATCCCCAAACGTTCAGCGACAGCGCCCAAATCGGGTGCTCCGTCACCTTCATAGCAGACAGGAATGCAGTGTTCTGCCGGTGACAGTGCGACCGTCTGCGCCAGCTTGGAGGCAGTGCGTATCCAGCTGCTCAGCTGCTCCGGATCGGTTACTGCATTATCATATGCGACCATCAGCGACGCATAGGCCGGCACGCTTTCCAACATTCCTTCCGGGGGGTTTTCCGCCAGCGCAGCATCCCATGCCATCACCTGATTGTGAATGACCGCATTTATAGTATCGCCAAATTCGATCAGCAGCGCGCCATCACCCAGGGGGCGGATAGTCGGGGCCTCGGTCAACTGGCGCTCATGAAGGGGCGCAGCGTGATGTTCTGCTCCAGCAGCCGTGATCGGACATGCCGCGCCATGGCCAGCGCGCCGGGGCTATCGCCGTGGATACAGATCGAATCGACTTTCAGCTCAAGTGGTTTGCCGCTGGCGCTAGGCATCAATCCGCTATCAGCGAAATCAAGAATACGCTGTGCCGCAATGTCTGGATCATGGATCAAATCGCCCAATTGGCCGCGCGGGACCAACGTGCCCTCGTCTGTATAACCCCGGTCCGCAAACACCTCGCTGTACACCGTGAAACCCTGTTCCCGCGCTTCGATTTCCAGCACGGTACCAGACATAGCCAATATCGCCAGCGCCGGATCCGCCGCCCTTGCAGCGCGCAATATCGCCTGCGCTACGGGCAATTCTGCCGCGGCGACATTGGCCAATGCCCCATGCGGTTTGACGTAGGATATGCCGATATCTGCCAAACCGCCGATGGCCGACAAGGCACCGATCTGCGCGGCTACGAAATGTTCAATTTCAGCGGGCGTAGAGCCGAGGCGGCGACGGCCGAAGCCTTCCTTGTCGGGATAGCTGGGATGCGCGCCAACCACGATCCCGCGTTCCCGGGCCAATACGAGCGTGCGGAACATCGTTTCGGGATCGCTCGCATGGCCGCCGCACGCCACATTGGCGCTGGTGACGATATCCAGCATCGCGGCATCATCGCCCATGGCCCATGGACCATAGCCTTCTCCAAGGTCGGCGTTGAGATCGAAATTGCGGCTGGTTGCTGTCATAATCTCGCCAGATTGGCCGTCCGCATCGCAATCATCAACCATAAAGCCGTGAACCTGAGATAATTTGTGCTTTCCGACCTAACAAATTCACCGTTGGGGTTGCTCTGGAAAGTGCCTAGGGGACGAGAAGAATTGAATCGCAAAACAAAGCAGGACACTCATGACCCCATACGAAATGCATGATAACATCAGGGTAGCAGTGGCCCGCTTGTGCGAAGATTTCCCCGGGGACTATTGGCGTGATCTGGACGAACGGATGGAATACCCCACCCGCTTTGTCGACGCTTTGACGAAAAGCGGCTTTCTGTCCGTATTGATTCCAGAAGAGTTCGGCGGGGCAGGCCTGTCCCTGTCAGCAGCAGCAGCTATCCTTGAAACGCTTCAGAGCAGCGGCGGCAACGGCGGAGCATGCCATGCTCAGATGTACACGATGGGTACGCTGCTGCGCCACGGTAATGACGATCAGAAGGCGCGCTATCTTCCGCGGGTAGCGTCTGGCGAATTACGCCTGCAAGCTTTTGGCGTGACCGAACCGACCAGCGGCACCGACACATTGTCCCTGCGCACTGTCGCCAAACGGGAGGGCGATACTTACCGCATTACCGGACAGAAGGTATGGACCAGCCGGGCAGAACATTCCGATCTGATGATCCTGCTCGCCCGAACAGAAGCCAAAGAGAACGTGGCGAAAAAGTCGGACGGACTATCCGTTTTCATCGTCGATATGCAGCACGCGCTGAAAAACGGCATGACCGTCCTCCCAATCCGGACGATGATGAACCATTCCAGCACCGAGATTTATTTCGAAGATGTCCCTGTCCCAGCCGAAAATCTGATTGGCGAGGAAGGAAAGGGTTTCAAATACATTCTGTCCGGCATGAATGCCGAACGCATCCTCATCGCGGCGGAATGTATTGGGGATGCCAAATGGTTCATCGACAGGGCGCGCCGCTATGCCGGTGAGCGCGAGGTTTTCGGTAGGCCCATCGGTGCCAATCAGGGTGTCCAGTTTCCGATCGCTAAGGCATATGCTGCAATGCGGGCGGCAGAACTGATGGTCCAACATGCCGTGACCAAATATGAAAGCGGCGAGAATTGCGGAGCCGAGGCGAATATGGCCAAGATGCTGGCCGCCGATGCTTCGTGGGAAGCTGCAAACGTCTGTGTGCAAACCCACGGCGGATTCGGTTTTGCCGCTGAATACGACATAGAACGCAAGTTCCGCGAGACCCGTCTGTACCAAGTCGCGCCGATTTCAACCAACCTGATTTTGGCATATCTTTCCGAGCATGTGCTGGACTTACCGCGTTCTTATTAAGGGCCTCTCTGGCGGAACTGACTGGCCCTCCCTAGCTTAGGAATGGACCAACGCGGGCGGCTGAGTCCGCCAAAAAGCTCCGCGACCGCCCAGCCCGGCAAGCAGCATCAAGGGCGGTCCAGCGCCGACCATCTCGACGTGCAATTAGGTGGCACCCACATCGTTTTTTCGTTCTTTGTTCAATTGGCGGAAAATAGGCGGTGATAATCGTCAAGCACCTGCGGATCCTCGATGGTCGCGGGTACGGACGGCGTCCGGCCATCTGCGATCTGGCGCATTGTACGGCGCAGAATTTTGCCCGAACGGGTCTTGGGCAAACGCTCCATCACATGGACAATCTTGAACGCGACAACGGGTCCAATTGTGGCGCGGACAGCTGCGATCAGCTCGCCTTTTAATGTGTCGATGTCGCCTGCACTGCCCGCCTTTAGCACTACGAAGCCTTGCGGAATCTCTCCCTTGAGCTGATCCGCAACGCCGATAACCGCGCATTCAGCCACAGCCGGGTGCGCGGCCAACACTTCCTCGATCGCCGCAGAAGACATCCGATGGCCAGCGACATTAATGACGTCATCCGTGCGGCCCATCACATGGACATAATTGTCGCTGTCGATGAAGCCGCCATCCCCGCTTTGATAATAACCGTCGAAGCGCTTCAGATAGGCTTCGACATAGCGGTCAGGTGCGTTCCATAAAGTGGGCGCTGCACCGGGAGGGAGCGGCAATTTGATTGCCAAGGCGCCGGTATGCTCCCGCGGTACATCATGGCCATCTTCGTCAAGACAATGGACGTCCCATCCCGGCAGGGCTGGACCGGTTGAACCGGCCTTGACCGGCAATCGTTCGACGCCAATTGGAGTGGCGCAAATTGGCCAGCCGGTTTCGGTCTGCCACCAATGGTCGATCACTGGCACGCCCACCTTTTGCCCCAGCCAATCAAGCGTATCGGGATCCGTGCGCTCGCCTGCCAAAAAGATCGCGTTCAGGTGCGACAGATCCACACCCTTCAATAACTTGCCTTCGGGATCGGCTTGCTTGATCGCGCGGATCGCTGTCGGCGCCGTGAAGAAGGTCCGCACCTTATGTTCTGAGATCATCCGCCAGAACACACCTGCATCGGGGGTTCCGACCGGCTTGCCTTCAAAAATGAGCGTGGTGTTGCGGGCCAGCAGCGGCCCATAAACCATGTAACTGTGCCCCACCACCCAGCCTACATCGCTGGCCGCCCAATAGGTCTGGCCAGCGGGGCAATCATACACCGCGTCCATCGTCCAAGCGAGGGCAGTCAGATATCCGCCGGTATCCCGGACAATGCCCTTGGGATGGCCGGTCGTGCCGGATGTATAGAGAATATACAGCGGATGGGTCGAATCAACAGGGACGCAGCCAGTCGGCTCAGCTGAGATGATCGCGGTTTCCCAATCGACCAGCAGCGGTGCACCGGTTGTTTTGCCGGATAATTCCGCAAGATGCTGTTCGCGCTGCCAGTAGAAAATTGCATCGGGAGTATGCTTGGCTACGGAAACGGCGACGTCGATGATCGGCTGGTAAGGCAGCGTCTTGCTGCCTTCTATTCCGCAAGATGCAGAAAGGATGACCTTTGGCCCTGCATCGTCGATCCGCGCGGCGAGTTCCGGCGCGGCAAAGCCGCCGAACACCACTGAATGCACTGCCCCGATGCGCGCGCAGGCCAGCATCGCAACCACTGCTTCGGGGGAATTGGGCATGTAAACCAGGACCCGGTCACCCATCCCCACTCCGTGCTGCTTGAGGGCGCCGCCAAGCCTTGCAGTCTGATTCTGCAATTGCGCATAGGTAACCGTCCGGCTGGTGCCGGTCACCGGACTTTCAAAACGGATTGCCACCTGTTCGCCGTGCCCTGCTGCGACGTGGCGATCCACACAGTTCCAGGTCGCATTGATCTTAGCGCCGGCAAACCAGGTTGGGATCGGCTTTGCCTCGCGGTCCAAGACATGGTCCCATTTCCTGTCCCAATCGAGCGCATCTGCCCGAGCGGCCCAAGGATCGGCGATAGCCTGCTTCGCTAATGTCATATGATCATCCATCCCAAAACCATCGGCCTGCTGCTGCCAGCGGTCCCCCACATTCTAAGCATTGTCCAGTCTGTGACTAATACTGTCAGACTGGCGCCAGAAAACCGGGATGCGTTAAGCCCGATTAGCTTCGGGCTTTGCTTGCACGGCATTTCCAATCAAACGCAGAACCAGATATGCAATGATCGAAACCGCAAGGCCAACAAGGGATTTCGCGATCCAGTCAGGAGCAAGGAAAGTTGACCCTGCGCCCGCCCCGTAAGCTGCAAATGCGGCCCAATTCCATCCGGGCCGCTTCGATACATCATCGCTGATATCGCGCCTGCCGAAGATGTAGAATTCAACCAACAGCGGGCCGATCAGCGGCGGAGCCAAGCTGGCGAGCAAGTCGATCCAATAGATGAACCGCGCATAGATGCCGAGGCCAAGCACTGTGCCGATCAGACCGCAAATCACGGTCATCGTCTTTTGCGGTCGGCCAAATACGCTGGAAGTCTGGACGGCGGGCAGATACAAATTGGTGTCGCCTGTGGTCCACAGGGCGAAGCTCATCGCGATCACCCCGACCGCGCCCACAATTGCGCCTTGGGCCAACATATATGTGGTGAAATCATAGCTGCCTGAAACAACCCCGCCCATCGCCCCGAGTATCTGGAGGAACCATTGGGCGACGATCATCACGATAAACGGGATGGCTATTGCAACCCATGCCTTTTTCGCGAAGCGGGTATATTCCGGCATCACAATCGCGCCGACGATCCATGAACCGACGACAAGGTTGATCGCCTGCATCATGGTGAGCGGGCTGTTAGAAGCGCTCGCGTCAGACAGCGCCAAAAATCCGTCCCAACCGCCTGCCGCGGATATGTTTATCGTGCCGGCATAGATGCCAACAACAATCAGGATTATTGCTGCAGGCAGGCTAACCGCCTCCAGTCCGCGAACGCCGAAGTAAGTTGTTGCGGTAAACAGCAGCCCGGCGAAGATAGCGACCGCGTAAAACGCGCCACTGTCAAAACTCTGTGTCCAGGCAAAACCGAACGCCCCGACCACGATGCCTTGCCAGCAAATAGTCAGTGCGGCGACGAACAGGACCGGTACCTTGGCCCCGTGAACGCCAAACACCCAGCGGAACAGCAGGCCGCTGTTACACCCTGTCTTGAAACCGATATAAGCGACCGCAGCGCCGATCACGAAGTTGATCGTGTTGCCAATCGCTGTCGCTTGCAAAATATTGCCGAAGGTCATTCCGTTGCCGAGCGCGCCGCCGACAATTAGCCCAGTGACGAGAAACCCCCAGCCAAACGCCAGCGTCAACAGGCCCAGCGTATCTCGCCGTTGTTCTGGACGGAGGGGTTCATGAGGATTGTCAGCCGCTGCTTCGCGTTCTTCATCTGACAGGTGCCACCAACTCTTCAACCACTCTTGCATATGCCCTCCAGCCAATCGTGTCGTGCTGTCCCAATCCCCGCAAGCAAAATGCGTAACTTCGGCGGATGGATTTGGAAAGCATGACGAGCAGAATGCTCCAGTCTGCGAGGAATGTCTTATCGAGAGTTACACAATTGCTGATCCGGAACCACCGACAACAGAGACTTCAATGGCTAAACTCAGCAAAGCGCCAGCCGACTGAACGCCCTTGAAGCTCTGCTGTCTACCGCGGCCTTTTTCGAATGACTTCAAAAACGATATGGTATCCGAACGCTTAGCGCCATATCGGGACTATCATCGGTCAGCCCCACTCCGACATTTGTGACCAAAGCAATGTTCTCGCCAAGTGACAAATGTGTAGTGAAAAGTTGGTGTCCGGCGCTGTGATGTTCAATCGTTGGCTAATTCTGGCACTCTAAGCTGCTTGGCGAAGTCTTGCTCGTGATACACTTTCACAATCTGGGCTAACGTAGAAACCGCCAATGTCTCAGGGTCGCGAGACGAATGGAATACGCCAATCGGAGCGGATATGTCCTCGATTTGCGCTTCGGCAATTCCTGCCGCCAGCAAAGTATCCCGGCGGAAGGCATGGGCCTTTCTGCCGCCCATCGCCCCAAGATAGAAATGGGGCTGATAAATAGCATGCGGGATGAGCTCCACCTCCCAGTCATGATCGTGGAACATAAATGCGATGGCAGTCCAGGGGTCTGCCGTAATCGCACCAATCTCGCGCGTGGATTTGAGGTGGTGGGCGGCAAAGCCTTCTGCTTTGAGATCATCTGCCAACGCGGGGTCAGAAGTGAGAACGTCAATATCCGCTCCGAATGACCGCCCCTGCCGTGCCAGACATTTGACTGTCTCGCCGTGACCGATCACGAGTATTCGCGGGTTTGGCCAATGCCCGACACGAAGAGTTTTTTCTTCAGTATCAAGCCGGGTTTCAGTCCATCCATCCAAGAATGAGGCATCACCGCTCTCGACCGGGAGGGACAGGCCGAAGGGCTCTCTTTGTTTGATCGCGTTGCAGCAAGCTCGAACTACGTCCTCTGGCAGATCAGGCAAGAAATGCACATCCAACCCACCACCGCAAGGTAAGCGAATGTCGAGGTAACGAGAGCCTTCGCCAAATCGGACGATGCGCGGCGTCCCTGCTTCCAGGCACTCAAGCGCTTCAGCAACCACCGCCGCCTCGATACAGCCTCCTGAAAGCGAGCCAACAAAAGCTCCATCGTCACGGACCGCCATATGCGCTCCGGGATTGCGCATGGAGGATCCTGAGACGGAGGTTACCGTGGCCAAAACAGGCCGATTTCCCCGTGCGATGGTTTCCTGGAGGAACTCGAACACTTTTGGATTATCCATGTCTCTCTATCCGCACAAAAATAAAAATGGTGACGCCAATGTTCCTATCCCAAGCAAGCGCTCCAGCGATTCATGTGGTACGGCTTGGCAAAACCTTCATCGGTTCGGGCATGCAGCAAGTCATGGAGTTTGGGTAGACTGCAGTTTTCTGGTGAAGCGCTGGAATCTTGCGTTTGATCGCTGGGCGGCCCGCACAAATCATCTGCCCCGATATACATCAGCGTGTTTTGGGGATAAGCGCGAACGACCATGAGAATAGTAGGGATGATACTCGCGGCTGGTGCCTCTAGGCGGTTCGGGCGCGGTAACAAGCTGCTCGCACCCTTTCGCGGGAAGGCGCTTGTGCTTCATGCCGCCGAAGCTTTGCATATGGCTTCGGTCAACAAATTGCTGGCAGTGACCTCGGATCCAGAAGTGACCGCGCTCTTGCCCGAATTCCATCATATCACGGGCGAAAAGTTGCTCTCTCAAAATATTGCGCACGGGGCGGCATGGGCAAAATCGCAAGGCGCTGACCGGCTCATCGTGGTCTTGGGCGACATGCCATTTGTCACGTCTGCGCATTGCGACCAGCTGATCGAGCGATGTTCGGATTCCAGCGCGTCAGCCAGCAGTTCCGGCGGAGTGCGAAGCCCGCCAGCCTGCTTTCCATCGGCGATGTTCGACAATTTGATTGCGCTGACGGGCGACCGCGGGGCCAAGGCGCTAATTAACGCGATCCCGTCCCAAAGCATAATCGATGCCTCGAGCGGAGAATTGCTCGACATCGACACACAGGCGGAACTTAAAGCGCTCAAAGGCTAATTGCCATGACCCGCGATGCGGTGTCACAGCGATTTCGGCACGCCGTCAAGCAGGATAGTTTTTGCTTCGAGAAACGCCTTCAGTCCCGCGACCCCGCCTTCACGGCCGATCCCAGATTTCTTGAAACCGCCAAATCCAATTGTGAAATCATTCCTCGGGCCATTTTGCCCGACCGTGCCGGTACGCACGCTGCGCGCAACATGATATGCCTGCTCCAGATCGTTGGTGAACACAGCGCCAGATAGCCCGAACTCGGAATCGTTAGCGATCTCTATCGCGTGATCAAGATTATCATACGGCATCACGCAAATGACCGGTCCGAAAATCTCTTCTTGCGCAATACGCATGTCGGTTGTGACATTGGCGAAGATCGTCGGTTCCATGAAATATCCCGTATCGAGATGGGCTGGACGTTTTCCGCCGCTGGCCAGCGTAGCGCCTTCGGCTACGCCAACAGCAATAAGTTCTTCGATTTTCTCGAGCTGGCGCTTCATCGCAACCGGCCCCAACACCGTATCCTCATCAAAGGCGTGGCCAATTTTAACGCCCTCGGCGATCACCTTCATCTTGGCGACTAACTCGTCATGCCGGTCCCGGCTGATCAGTACTCGCGACAGCAATGCGCAGTTCTGCCCGGCGATGGCACAAATGCCGTCGACCATTTCCTTGGCAACCACATCAAGATCGTAATCGTCCAGAATGATGGCAGGCGACTTTCCGCCCAGTTCCAGCGCGCACCGTGCAATGCGCTCACCGCAAACCGATGCAATCCGCTGACCGGCGGCCACACTACCGGTAAAGCTGACCTTGTCCACGCCCGGGCGCCGAACGAGGTAATCAGACACATCCCGGTGCGCGCACAGCAAATTCAGCACGCCGGCGGGCAGTCCAATCTCATCAGCGCATTGCGCCATGATATATGCCTCCAGCGGAGTTTCCGGGGCAGGCTTCATGATTACCGTGCAGCCAGCAACCAATGCCGGGCCGACTTTGTTGAGCATCGTATTGATCGGAACATTCCACGGAGCGATTGCAGCGACCACGCCGACCGGCTCATACGCCAGCAGACCTACGCCCTCGCCCGCAATCTCGCGCTGTTCGACGAAATCCATATTCTCGGCAATGTCGATATATTGGTCCATCGCATTAGTCAGAAACGGCGCAAACATCTTGGCCACATGGTAGGGCATGCCGATCTGATAGGTCCAGCAAACGGCCATTTCTTCCGAGCGCGCGACGATCGCTGCTGACAGCTTGCGCACCCACTCAGTCCGTTCCTTCACCGCCATGCTCGGCCAAGGCCCCTTATCAAACGCCTTGCGCGCGGCGGCCACCGCCAGATCGACATCTTCTTCAGATGCCTCAGCAACCCGCGCCACAACTTTCTCGGTATCCGGAGAGACCACCTCGATCATCTTGCTGCCATGCGCGTCAACCCATTTCCCGCCCACATAGATCTTGTCGACAGGGATGTTCGTCAGGTCGAGTTGGGGATGCTGGTCACTCATGAAATTTCCTTTTGGCATTTTGGACGCTGTTTCGACGCACCTACATCAAGGCCATGTCATTCAACTGCGGAAATTCCAAAGTGTCCGCACAGCGTATTCTCTTCATGTTCGG
>Ga0209491_10009558_pt1 | contig 11851 bp, 4 predicted proteins | sample BON02_FD_187213 | JGI IMG/M metagenome (GOLD analysis project Ga0209491, IMG submission 187213) | Freshwater microbial communities from Lake Bonney liftoff mats and glacier meltwater in Antarctica - BON-02 (SPAdes) (version 2) | ecosystem: Environmental > Aquatic > Freshwater > Ice > Glacier... | reverse complement strand
CCGGGTCGCGCAGCTGGACCTCCTTGACGACGACCGCGCGCACGTTGTCCTGGAGCTTCATGCGCCTGGCGCCTGGCCTTGGTGTTGGCGGCGCTGGCGGATCTTAGCGCAAGTTCTTGAGCTGGCGCTGTGCCAGGTGCACCGCCCGGTCAGCGAACCGCTGCTGGAGCTCCGCGCGCCGCTGGTCCGCCACCTGCTGCAGGTGGCTGAGCCGGCGCCGCGCCTCGTCCCGTTGACCCTGCTGCTCGAGCTCCGCGGGCAGCTCGTCCTCCTTGACCGCACGCCGCTCTGCTGCTTGCTGGTTGCTGGCCTTTTGTCTCGAGCAGAAAAATTATTTCGGTCTCGGATAATAATTCCGACGAGACCAAACCCCGGCGGTATTTTTTCAAGTCGCTGGGGAGGGAGGGGGTGCCTTGAGAATCCTATAACCGTGCACGGCCAAAATTGGCACTTTGCACGCTGCACAGTTTCGTGCACGTCGTACGAATTTTTCGTGCACGGGGCACGCGCGTGCGCCCTGGCGCGCGGTGGAGTCGACCGCGGGCGCGCTCGCCGGCTCCATAGTCGACCTTGACCACGTGGGCGACCCCCCCGGCCTCGCCGGCGGCGCACTCGACGCCTCGCGACCGTGTCTAGGCGCCGTCGCAGACGCCAATCACTGGTCAGGATCAACGCGCAGGTGCGATGCGACTCGGAGCGGGCGCGGTGCAACGGCTTAGTCATGGGAGGCGGTCCTCGCGTTATCAGAGCCGCGCCTCTTACCCGCCCCCCCCCCTGCCCCAGTAGGTGGGTGCGCGGCCGCTAAGAGCCACGATGTCCGCAACAGCCATCGGGCGCGGTCGAGCGACATGCATCGGACGCCGATGGCATGCTCCTCGTGGTTAGCGGTGGCTGCGACACCGCCTATACGGAGTAGGCAATGGCCGCGTGCTAGGTTCGCGCGACAAGCAGCGTGCCTATAGGGACCTCTCTGCTGTGGGCAGCCCCACATCTGCTGTGGGCACAGCCCCTAGGCGCACCACACAGGCCGCGCCCACCTGCCCCGCGCGCGAGGGCGCCGCGCGCTACTCTGGCTGGCGAGATGTTGTACTGGGGTCTTATTTGGCGGGTTGTTGCTGCAAGGCCTCGTCACCTGTCGCTTCTCTGACGACCCGTGGGGCCGCTACTGGGCTCGGATTGGTCGCTCAAGGCCTCGCCAAGGGACGCTGGTGGGACGCCTCGGCCGGCCGGCTTCATTCACTCGCTGCTTCGAATGAGAGTGCTCGCGTTCTTTCTTCGACTATGGGGCGTGCCTCATAGCCGGCTCACACGTACATGAGTGGGGCTTTTCCGGAGCCGTGGCTGTGGCTATGGGCTGTGGCCTCTGAAAAGCAAAGGTGGCGCCCTGGCGCCCGGCTGTGCCGCCCCCTCTGGCTAATGTGTTTTACTGCGCTACTGCAATGTAGTGTTCTCGTGTTAACCCCTGACCTGCGTGTGCTGGGGGATGTGGGCTTAATATTCCAAAAAAACACTGTTTCTGTTTCTGTTTAATTTTTTATAATAATAAAATTAATAATAATAATAATAAACGTTATATTGTTATATTGTTAATAGTAATAAGAATATAATTTTTATTGTTTCTTCTTATTATATATATCTGGGTATAGTACAGCATAGTATGTAATCAACTATGATAATAGTTCACATAATTAAACACATTTTGAATTAATAACCACGAGGCCACAGCCACAGCCACATACCCCTTCCTAATCCTAAAAACAGTACAATATATACACAAATTAGTTGTCAACATTATGCAAATAAAAACTACCCACTCCGACCACACCAGCCGCCACGCCCCGTAGCCTTAGCGGGCCGAGATGCAGAGGGGTGCTACTCTCCCCGTCTCGCGTCCGTTTGTGGTGCTGAGGGGAGGAGGCCACGGGGCGCGCACAGCCCGTGTACGCCCTCACGCCAGCATGCTCACGCGCGGCCTGCACGCCGGCCGCCGCCACGCTCAGGCAGCATGGTGGTGCCAGCAATGGCGCTAGAGCCTGCAGGAGCCATCGAGGAATCCCGCTCGTGGTCCACGCAGGGCGACGCGCAGCGTGCTGCCAAAGGACGATCCCCGCCCTCTGCCCGTTTGGAAGGCCCGTGGGAACGACTGACGACATAGCGGGCGCCCGCCGGCAGGACACACCGCCGGATGCGCTCGCCGTGCGCCACGTAGATGTCCGTTGCCGGCGCTTGCCGGTAGACGACCCCGCGCCGCGCCCCGCCGCATCGTCGGCCGGCATCAGCGGGTCGCCTCGTCGAGGTCGAGGCCCCCTCCTCCTGAGCACTTCTCCCCCTCTTCCTCCGCTCGCCGCCCTCTCCGCTGCCTCCGCTACAGCGCACTCGCCGCACTGCGATATAGACGGCGCGGCGCGGTGGAGCGGGCGAGGAGGCGCCGGCTGCCGAGCCGAGACCCCCGCTGCTGCGGCCGAGCCCGGGCCTGCCTCCGAGGCGCTAGACAAAGAGGAGACCGCCCCTAAGAGGAGGAACCGTGCCGAACAGTACAGCACGCCGAGCCACAGCCGCAGCGCTCGCCCGGGCGCCGCCACTTGCTCTGCGATACAGCCTCGGGCGTTGCGCGTGATCTCGTTGCGCGCCGGCATGCAGCTCCTCTTTGAGCGGACCTTTTCCGACCGCCGCCGCAGCAACCTGCTGTGGTGGTCGTTGGCAACAGCGGCTAGCCCCCCTCGGTGTGGGCCGGCACGCCGGCCGCGACCAGCTCTTCGAGATCGTCTAATGCGCCCGCCGGCCCGGCATCGAGACGCTGCTCCAGCGCGCCGAGGTCCCACCTTGCATCTTCGGTAGCGCAGCGGTGAGCGCGTCAGTGCCGGCGTCCTGCGCAGGGAGCGCGACGTCAAATTGCCCGCGCGAGCGAGTGTCGAGGACGCCCGTGAACTCGAGCACCTTCGTATCAGTGAAGATCGCGTCCGAATCCGCTTCCATCGCGCCCCAAGCGGCTGGCCGCTACAGCGTGCACGCCAGTTTGCTAGCGCGTGCAAAATTCGTTTCACGGTGCACGAACCCCGTGCACAGTTACAGGATTCTCAAGGCACCCCCTCGGAAGGCCTTCCTCCAGCTACTAAGCCGTTGTCGCTCGTCGTTGCGTGAGCGTGAGTGTGTCTTGTGTGTGTGTGAGTGTTTTGCTGTTTTGCTGTTCTGTGTCGTCTTTGTTTTTGTCGTGTGTGTTGTGTGCGTGTGACCTGTTGATTGTTTAAATTATGGCATCTGAGGGCTGGGTACCCAGCTTCTAATCTTAAAAGATTTTTTGAAGCGGGGTGCCACCAGGATATGATTCATTATATGTTTATGTTTAAAAATAATACTATATTATATTTAAAAAAAACGCGCTCTGCGCGCTGCTGCTGCTACGCTGAGTCTCGGTCTCGCTGCCCTTGCTGCCCTTGCCCTTGCCCTGCTCCTGTCCCTTTCCCTTGTCTTTTTCCAGTAAGAGCCTTTTTACTTTTTACTACCCGTTTGCATGTTTTTGTTTATTTTGTGGGTGGGTTTGGGGGTGAGTGAAGGTGGGGGGTGCACACGCTCCGCACCCGCACCCCTTGACTTACAGTGTGTACCGCAGTAGCAGTAGCAGTATCAGCATAGATTGTTTTTTCTGTTTTTTTTTTGTTTTTGTTTTTGTGTGTGTGTGTGTGCAGTATATGATGAGCATATGAGCGCGTGTGCGTGTGTGAATGAATTCACATGCCGATGCCATGCTGATGATGCCCACAGAAAAAACAACAACAAAAAACGATAGTGTATTTTGAACCTGAACTCAACCCGCCACACCGCCATGACCGACGACCGACGACGGCGACCGACGAGACCACGGCCCGTGCCACCACGGCGAGCACGAGGGACAAAGATAAAGATAGACGGTCCGTAGACGTAGACGGCGACCGACCCCGCCACCACACGTTACGATAACTAAACACTCTACTGCTACTGTCTACTGGCCACGGGCGAAGAGACGACACTCGAGACCCTTCACCTTCTCACGGGCTATGCGCTATGCCTGTTGTCTAATTATACTACTCTAAAGTAAGCGTAAGGGACGCTCTACTCACGAGCGCGGGGGGACAGGCATCTCGATCGCGTCCACCTCTACGTCTCTCCGCCACCTTGCGCACCTCATAGAACGCCGCTCTCGAGGTTAACCCGCCCCCTCCCATCACACGTCTATGTAGGCCGCCGAGGCGGTGCCCTTACTGCTGTGGACGGCGCGCGCGCCCACCTCGGCCCCGTCGATCCCTCCGTCATCGCTGTCGTCGTCCGCCTCGTCGAGCGGCTCCGAGGCACGCACGACTTCTCGCCTGGTGCACGTCTGGCGGAAGGCGCAGCCGACGACGAAGAAGGCAAACGAGAGGCAGGCCATCAGCAAGGCCAAGGCGAACATCACGGACGGCTCGGAGCGCCACTTGCGGAGCAGCAGCAGCAGTTCGGCTGTGGACAGCGGCAGATCGGGCGGCGGCGGCGGCGGGCCTGCCCAGGTCGAGCTCGGTCGACCCGGCGCCATCGCCGGCGAGCTCGGCGGACCCGGCTGTGGCAGGTCTAACCCTGGAGGGGCCGGGCTGCACATCTGATCCGGCTCGAACACGTCGCACCGCGCAGCGGCCGCGCCGAGCAGCGCAAACACGCACGTCAGCACCACTTCCCGCGTGATCATTGGTGCAGAGTTGCTTATTTTGTGGCGGGCGCTTTTGGCGCGAAAGGGGATTCTATTTGTAATCTTCCGGCGGCGCTCGCATTTTCTCGTGTTCTAAATTCGGATCAAAATAACGCCCATTTTCCAAGTCCGCACTCCCATGGCCTCGACATTATCTGGCGCGGCCACGGCGCAGAGAGGGCTCCACATCAGCGTGCCCCACCTCGACCCGGGTCGGCCGCGGGACAGCAGCGGCGGTTCGCACGGCGAGGCGCGGCTTACCAAAACTAGCAGTGTGGGAGGCTCCAGCGAGAGCGTCGCACCGCGCTTCTCGTCGGCGGTGCGCGACGACATCTCCGACGCGGTCTACACCAACACGGGCGTGATGGGCCTGGTGCGCGCCACGACGCGGTCGCGGTTTTCATTCCACTGGCGCGCCGACGGCAGCGCGCACCCCGGCGGCGCGGGCGAGGGCGGCGGCGCGACGGGCGGCGGCGCGGCGAGTGGGGGCGCCGCCGGCGGCGGAGGCAGCTTCCTCCTCGACTCGGTCGATCACTCCGAGTCCCGCTCGATCGGCGGCGTCGGCGGGCCGCAGCTGGCGCGGCGCGACTCTATGCCGGCGCCCGAGCCTTCGCTCGCGCTGGACGCGCTGGCGATGTACGTCCCCGAGCTGGTGCTGCGCCAGTTTGCGTTTGGGCGGTCGCGGACCCTGCCGCGCGCCGAGCCGGTCCGCGGCGCGCTTCTATTCGCCGACATCAGCGGCTTCACGCAGCTGACGCAGCGGCTGCAGGCGAGCGAGCTGGGCCCCGCGCGCGGCGCCGAGGAGCTCAACAAGATCCTCTCCGACTACTTCGACGTGCTGATCCGCTGCTTCCACTCGCACGGCGGCGACGTCGTCTCCTTCTCGGGCGACGCGATGACGGTGCTCTTTGAGGCGCTGCCCACCGAGGGGGCGGTGGCGGCGACCCCCGCCGACCTGGGCTCGCCAGCTGACGCCCCCGACGAGGCCAACGGACGGGCCGCCGAGCCGCCCGTCGAGACTGGGGACGAGGCGCAGTTTCACGCGCGCCGCGGCTCGATGGGCCCGCCCAAGGGCCTGCTTGCGCAACCTCTGCACCCGGCGGTGATTGTGGAGGAGGAGGCGCGCGGGTCGTCTCAGTCGAGGAGCTCGCACGCGTTCAGCGTCACCTCTCCCGCTGGAGCAGGCAGGCAGGCCTCCTGGGCGCGCCGGTGCTCGGACGAAAGCCAGGGCTCCGGGCCCTTCACACGGCAAAGCTCCGACGTGGCCTTAGCACGGTTGGCCGAATGGAGCGCTACCTCATCGGAGCAGGAGCGCCAGCGCCTGGCGAAGGCGCCGTACTTGGGCCCGCAGAAGGGCGAGGGTGGCGCCGCCTCGTTGGCAGGGCTCGCCACCTTCTTCGGCTTCGGCTCCAAGCGCAGCGGGCGCACCGCCGCCCCTCGCGCGACGTCCGACGAGTCGCGCTCCTCTCCGCTGGACGACAGCCTGTCCGTGGCGGCGCTCAGTTTGGAAGCGAGGGGCGTGTCCATCTCGGAGGAGGAGCCGCCGTCCCTCGACGACATCCTGCTCGAGGACTCGGACGAGCCTCCCCGAGTGGCGGCCCCACCTCCCCTGGCCGGCTTCCCTCCCCCCTCTGGCAAGGCGGGCCCCAGCTGGACCCCTCTCGCCCTCGCCAGCGCCGACCCTGGGCAGGCGGCCCTGCGCCGCGCCGCGCTTCGTGCGGCCCAGTGCGCGACGGAGGTGCTCGAGCTAGCGAGCCGCTTCTCGGTCGAGCGCTACTCGCAGTACGGCGTCGCGCAGATCTCTCTCCACGCGGCTATGGGCGCGGGCGACCTCGTCGGGATCCACGTCGCCGGAGAGGAGAAGCCCAACGAAGCCTCGTCCGGCGTTGACACGGCCCACTCAGCAAGGGGCGAGCGGCCGCCTCGGCCGCCGGCTACCGTCGAGCGGAGGGACGGGTTCGCGCTGATGGGCACTCCGATGCGCCAGCTGCGGGAGGCGGAGAAACGGGCGGGCGCGGGCGAGTGCGTGGTGGCGCCCGAGGCGTGGGCGCTCCTGGCGGGCCACGCCGACGCCATCCTCGACGCGGACGGCTTCGCGAAGCTCAAGTCGCTGCGCAGGTCGGCGCACTCGCGCACCTGGCGACTGACAGAGGCTGAGAAAAGCTCCTCCAAGCGCGAGGCGACCCTCTTCTACCTCGAGCGCTCGGCCGAGGCGGCGGCGCGCCTCGCCGCCTACGTGCCCGAGCCGGTCCAGTACCGGCTGCGGACCGCGGGCATGAACTGGCTCGCCGACTTCCGCCTCGCGAGCATCCTCTTCGTCCGCATCCTGAGCCTCTCGCACGAGCAGACCTCCTCCTTCGCCGGCCCCAGCTCCTCCGCCGGGGTGGAGCGCATGGTGGCGCGGACGCAGGCCGTCTTCGGCGCCATCCGAGAGCAGATCATGCGCTACCAGGGAATGCTCGCCCGTTTCAACGTCGACGACAAGGGCGTCATCCTCTTCGCGGCCTTCGGCCCGCCGCCCTGCCAGCACGAGGACGACGCCGTGCGCGCCGTGCTCTGTGCGCTGGAGGTGGTACGTGTGCTCTCGGCGCAGGGGCACGAGGTGCGCGTCGGCGTCACCACCGGGACCGTCTTCGCCGGCTCGGTGGGCAACGCCGAGCGCGGCGAGTACACCTTCTACGGCGACGTAGTCAACATGGCCGCACGACTGATGACGCACGGCGCCAACGGCTCGATCTTGGTCGACGAGCACACGATGCGCGACGCGGCGCACGAAGTGCGCTTCGAGCCGACCGCGCCGCTCACGGTCAAGGGCTGCGCCGAGCCCGTCGCCGCCTTCAAGCCGACGGAGCGGCGCGGGCTGCTTGGCGGCGGGCCGCGGGGGCGCGGCGCGGCGGCACAGACGCGGCAGGACGAGCGCGCTCGTCTGGGGCGCACGCTGCGGTCGCTGGCCAACGAGGCGCGCGGCGGGCTGCTGATGGTGCAGGGCGAGGCGGGCATGGGCAAGACGTCGCTGCTGCGCGAGGCGGAGCGGATGGCGGTGGGGCTCAACGTCTCTGTGCTCAAGGGCTCATGCTCGGCCATCGACGAGGGCACGCCACTCCAAGCCTTCGGCTTCGTCATGCGACAGCTCCTCGACGGGCTGTCGCTCGGCCTCTCCCTCGGAGGCAGGGCCCGGCAGGGGCTATCTCAGTCGCTCGCGCCGGTCAACACCTCGAGGGGGCGGCGCCACGGCGACGACGCGAGGCGCGAGGGGCGCCACCTGGCCGACTCGCCGCCCCCTGCAGGCGGCAACTTGTCCAGCCGCGCCTCCGCTAGCCAGCACAACCGCGAGCACAGCATGCTCGCGACGCTGGGGACCGCCTCCGAGGCGCGCGCCGTGTCGGTGCGTTCGCTGCTCGACAACGGCTCGGCCGAGCTCTGGCGCCACGTGCCGCTCCTCTCTGGCCTGCTCGGCCTCGGCATCGCCGACACGCCCTACACGGCCAACCTGCGCGGCGAGAAGAGGAGGGACAAGCTGCTCGCGCTCTGCGTCCAGCTGCTGCGCGCCAAGGCGCAGCAGCACCCGACGCTCATCCTGCTCGACAACGTGCAGTGGATGGACGCCAAGAGCTGGGAGCTGCTCCTCAAGATCAAGCACGAGCTGCCCGAGCTCCTCGTCGTCGCAGCCATGCGCACGCCAGCCGCGTCGGCGGGAGCCGACGCCACCACGCCCGTCGCCGCCGGCGTCAGCACTAGCCGAAGCGGCCGCGGCTCCGGGCGCGGCCACCGCCGCACGCCCTCTGCCGAGACGCCGTCGTCCGTCTCTTCCAAGTCGCCGTCGGTGCCCGCCTCGCCCGCACGGGCCGAGGAGAGCAGCGGCGGATCGCCTGCGATGCGCGCGAGCCTTTGCGAGGCGTCTGGGCTCTACGAGGTGCGCGGCGGCTCGGGAGGCGCGTCACTCGAGGGCAGCGGCCGGCCCGCCTCGCCGCCGGGCAAGGCCAACCGCCAGATGCTCCTGTCTACCGCGGAGCACAAGCTCAAGACGTCGCAGATGGATGTGCTGACCACGCTGGAGGAGAGCGAGCGGATACGGCTGTGGCCGCTGCAGGCGGCCGACCTGGCCTTCATGGCGGTCGAGATGCTGGGGGTCGAGTCGCTGCCCGCCGAGCTCGGCGCCTTCCTCCTCCGCACCAGCGAGGGCAACCCGCTCTACTGCCACGAGATCATGAGCTTCCTCCTCCGCAAGAAGCTCTTGCTCCCCGCCGCGCTCGTCGACGGCGTGGCCACCCCGCTGCCGCAGGACGGGCCGGAGGGCGGCGACCTGAGCTGCCGTGTAGAGAGCAACAAGCCAGGCGAGCCGCGGCTGCAGACGGTGCTCTTCTCGCCCGGCGCGTCGCTCTCGTCGCTCGAGTCGGCCTTCGGCGCGGGCGACTCTGTCGCTGGAAACTCGCACACGCTGCAGCGGCTGCTGACGGCCCAGGTGGACTCGCTGCCGCACGAGCAGCAGGCCGTCTTGAAGACGGCGGCCGTGATGGGCGACGCCCTCACCTCCAAGCAGCTGCGCGACGTGCACCGCAGCCTCGCGATCCAGCCGACCGGCTCGCGGCTCGACGAGAGCCTGCGCCGCCTGCGCCACACTGGACTGCTCGAGTTTGGGCTAGAGTCAAAGACCTATTCGTTCCGCTCTGCCATGCTGCGTGACGTGGTCTACTCTAATCTAACCTATGAGCAGCGGCAGCGCGTCCACGAGGCTGCGGCGCAGGCTGAGCTGAGCGCGACGCACGAGGGCCGCGCGACGAACCACCTCTCGGCGCTAAAGCACTACAAGGCTGCCGAGAACTGGATCCAAGTCATGCTGCTCGCGGCCGACGCGGCCGAGCAGGCGCTCGGCTGCGCCTCGTGGGAGGAGGCGGTCTCGGTCACCACGCTCGCCGCCGTCGTCCACCGCCAGAACGGCGGTGCCGCCGTCGCGCCGGGCGCGCCCACGCGCTGGCTCGTGCTGCGCGGCGAGGCGCTGCTCGCGCTAGGCCAGCGCGCCGAGGCCAACCTGGTTCTTTCCCTCGCCTTCGACGACGGCATCCGCCGCGGAACCGACCTGGGCCGCGCCCACGCCTCATCCTTGGCCGGCTGGCCGCGCCGCCTCTCGTCGATGCTCGGCCTCTTCAAGCGGCAGAGCGAGCGGCGTGGCTCGACCGATTCGGCCTCGGACGCCTCTGTCCACAGCGGCCACCCCGGATCCAACGCCTCGCCGAGTTCCGCACCGCCGCGGCCGCCGCCCCTCCACGTCAGCGCCTCCGCAGGCGCCCCGCACACAGACTCGCTCGGCGAGAACTCCGGCGGCCGCCGCGGCCGATACACGGAGGGCAGCATCCTGGCGCCGCGCGGCGGCGTGGCGGCGTCCCGCGGCGCCGAGGCCTCGTCGATGGGCGACGTGCGCGGCGCCGAGCGCGTCTCGCTCTGCGGCGGCCACACCCCGCGCTGCGAGGCCGAGGTGAAGCACGCTTTGCGCGCGCTCGCGATGCTCTTCTTCGCGCAGCTCGAGACGGCGGCCGAGTGCTCCGCCGCCGCCACCGTGGTCAGCTCCGCGCCGCTCGCCTCGCGCCTGCCCATCGCCCTCTGCGCCGCCGTCAACCTTCCAGACTGCTCCGAGCGCCTCCTCGGCTTCGCCTGCGTGCTCATCGCCGCAGGACTCTGCGCCAGGCGAGCCGGGGGGGCAGCACTAGCGGCGACGGCACAGCGAAGGAGCTGCAGCTGGGCCAAGTCGCACAAGTCGCTCCCCGCGCTGCACGAGGCGATCGAGAGCTTTGTCGAGGCGAACGCGACCAAGCTGGGCGAGGCGCTCACGCCGCCGCGCCCCGCGCCGCCCGCGGGGCTCCTCTCCCGCTCGATGGAGGTGGCGTCCATGGAGACGTCGGCGCCCTCCTTCCTCGCGATGCTATGCCTGGCGCTCGGCCTCTCGCCGCTCGCGCCAGAGGCCACCGCCGCGCTCTGGCTCCGGCGCGCATCGGCGCTCGCGCTTGAGGCGGAGCACGTCCAGCTCCACCGCACAGTCTGCATGCTCAGTGTCGATGCGCCGCTCGCCGGAACGCTCTGAGAAACCTAGTAAGGCAGGCCACCCTCAGCGGCTGATGGTGGCCTAGTTGGCCCTGCTAGGTTTCAACAACCAACTCTCAACCCACTTCTGGAGCTCGAGGTAAACCAGCCGGCCAACGCGCGTAGCTTGCGGGCCGGGGGGTCTACTCGAAGCGGCAATCCTGTTCTCAGAGGGGTATGTGACTCAACTGCTGCATGTTAACCTGCGGTTCCCCACGGCATGCCCGTCTCTGTGTTGTTTCGTCTCTGTGCCTCTGTTATGCGGCGGGTCGGTCGGTTGAGCGTGCGCGCGCGCGTAGCCGCGCGGGCACCCTCCCGCGCTACCCGCTGTGTGTGATGTCGGATCGTGTGGCCGCCTCTCCCGGGCCCCGTGGCTCGTTATGGGCCCGGGGCGGTTGCGGGGGGAGCGGGGGGGCGTCCCGTGTGGTTCGTGTGTGGCGTGTGTAATATGTAATATCTGTAATAATATCTGTGTACAACACGTATATCATAGTATATCTCGTATTCGCCTCTGCAAGTCGCAGAGGAGGCCTGTGCGGCAAAGATGCCTCCAGCCCCACCGACGACCGACTGCCGAGCTTTTGAGAGGTCGCGAGAGAGCTCCCCAGGGTACAGTGCGACAGTTTATTGTTAAATTTTGGTGAAGAACGGGTAACGTATACGAGTATAAATTTGGTATTCACGGGTAGTTCACTTCACAGAAGTATTCACTTTTTTAAGAAGAAGAAGAAGAAGTTTGTTCGCGTTTGTTGAGAGTATCTCCGGCGCTCGGGTTAGGGTTAGGGGGTTAGGGTTAGGGTTAACCCTAACCCGCTAACCCTACCAATACACGTATATTTACGTCGTCACAATCTCAATTGTGCTGAATATCCGCCTTCAAATACAAGTACCCCGACGCCACCAATTTTCAAGTTTATATCCGAATACTGCTCGAATAAAAAATACAAAGCGAAATTCGAAATTCCCACATGAAACCCGAATACTAAATTCAAATCTAATAATATAAGCTAGTTATTCACACCCAAACCCAATGCATAATTCAAAAGTTATTGCCCCCCCCCCCCCCCCCCCCCCCCCCCC
>Ga0209491_10009557_pt1 | contig 11853 bp, 9 predicted proteins | sample BON02_FD_187213 | JGI IMG/M metagenome (GOLD analysis project Ga0209491, IMG submission 187213) | Freshwater microbial communities from Lake Bonney liftoff mats and glacier meltwater in Antarctica - BON-02 (SPAdes) (version 2) | ecosystem: Environmental > Aquatic > Freshwater > Ice > Glacier... | reverse complement strand
GAGACCTTTGCACGAAACCAGCAAAAACCCACTAGAAATGAGATAATACACCCTACGAAAATCATCATCAATGGGGTCACACATGGCGTGGAAAAACATAAAGCAAACAAGTTTTGCTGATTCAATGCTGATTGACCATGACGCACTAAAAGAGCTCGATGATGTTCATGAACTTATCGACTGGTCTCGTCTGGAAAAACAACTGGCCGCTCTTCACTCAAGTGCTCGTGGTGAAAAAGCATGGCCACCTTTAATGATGTTTAAAGCCCTGCTGTTACAAAGTTGGTATTCATTAAGCGATCCGGCTTTAGAAAAACAATGTGCACGTGATCTACTTTTTCGTCGTTTTATTGGCCTAAGTATTTCCGAGTCAGTCCCCGATCATTCAAGCTTTTGGCGCTTTCGCCAATTGTTAGAAGAAAAGAATTTAATGGTCACATTACTGGCGGCCATTAATGTGCAACTTGCCGAGCAAGGTTTATACATCCAATCGGGCGAAGTGAGCATTATTGATGCTAGCGTCATTGAAGCAAAGCAATGTCGGCCAACCAAACGAAAAGATGGCAGCACGACTCAAGATCCAGAAGCCGCCTGGAACGTCAAAGCGGGCTCTGATGGCAAACGTAAAAGCACCTACGGTTTCAAGGCGCATATCAACGTAGATGAAGATGGGCTTATTAAAGCCATGGAATTTACATCAGGCAGCGTTCATGACTCAAACTGCTTTACCAGCTTACTCAACGAAAAGGAGTCATCCGTTTATGCTGACAGTGCCTATCAAAGTCAGAAACACAGTGATTGGCTCTCCACACGCGGCATTGGTAACCGAATTATCAAACGTGCCTACCGTAATCGGCCATTAAGCAAAGAAGAAAAATCATTTAATCGGACACACTCTAGTGTTCGCTGCACAGTTGAACGCGTATTTGGCGTGCTTAAACAACATTACGCCATGGGTAAAGCCCGTTATTTTGGCTTGGCGAGAAATCGTACCCGAGTAGAAATTATGTGCGTGGCACATAATATTAAACGCGGTTTATCGCTTAGACAGGAGCAGTGTGCCTAAAAAAGGGAAATAAAGGGTAAAACACCCATAAATGGGAGAAAAATGAGCGTATGACGTTAATTTTTGCTAAATTTATTCAAAAAATTAGCTTTTAGCTAATATGTCACGAATAATAGCGGTTCGTGCAAAGGTCTCATATAAATAAAAAAGTGGCTCAATTCAATAAATCAGAAGCGCATTACACCTTTTACGCCGTTATTAAAAACCTCAGATCTGAAAAAGAAGGTCAATGGTCTGCATGAAACAAAATAAGGGATTCAGGAGGTAAAATAATGGCTCAATTTAAAAATGTTTGGGACGCACTAGAAGAGGATCCCGTTAAGCGTGAGAATCTAAAAATACGTTCTCATTTAATGATAGAGATTAATGCCAAAATTGATGAAGGCAGATATATACAGAAAGACCTAGCAAGTCTTTTAAGTATTAGCCAGCCAAGAGTTTCAGCTTTACGCCAGGGCAAAATAAATGATTTTCGTTTAGATATGCTGGTTGATATTGCCACTCGTCTAGGCCTTCATGTTTCACTTGCTGTAGCGGCGTAAAAATGGTTTTTAAAAAGATGGCCACACCACTAACGCTAGAGAAAAAGACCTGACTTGTTTGGCCTTGCTTGATTCGATTAACAATGACATAAAATAGCACCACAACATGGCAGCTAATTAAATAATTAAAATGGACTATTAATGTTTGAACAAACCTTTAAAAACATCGACGATATCTTTCACAAAGACGCAGGCTGTTCTAGTGAATTAGATTACGCCGAACAATCCTCTTGGATGCTGTTCCTCAAATATATCGATGACTTAGAGCATGAAAAGTCCCTAGAAGCCGAGTTGATGGGTGAAGATTACCAATACATTATTGATAAAGAACACCGCTGGGCAAGTTGGGCCGCTCCTAAAGATGCCAATGGCAACTTTGACCACAATGACGCCTTAACAGGCGATGACTTGATGGACTATGTGGATGGCGAGTTATTCCCTTACCTCAAAGCCTTCAAGCAACGAGCAACAGGCCCCAACACCATCGAATATAAAATCGGTGAAATCTTCGGCGAAATTAAAAACAAAATTCAAAGCGGTTATTCCCTAAGGGACGCATTGGAAAAGATTGACGAATTACGTTTTCGTTCACAAGAAGAAAAGCACGAACTCTCCCACCTTTATGAATCCCGAATCAAAAACATGGGTAACGCAGGACGTAATGGTGGTGAATACTACACACCACGGCCACTGATCCGCGCCATGATTGACGTGATACAACCCAAAATAGGCGAAACTATTTATGACGGTGCCGCTGGTTCTGCTGGTTTTTTGTGTGAAGCCTATGATTACTTGAGAAAAGGCGGATGGGAAAACAAACAACTCTCGACCAGCGATTTAAAAACCCTGCAAGAATCAACCTTCTACGCTAAAGAGAAAAAGTCACTGGCTTACGTTATTGCCATTATGAATATGATTCTCCATGGCATCGAAGCACCCAATGTGATTCATACCAATACTCTGGGCGAGAACCTGCAAGACATCACCCCTAGCAATCAGCATGACGTTATTTTGGCCAATCCACCCTTTGGTGGTAAAGAACGACCAGAAGTACAACAAAACTTCCCGATTAAAACGGGCGAAACCGCCTTTTTGTTTTTGCAGCACTTTATTAAAACGCTCAAGCCTGGTGGTCGGGCTGCCATTGTTATTAAAAACACCTTCTTAAGCAATACCGACAACGCCGCTATTGCCCTGCGTAAAGAACTACTAGAAAACTGTAACCTTTATGCCGTTCTGGATTGCCCCGCCAAAACCTTCTTAGGTGCTGGCGTAAAAACAGTGGTGCTGTTTTTCACCAAAGGTGAGCCAACTCAAAAAGTCTGGTTTTATCAGCTTGATCCTGGTCGTAGCCTGGGTAAAACTAGCCCGCTTAATGACAACGATTTAAAAGAGTTTGTAACCCTGCAAAAAGGCTTTGATGGTTCTGATAAGTCTTGGTCAATTAACGTGGCAGATATTAACCAAATCACTTGGGACTTGTCGGTCAAAAACCCCAATGCTGCTGCTGAAGCTCCACTGCGTGATCCTTCAGAGATCATTGCTGAAATTATTGCGTTGGATAAAGAGAGCGAAGCTATTCTGGAAAGTATTCAGGAGATGTTGTGATGGTTTGGCCCTTGGTAAGTATATCGAACCTCTGTGAGATCCTAGACAATCGTAGAAAGCCGATAACCAAAAAAGATAGAATTGAAGGTGCTTACCCTTATTATGGTGCGACAGGAATTTTAAGTTATGTGGACGACTTTATCTTTGATGAAGAATTGGTTCTTGTGGGTGAAGATGGCGCAAAATGGGGGCCTGGTGATAATTCAGCATTTAAGATAGAAGGCAAAACATGGGTCAATAATCATGCCCATGTATTGAAACCTTTCAGAGATAAAATCTTAGATAAATGGCTTATTTACTATCTTAATGGGCAAGATTTATCAGATTTTATTACTGGCATGACTGTGCCGAAATTGAATCAAGGTAAATTAAAAGAAATACCTATTCCACTGCCGCCCATCTCTGAACAAAAACGCATCGTCGCTATCCTCGATCAAGTCTTTGCCGACATCGAACAAGCCCGAGCCAACACCGAACAAAACCTCAAAAATGCTCACGAGCTATTTGAAAGTTATTTGCAGCAGGTGTTTAGCCAACGTGGTGAGGGGTGGATTGAAAAAGGTTTAAAAGATGTGTCTTTGGACTTTGGGCGTGGCAAATCCAAACATCGTCCAAGAAATGATGATTCACTCTATGGTGGTAGTTATCCATTTATTCAAACAGGCGATGTCAGAAACTGTGAGCATGTAATAAAAAAATATTCGAAGACCTATAATGATAAAGGTTTGGCTCAAAGTAAACTTTGGCCTAAAGGAACTATTTGTATAACGATTGCGGCCAATATTGCAGAAACTGGGATTTTGGATTTTGAGAGTTGCTTTCCTGATAGTGTCATAGGTGTGGTTGTTGACCCTAAAGTCACGACAATTCGTTACATCGAATACCTATTGCAATCATTCAAGACAATCTTGAAAGCAAAAGGCCAAGGTTCAGCTCAAGATAATATTAATATGGGGACATTTGAAAATATGGTATTCCCCTTCCCCAGTGTTGATAAACAAATTGAAATAGTTGGTTCGTTAGATGTTCTCATGACTTCAGTTCAAGAGCTTGAAAGAATCTATAGAGACAAATTAAGATCGATAGATGAACTTAAAAAATCCATTCTCCAAAAAGCCTTCACCGGCGAACTCACTAAAGAGGAAAGCAAGGGAGTTGCTGCCTAATGTCACAGCGTTATCGTTAAGGTGATATAACCATTGTGCTTGTGTACAAGCTGTGGACATTTTTATAGACATGAATAATTTATTGTGTATTGTATGTATTTGAAGATTAACAAAAATACACATAAATACGGGTGGACATTTTGATGGACATTTTTTCGGACATTAGCCGTGTAAAGCGTATTGAGACGCATCAATTTGGTGTATTCAAGTTACAACAAGGTCTTGATGTGGCACCCGTTGATGTGTTGTTACAGCGTGTTCAGGATGCGCAAGACCGATTTAGTGCCTCGCCATTATCGTCTGTGGCCACGCAGCTGGAAAAAGAAGTGGTGGTCAGTTCGGTGTTTGGCACTAACACTATTGAGGGCGGTGAACTTTCAGAGCAGGAAACTGAGCAGGCGCTGTCATTATCACCCGAACAAATCCAAAACATTCAGCAGCAACGGGCGCTGAACATCAAAAGTGCCTATGATTATATTCGTGAAGTTTCTGTTGGCGAGAATTGGCATCCTACCTTAGAAACCATGCTTGAAGTTCATCGAAGAGTCTATGATAACTTGGATGCTGACAATGAGCAGAATGTGCCAGGGGTGCTTAGATCAAACCCAGATGGCGTCGTTACGAAGGTAGGAAACGCTGATCATGGTGGTGTGTATAAACCGCCTCAGAACGGTGCGGATATTCGAACATTATTGGAATCGTTATTAGCCTGGAATATTGAGCTTGCTGAAGGTGGCGTCCCCGCCCTGATTCGTGCGCCACTTGTCCATATGTATTTTGAGATTATTCATCCATTTTGGGATGGGAATGGTCGTGTTGGCAGGGTATTGGAAGCCGGTATCTTGTATGCTGATGGTTTTCGCTACGCCCCTTTTGCACAAGCTAATTATTATTTGCAGAACATTCATCAATATTTCGCGTTATTTAATAGGTGTCGTAAGGCAGCAGCCAAAAAACGTGAATTTCCCAATACAGAGTTTGTGGTGTTTTTCCTCGAAGGTATGCTAACGACGATTAATCATTTACATGATCGGGTTAATCGAATGGTTAAGGTGGTGTTATTTGAGATGGCGCTTAAGCATTTTTATGACGATAAGACGATTAATGATAGGCAGTATGCCATCGTCAATGAGGTACTTAGAAAAGGCTCAGCGACGACATTAAAGGAATTACGTCAGGCACCATGGGCGCAAGCACTTTATAATAAATTGACAGAGAAAACCCGATCTAGAGATTTGAAAAAACTTATCGAACTAAATCTGCTGGTGACGGATAAGAAGGGTGATGTTTCCCCCGGATTTATCGAACAGTCAATTATAAAATAAATATTTGTATGTGGTTAAAAGGATATGACAATCGTGCGTAATGAAGCTGATACCAGAGCCGACTTAATCGATCCCAAGCTAGTTACTGCTGGCTGGAGTCAGGTTGATGAAAGCTATATTCGTCGTGAGGTCAATATCACCCATGGTCGTATCATTACCGGTGGCACGCGTGGCAAGCCAGTCATTAGTGACTACGTATTGGAATATCGTGGTTGCAAGTTGGCGGCCGTAGAAGCCAAAAAAGAAAGCATCAGCTACACCGAAGGGGTTCGCCAAGCCAAAGATTATGCCAGCCGCTTACAGTGCCGTATGGGCTACGCCACCAATGGTCATGAGATTTATCAAATTGATATGGTCACACTCAAAGAGGAACTGGTCGAGCAGTTTCTAAGTCCTGAAGAGCTGTGGCAACTGACCTACAGTGATGAAGCCGAAACCACAGACTATACGCCCGTATGGCGTGAACGCTTTGCTAAAATCCCATTTGAACGTAAGGGCGATTGGCAGCCTCGTTACTACCAAGAGAATGCGATCAACAATACCCTGGAAGCTATTGCTCGAGGCGAGCAGCGAATTTTACTTACCTTAGCTACCGGCACGGGTAAGACCTGTATTGCCTTTCAAACCGCTTGGAAGTTATTTCAAAGTCGTTGGAGTCTGAGCGCACAGAAGCACCCTGAAGCCGCCAAGAAACGGCCTCGTATTTTATTCTTAGCTGATCGTAATGTATTAGCCAACCAAGCATTTAATGACTTTGGCGCTTTTGGGGAAGATGCCTTAAGTCGCATTGCGCCAGACCAAATTAAAAAGCACGGTTCTGTACCTAAAAATGCCAGTGTGTTTTTCACTATTTTCCAGACATTCATGAGTGGTGGGCTGGATGAAAATGGCCTGCCTACGCCTTATTTTGGTGATTATCCCGAAGACTTCTTTGATCTGATCATCATTGATGAATGTCATCGAGGCGGAGCTAATGACGAGAGTAATTGGCGTGCGATTATGGATTATTTTTCGCCTGCTGTTCAGATAGGGTTAACAGCCACACCTAAACGCACTGAAAATACCAATACATACGACTATTTTGGTGAGCCGGTCTATATCTACACATTGAAGGAAGGGATTAATGATGGCTTTCTGACGCCGTTTAAAGTGGTGCCTATCCTTGGGACGATGGACGAATATATTTACACGCCCAATGACGGCCATGTTGTTAAAGGAAATCCTGAAGCGGGTCGATTATACAAAGAAGGCGATTTCAATCGTTTGATCACGATCCCTGCTCGCGAACAAAAGCGTGTTCAATACTGGATGGACATGTTCAATCCGCATGATAAAACAATTGTGTTTTGTTCCACCCAGGTACATGCCGGTTTAGTGCGCGATATGATTAACCAATACGCCGTTCAAAAAGGATGGACAAAGAATCTGAATTATTGCGTGCGTGTAACGGCCACAGATGGCGCTGCAGGCGAAAACGATTTAAAGATATTCCAAGATAACGAGAAGACGATTCCTACCGTTCTAACGACCTCTCGTAAGCTATCAACAGGCGTCGATGCGAGAAATGTACGGAATATTGTCTTGATGCGACCTTGTAACAATATGATCGAATTTAAACAGATCATCGGTCGTGGTACTCGCCTTTATGATGGCAAAGAATTTTTCACGATTTATGACTTTGTGAAAGCCCATTACAACTTTGCTGATGCTGCGTGGGATGGTGAGCCAATTTGTGCGAAGTGTGGTGAGACTAGCTGTGATTGTGGGAAAGGCGCTGGTGAAGAGGGTGAGACACCAAGAACATGCCGTAAGTGTGATCAGACACCTTGTATTTGTGAAAGGCCAGAACGTCCAGTATGTGAAGACTGTGGCAACCGTCCATGTACCTGTGAAAAGAAAATTGAAATTACCCTCTCGGATGGCAGAGTTCGCACAATCCACCATATTTCATCCGTGATGTATTGGAGCCCTGAAGGCAAACCCATTACCGCGAAAGAGTTTGTCGAACGCATGTTCGGTGACTTACCTAAGTTTTTTGGCGACGAAGACCAATTACGTGCTATCTGGAGTGATCCGGATACTCGAGACAAGCTTCTGCGAGATTTATCAGAAGCGGGCTATGACAAGCAAAAACTTGAGGCTATGAAGGATTTGATAGATGCCAAAGAGAGCGATGTTTATGATGTACTCGCCTACATAGCGTATGCGTCAGAAGCACAAACGCGTAAACAACGTGTGGATCACGCTAAACCTATGTTTGAATCGACCTATACCGATCCTAAGCAACAAGAGTTTATCGATTTTGTCATGAATCGCTATGTTATCGACGGGGTAGAGGAATTATCCGCGAAGAAAATGCGTGTTCTACTGGAACTCAAATATAATTCCATTCATGATGCGACGAGTCATTTTGGATCGGCTAGTGTTATACGTCAGACGTTTGTTGGTTGTCAGAAATATTTATATACTTGATCGGTTAAAACACCGTATTAGAAAATCGAAAGGTGCTGTATCAACAAAAGAAAAGGGACCACCCAGAGCGTTGGTCTGGAAAGGTTAGGAATTGGCAGCATGAAGCTGCTGTGGAGCTAAATCCAGAGCAGCTTAAATATTTAGGCGACAACTACCTTGAAAAACAGCGGTATTAGGTGATCGCGATGCGTGAGAATATGCACAGGTGAACTACGCCAAAATCAATATGAAGAACTAAGTGCTCCGAAGATTTTCGAGATAAAACATCAGAATACGGTAATTAACACGCGTCCACATACATGGAAAATTTCAAAAGCTTTGAAAATATAAGCCAAAAACACTTGGAGTTCGAGAGCGTTCAAAATTCTGTGTCAGGGTTAATTTAAATATCGTGCACGCTATCTAAGCGACCTTCAAAATAAATATCTAGTTGAGACAATGCCTGACTCCAGTTTTGGATCGGCATTGTCCATTTCTCTGTCGCATTTAATATGCCTGCGTACAGTAATTTTAACAAGCTATTTTCATTGGGAAAGGCACCTTTGGTTTTGGTTAGCTTTCGAAATTGGCGATGAACAGCTTCAACGGCATTGGTGGTAAATGATTTTACGGATCGCTTGCGGGTATTTAAAGTAGCCTGATAAATGATGCCACTTCCTGCGCTAGGACTTGATGACTATGGCGTAGAGTTCCCCCCATTTTGCTTCTAACTCATCCAAGGCTACTTCAGCACTATCTTTACTGGTAGTACGATAAACAGGCTTTAAATCCGCCATAAAGGCTTTCTGATTTTTAGAGGCCGCGTATTTCATGGAGTTACGAATTTGATGGATAATACACAGTTGTACTTCTGTTTGGGGGAAGATACTCGCAATAGCTTCAGGGAAGCCTGTTAGCCCATCAACACAGGCTATCAGAATGTCTTTAACGCCTCGGTTCTGTATATCTGTCAATACCGTTAACCAATAGTTGGCCCCCTCATTTTCTGACAGATAAATACCCAGAATTTCTTTTTCACCGTTGAGTGTTAGCCCTAACAGGGTGTAAATAGCCTTACCAATATAACGACCTTCTTCCTTGATTTTGTAATGAACCGCGTCCATTCAAACAATGGGGTAGTGGCTTTCCAGTGGCCTTTCTTTCCAAGCATTAAGTTCGGGTAATAGTGGGTCTGTTACGGCGGTCATCGCCCCCTGCGTAATACCATGATGCCGATCGGTCAATACCATTCAAGCCGATCACTTTTTTGTCTGCCAGTAGACCTTATTTAAATTTAACTTGAGTGATCGGCATCAGTCAAGGAATTTAGTTTTTTTCGCATCGATTCGCCTTTTAATTCTAACTTTATTGCCCCGTGAACCAGCCTATCTAAAATCGCATCAGCATGTGTCGATTCTCCGATCATGTCATACCAATTTTCTATCGGTAACTGGCTGGCAATCAAGGTCGATTTTGTATCATATCTCGCATCAATTAATTCCAGTAAATCACTACGTTGTTGAGCCGTTAATGGCTCTAATCCCCAATCATCTAAAATCAGTAAACTAGCAGAGCTAAGCTTATTGATTAGTTTTCGATAACTGCCATCCGCTTGTGCTAAGAACATTTTTTCTAATAGCTCTTTGAGTCTAAAATAATAAACACTACTCCCTTGTTGGCAGTGGTTTTGACCCAGCGCGCAAGCAAGGTATGTTTTGCCACACCCCGTTGATCCCGTGATCAAGATGTTTTGGTGAAGACGAAGCCATTCCCCTTGTGCCAATGAACGGATCTGCGTTTTATCTATTTGTCGTGCTGCGCCATAGTTTAGTTGGGCAAGTGTGCCGCCCACTCTAAACTTTGCTTGTCGCGTTAGGCGGTCAATTTTACGCTGATCACGCTGCGTTATTTCATGCTCAAGTAATAAACTTAACCGCTCTTCGAAGCTTTGTTCAACGTATAGATTGGGTTGTTCGTATTGCTGCAATAGCGCATCACGTATACCGCTTAGTTTTAAGTGACTTAACTGGTTTTTGACTTGTTGATTTATGTTTTGCATGCGTTTTCCTTTGGTTGGTTCATTTTTATTAATGGTAATAGTGGTTGCCACGGATATTTTTATGGTCAATATCTCGTAGTAAATCACCTTGCGCTTTTGGCAAGGGTTGCTTGTCCAATCCCTTTTCTAAGATGGTCTTTACTTGTTTTACGCGCGTAACACCTGTGGCTAAGGCGCGATTACAGGCCGCTTCAAGCCGTTGATCGGTAAACTTCTTGCCTAGGCTTAATAACCCCATACAAGCGCGATAGCTTTGCTCTGGATGCTTTTTAGCTTGCATCAATTGCATGACAAACTGCTCCGTTGACTTGCCGAACTTAGCCGCCCAACGCTCAAATCGCTGTGGTGTCCATTGCTGTTGTTTTTGATGAGCGATGGGCATGTGCAGATCAAGCGTGGTGTGCGCACCTTGTCGGTATGATCTTGGATGAACCGCTACTTGTATGCCTTGATGGTAAAGTGTGACTAATTGTCCTGAGGCATGCGCTTCAAGCTTTTGTTTGATTAAGGTATGGGGCACTGAGTAATAGTGTTTTTCAACTTCAACATGATAATCAATATGCACGCTCACCTGTTTGACTAAGGTGTAGCGGTAAGCTTGTGTGGGTAGTGTTTTGAGTGCAGGCTTGTCGATAGCTTCAAACTGACTTAGCCTTGAGCCAGGGTGTTTTTTCATTGCCCTCTGATTTAAATCAATCAGTAACGCTTGTATTTTCACGTTTAATTGACGCAAGCTAAAGAAGGTTTCATGACGAAGTCGTGCCATGATCCAACGCTCAACGATTTGCACGCCCACTTCTGCCTTCGCTTTATCCTTTGGTTTATACGGTCTAGCAGGCACAATCACGGTATCGTAATGTGTGGCGAGTTGTTGGTAAGTTGGGTTTAAATCAGGCTCATAACGACAGGGTTTTGTGACGGCACTTTTAAGGTTATCAGGGATAACCAATTCGGGCACACCACCCAGAAACTCAAAACAACGCGCATGACTCATCACCCAATCTTCGAGTTTTTGACTATAAGTTGCCTCAGCATACGTGTAATTTGATGCACCCATGACCGCGACAAACACTTGTGCCGTGCGGTATTCGCCTGTACTTGCATCAACAATATTCATGGTTGGGCCACAATAATCCACAAATAGTTTTTCACCTGCTTTATGGTTTTGTCGCATCGAGGGTTTTTGGCATTTAAGCCACGTCTTGTACTGGCGGCAGAAGTGGGTATAGCTGTAAAAGCCTTCAGGATGTCGCTCTTTATATTCTTCCCAAAGTAATAACAACGTCATGGTTTTAGGTCGTAGTTCTTGCTGAACTAATGACCAGTCAGGAATGGTAAAGCCTTTTAATCGAGGTTTTGTTTTGAAGAACGCGTGTTGCAGAGCGTTGTCATCCCACTGCTCATCAAGCGGCCAACAAGTAATGCCTAACTCTGCTGATTTACAGGCATAGCGAGACACAATTGAGGGCGAAACAGATAAGCTAGTTGCTATCTGACGATGACTGAGTTTACAGCCGTATTTTAGCCTTAATATCTCTTTAAGTTTACGCATTGAAATAGGTGCCGTTGGCATGGTTATTCTCATCATCAAAAATGAAAAGAATAACGGTTAAAAACACCTACTGGTTAGACAAAA
>Ga0209491_10009553_pt1 | contig 11854 bp, 5 predicted proteins | sample BON02_FD_187213 | JGI IMG/M metagenome (GOLD analysis project Ga0209491, IMG submission 187213) | Freshwater microbial communities from Lake Bonney liftoff mats and glacier meltwater in Antarctica - BON-02 (SPAdes) (version 2) | ecosystem: Environmental > Aquatic > Freshwater > Ice > Glacier... | reverse complement strand
CCCCCCCGCCCCCCCCTTTTTCCGCTTTTGGCGCGCGCCCAACGCCCGGCTTGGCGCGCCTCTCTCCTGCTTTGCCCCCAGCATCCCCCGTCCCTCTCGCACATAAGACAAGACCCCCTGCTTCACAAAGTACGACGCAGCTGCTGTCTGCAGCTATCGCCCTCGGCCCCCCAACCGCCCTTTGTTTGGCCGTGGTTCCTCGTGCGGCCCCCGCCCCCCGCTTGCTCCCGCTCCATTGTTGCGCATGCTTGCGGCGCGGCGGCGCCCCACGACGCCGTGCCTGTGTGCCACCTCGTCTGTGTCGACCCCCTTTACCAAATCCCGTCATAGCGGGCCTGCTTTTTCACGTTGAGTCGGATTTGTTCGCAGCGCAAGGGCGAATTCTTGTTTACATTGCCCTTTTTGCCCCCCGAGAAGACAGCGGCGAACATTCAAACGACCGACAGACATCGTGTCACTAAATTGTAACACCCTATTACTGCGAATGATTTTCGCCCTTATCCGAGCACAACAAATTGTTGAGTTCATCCGAGAACCCCCCGAATACATCAAAAACGGCGAGGGGTGCGCTTCCTGCCGCCTAGCAAGCGACCGCGCCTGCAGGCCGACCCCGGCGATTCGCGCAACTAGCGCCCCGCATCGCACACAGAGCTAGAAATTACGGAACATTCCACGCCGTATAACAGGAGTGGTCTCACGTGGGGGCAAATAGGGGTAAAATTCCGCCAAATAAAACAAGAGGGGCGGGCCGGGCGGCGGGGGGGGGGGGGGGGGGGGGGGGGGGGGGGGGGGGGGGGGGGCAGCAGCACGAGCGGGCGGAGCGCGCGTTTCAAAACCTTTGGGGGCGCGGGAGAGCGCGCAAACGGCCCGCAACGTAAGGTGTAGAGGCCGCCCGCCCCCGCCACGCCGCCCCACACACACACACACACACACAGGGCTTCACTCCTTCTTCGCGGGCGGCGGGCCGAGCCCCAGCACCTTCTTGGCGTAGTCGAACGGCTGCACCAGGTACAGGCCCCCGACCACCGCCACGCCGCCCCACATGCCCAGGCCGATGATCTTCTCCTTGGTCGGCCACATGGCCCGCGGGTAGACCTTGTTTTGTTTGAGGGGGGTGAGGGTGAGGTGTTTTGGCGAGTGTGCGCGCGTGTGTCGATGTTGGGAGGATGAGTGAGAGAAAGGGGGGCGGCGTCGGCGCGTTCAGAGGCAGCGGGACGAGAGCGCGCGCCGTCGTCGTTGGGTGGCGGCGGGCTGAGCGCCGCTTTCTCGCTCGCGTTGGGGCCGCAAGACCGCCGTTGTTCCCGCGACCCCAGGGATAGGCGGCGACGCTCGCCAAGCACGAGATCAGGCACGGCGCGCACTTGTCCGTGGCCCACCAGCGAGCTGCCCAGGCCGTCCCAATGCGCGCTCGGCGTTCGGAGAGGAGGGTTTGTCGGTTTCGCCGCGCGGAACACTAAAGTCCCGCCCCCTACTTCGCACCTTTTGCAAAAAGCTCAGCATCTTGTCTCGGGTCCCGAGAGATAGAGAGGCCACGAGTCGCTGGGTCTGCGTTCTGATGGGGGGAAGAGGCAGGGAGGCGGTGCGAGCCGTTCTAGAGACGGCCGGCGGCGGCGCGCGCCCCGACGGTCGAGGCGGCGGCAAGAGGCCCCGCCTCTTCTTTCCTTCGTGGGGCAGCAACTTTACACAATCTTGCACCTCGTCGCCTCGGGCGAGCACCCCTCGTACACCTGCCTCAGGTCGCTCCACCCGACCTCCTCGAAGCACACGCACCGCCACCCGCCGCGTTCGCGCCGCCGCCGCTCGTCGCGCCGCCGCAGCGCGGCGCCGGGGCGGCCTCCGCCGCCCTCGTCCCCGCCTTCTCCTCCTCCCTCCTCCGCCTCCGTCCGCTGCACGCGCCGCGGGTGGCCCTTGCCGTCCGCGCACCACACCTCGGCGCCCTCCTCCTCGGTCCACCGCGTCTCGCACGCGGGCCGCGCCGCCGCCGCCGCCAGCCGCCGCCGCTCCCGCTCGGCGCGCGCGGCCTTGCCCCGCGCGGCGCCCGCCCGGACGCGCGCGAGCGCTGAGCGCGGCGCGCCCGACGCGTCGTGGAACGCCCCGCCCGCGAGCACGCCGCGTCGCGGGTAGGTGCGCCGGTAGAACTCGAGCCACTCGGTGAGCTCGAGCAGCTCCTCGGGGCCCAGAGGCGCCTGATTTGGCGTTGTTGTTGCTGCGGAGGGTGGCGGTGTTGTCGTCCTTGCCGTCGCCGCTGCCAGGTCGTCGCCGCCCGCTCTGTCGCCGCCCTCCCCCCCCTCCCCCTCCTCCTCGTCCGCCTCTCCCGCGTCCACCACGTAGTCAGTCGCGCGCGACAGAGTGAACTCGCCCGTAGAGAAGGCGCGCGAGCCGTCGCGCCCCACGAACACGCGGTACCCGATCTCAGGGTCCTCCGGCTCGGGTGGCTCCCCGGCGCCAGCGCCGTCGCCGCCGCCGGCGCCCCTCCCCTCCTCCCCGCGCCCGCCCTGGCCCTGGCCCTGCTCGCCGCCGCCAACGCCCCCGCTGCCCGCCGCCTCGTCCTTTTCCTTCTTCGGCGGCGGGCCGTAAAACTGGCGCTTGGACGACACGTCGAACACCTCGCCCAAGACCGCGACGTACAGCTCGGGCCGGCGCACGCCGTCGTACTCAGCCAGGCTGGCGCGAGTGAAGAGCCGACGCTGCTGCTGCGCCGGGCTGCCGGCGCCGGCGCCGCCCGGCGGTCGCGGCAGAAGGGCGATCTCGCCGACCTGCGCCACGAGCAGCACGCCCGCCGCCGCGGCCATCAGCAGCACGAACGCGGCGGCGGCGAGCCTCGCGCCCCACGTGGCCGGCAGCGGAGGGGCGCCCGAGCGTCGGCGGGGGGGAGGCGCGGCGGGTGGGGGTGGCGTTGGTGTCGTGACTCGGACTGCCCCTCCCCCCTCTTTCGCGACGCGCCGCGCGCGCAGGCCCCCCGCGTCGTCGTCCCCCATCGTCGTCGCGCGGATCGAGCTGCGTGTCGTGTGTGGGTTGCAAAGTAGAGCCGGTCGGTCGATCCTAGAGATAAGAACAAGGAGTGCAAAAGTGCAGATTCGTCGGGGTCAAAATCCATCGGTCGTCGGTTTTTGCTCTCGGCGGCGGGGTCGATCACCGCCATCCGCGGCCGGCGCCGCCGGCGCCGCCGCCCGCCGCCCGCTCGCGGCAGTAAGGGTGCTGCTGCTGCCGTTGCTGCCGCTGCTGGTGCGGCTGCTGGTGCCGCTGGCCCCGCTCCGCCTCGCGAGGTCCGCCCGCCGCCGGCTCCTCCCAAGCCTCGAGGTCCTCCCCCCAGTCGTCCCGCAGCGGCGGCAGCGGGGGCGGGCCGCTGGCGGGATCGACGAGCGGCGGCGGCGGCGGCGGCGGCGGCGGCGGCGGCGGCACGACCTCGGGCTCAAACAGCGAGAACCACGGGTGCACGGGCGCTGACGGCGGCGGTGGAACAGGCGGCGGGGACGCGTGCCGGTAGGGTGGAGGCACGCGCGGCCGCTGATGCTGCTGCTGCCCGTCGCGCCAGTCGCCGCTGCCGCTGTCGTGGTGGCGGTGGGGCGGCGGCGGCGGCGGCGGCGGCGGCGGCGGCTCCTCCCCCCACGCCTGCTCGTCTTGCGCCGGACCGTCCTCCTCTTCCTCCATCTCAAAACCGTGCGCCGTTCCAAACAGCACGCCGAGCAGGCGCAGGCCGCGGCGCGGCACGCCCCGGCGCGCGAGCTCGTCGAGCGTGGTAGAGCGCGAGGCGGCCGCATCGCCGGCGCCGGCGCCCGCTGCTGCTTCCGGGCCCCGCCCCCCTGTCTCTGCCTCTGCGTCTGCCTCTGCCGCGGCGAGCGCCGCCGCGTGCTCCACCACCTCGAGCACGCTCGCGCCGCGCCCCTCGGCCACCACGCATGCGGCCAGGGGGTTGAGGCAAAAGGCCGACTCGAGCAGCGCCTCGCGGGGCGTTGGCGCGTCGCCGGCCCAGGCCGGGCGCCACACGCCCGCCGCCGGCGCCGCTGCCGCTGCCGGCTGCCGCTGCTCCTGCTCCTGTTGCTCGCCCCAGTGCGCCGCGGCCAGCGCCGAGCACGCCCCCGCCGCCAGAGCGTGCGTCGCCGCCTTGCCGCCGCGCGACACGAGCGCAGTGAGCCGCAGGCCCCCCAGCGAGGAAGCGGGCGAAGCCGCTGCCGCCGTCGCCGCCGTGGCCGCCGCCCGCGCCAGCGCCAGCGCGACGACGGCGTCTGCCTCGCGCCGCTGCTCGGGCGCCTCGGCCTGGGCCCACGCGCGCGGCATCTCGAGGACAAACACAAGCTCGTCGTAGGCCGCGGACAGGGCGAGCACCCGGCGGGACAGCAGGTCGCCGAGAGCGTCGGCCGCCGCTTCGGCGGCCAGCGCGGCGGCGTCCTCTTCTTGCTCGCCGCCGCCGCCGCGGTGGGCCGCCGCCGCCACCGCCGCCTCGGCGATGGCGCGGGACGCCCCCTCGGACGCGGCCGCCTCGAGCTCGTCCGCGGGCCACACGACAAGGCAGGCGCCGGGCGTGGCGATCACGTCGACCAGCGGCATTGGACGCTCCAGCACGGTCAGGCCCAGGCCGCCGTCGCTGACGTCGCTGCCATTGGCGCCGTCACCCTCGCCCCCGCCGCCCCCGCCGCCCCCGCCCCCGCCGCCTCCGCCCCCCCCGCCCTCGAGCGCCGCGACCAGCCGCTCGTACAGGTCCGGGCGGGCGGCGACGGGCCGGCACGCCGCGCTGCTGATGATGACCGGCCGCACCAGGACGCACTGGTTCTGCTGCTGCTGCTGCTCATCGAGCCGCTGCTGCTGCTCCTGCTGCTGCTGCTCCAGTTGCTGCTGCTCGGCGGGGCCCGGCTGGCGGCGCGGCTGCTGCTCGAGGGGCGGCGGCGACGCCGGGCGGGCGATGGGAACACGAGCAGGAGCAGCGGCGGCGACGGGAGACGGCGCCGGGGCCGCCTGATAGTCCTCCTCCTGCATCAAGACGGCCTCGACATGAGAGGAAGGGGCCGCGTCGCCCCCCTCCTCCTCCTCCTCGGCCCGCCGCAAGAAGACGGCCGTGGCGGGCGGCGGGGACCGCGGTGACCCCGGGGCGGCCGCCGTAGCCGCCGCCTCGTCCGTCGCGGGAAAGATGACGGCCGCGGGCACCTCGCCCTCCTCCTCCTCCAGGTCCTGCGCCACCTCCCAGGACTCGGGCCTGCGGTGCTGCGCCGGCTTCTCGACCAGGCCCGGCGACAGCGGCGGCCGCTTGCGGCGGCCGCCTGCGCCCTCGGCGGCCGCCACCGTCCCGGCCTCGACGCACAGCCGCAGCAGCCAGTGCCGCCGCCGCCCCGCGCCCGCGCCCCCTCCCTCGCCCGCCGTCGTCTCGGCCAGCGCGTCAGCAGCGACCTCGCAGCCGTCGTAGTGCACGACCCCGCCGAGCGAGGAGAGGGACGCCCAGGGAAAGCGCGCGTCCGCGCAGTGCTCGGGTGACAGCAGCAGCGCCAGCGGCCGCGTGGTCACCGCCGCCGCCGCCGCCGCCGCCGCCGCCTCCTCCATGCCGCCAACGCGGGAGGCTCGCGCCAGCGCGCGCTCCACCGCAGCGCTCCATGCGCCAGCGGCGCCAGCATCACCCTCGGCCGCCGACGCGAGCAGCAGGGCGCCGCGCGCGTCAAAGGAGGCGGCCCCCACGCCCACACCGAGGAGCGCCGCGCGCAGGCCGGCGTGGCAGCGCGGCGCGGCGACAACGAGGGCAGGAACAGGAACGGGAGCGGCGGCGGCGGCAGCGGCGCCGGCAGAGGCCCCGCAAAGCTGCCACAGCAGGGACAGCAAGGCGACCGTCTTGGGCTCGTCGGCAGCATCACCACCGCCCGTCGATTGCTTCCGCATGAGCGCCTGTGCCGCGCCGCACCTCCCGCTTCTGCTTCCGCTTCCGCCCGGCCCGTGGCCGCCGCCGCCGCCGAGGCCGCAGCGCGCGGCCACCTCGGCCGGCAGGCGCGCCAGCATGTGCGTCAGCAGCGCGCCCGCGACCTGCTCCCCGTGCGCCACCAAGGCCGACGCCACCTGCCCGAGCAGCAGCGCGGCGGCCAGGGCGGCACGCCCCTCGTCTTTGAGCAGCGGCCGCGGGACGGCAGAGGGGTAGGGCGCCGAGGGGGCCGGGGGCGTCGTCGCCGCCGCTGCCGCCGCTGCGGCCGCCGCCGCCCCCTTGCGCGGCCGGCCCTGCTCCGCCAAGGCCAGCACCTGCTCGCTGGCGGCCGTGTCCCACATCGGCGTTGCCAAGGCCAGGGCGCACAGCTCGGCGCAGCGGCGCGCGGACGGGCTGCCGCCGTCGTCGCCGCCTCCAAAGCCAAAGCCGCCGCCGCACAAGTCGCCGTCGTCGATGCCGCCGCCAGTGTCGGGCCCGTCGTCGTCGGGGCCGGCCTCCGGGCACAGCGCCCGCAAGAGGTCGCGCAACGAGGCGTCGCGCGCGCGGCGGAGGCCGCGGAGCAGGGCGCGCTGGCGGTCCGAGGCGGGCACGGTGACGACGGTCAGGCGCGGCTGCGGCGGCGCGGGCGGCTGCTGCGGCGGCGGCGGCGGGGAGGGCAGAGGCGCGGCCGGAAGCGGGGCCGAGGCGTCGGGCGCCGCCGCCGTCGCAGCACGAGAGGCGGGCGGTGGTGGCAGCGACTGCCGCTGGAGCTGCAGAGACGACGGCTGCCGTTGGTTCTCTTCCTGCTCCTGTGGCTGCTGGTCCTCTTCCTGCGCCTGCTGCTGCTGCGGCGGCGGCGATGGCGGCAGCGGCGACGCTGCTGCCGCGGGCTCGGGCGACGGCAGCAGGGGCGCCTCCGCCTCGGCCTCGGCCTCTTGCTTTTCCGCGTGCTGCGGGTCGGGCTGCTGCTGCTCAGAGATCGGAACGGGTGGCGAGGCGGGCACGTCGGTGTCCGGAGGGAGGGCGACGTCGGGAGAAGGAAAAGCAGGGGCCGGGGAGGCAGCGGCAGCAGTGGGGGCAGCGGACGCGCCAGGGGCGTCGACGACAGCAGGAGCGGCGTCGTCGGCGGCCCCCGCAGACGGCGACAGCGCCTCTTCCGCCGCCGCCGACGGCGACTGCGCAACCACGCCGAGGTCCTGCGTGGGCGACGGCGCCTGCACAGTTGCGCCAGCGCTTGCGACTGGCCGCGCCGCCTGCGACGGCGAGACCCGCCCGCTGATGTTGCCGGCGCCGTCGCCGCCGTTGCAGCCGCTGCCGCCGCCCCCGACTCCCCCGCTCTCCGCCTCGACCACCTCGGTCGCCGCGGTCGCCTCGGGCTGTTGTTGCAGTTGCCCCGCATCTTCCCCTTCCTCTCCGCCCACCTGCCGCCCCTCCTCGGCAACCGCGGCTTCGAGCTCCTGCGCCGTGACCAGGGGCAGCAGCAGCAGCGCCTCCTCGTCGTCGTCAGCGCGCCAGCAGGCGAGCCCGCCCAGGCGGCGGCCGCCGTCGCTGCGGGACAGCGCCGCCGCCGCGGCTGCCGCCAGCACCGCTGCCGCCGCGGATGCCGCCACCGTCTCGGAGCCGCCGTCGTCGTGCGTCTCGTCGCCGATGGCCACGCGGACGCAGCGCACGGGCTCGCCGTACCGCTCCTCGGCGGCGGCCGCCGCTTCGGCACGCGACAGCAGCAGCGGCAGCGGCACTGGGGGGGCGGCGGCGGCCGAGGGCGGCGGCGGCCGCAGCGAGGCGCCGCTGGGGCCGTCGAGGGCCAGCAGCAGCAGGTGCGCGGCCGCGCGCGGCTCAAGGGCCTCTTGTGGCGCCCAGGGACCGCCCAGGGCAGGGTGCTCATCCACCAGCGGCGTCACGTCCTCGGTCGCGCCCCAGGGAGAGCATCGGCGGCGCGACCAGAGGCCGCCGCCGCCGCCGCCGCCGGCCGCCTCGTCCCTGCCGCCGCCGTTGCGCGCGCAGCACCGGCGCAGCGCAGCCCACAGCGCCGCGGGGACGTCAGGGCCCGACTCGGCCGCTGCGCTGCCGCCGGGGATGCTGGGCGGGACGATGAGGCGGCCGCCGCGCACGAGGGCCGCGCGCACGACGGGCAGCAGCGCGACGGCAGCAGAGGCGGCGGCGGCCGCGCCGCCGGCATCGTCGGCGGCGTCGGCGTCGGCCTCGTCGGCGGCGTCGGCGTCGCCCGCCCGCTGCTGCTGCTGCTGCTGCTGGTGCTGGTGCGGGCGGAGGAGGCGCGCGGCCGCGCGCGCGAGGGTAATATCCGTGTCGGGGAGGCTAAGCAGGCTCTGGAGGGCCGCGTGCTGGTCTTCTGGGGCGTCTGCTTGTTTTTTGTTCTTGTCGGGGGAAAGAGCACTGTTGTGAGTTTTTTCGTGCGGCGGCGACGACGGCGCACAACGACAAAACCAACAAAAACCCACAACGCGACACTCACCCTCTAGGTCCTGCTTGTCTTCGTCGGGCACGGGAGGCGGGCGCGCGCTGGCCAGGGCCGCCGCGCGCTCAGAAACGAGGCGACGGAGGAGGCATGCGCCCGCGCCGAGCGGCGGCGCCGGCGGCGGCGGATCGTCGGGCGGCCCTGTCGCGGGCCCGCTGGCAGGCCCCTCGCACACGGCGCCTTGCCGCCACCCGCCGAGCGCCGCACGCAGGATCAGAGGCGCCGCGCTGTGAAAGAGCTGGAAAGGAGGGCGCGCGGGTGGTGGGTTTGACGATGCTGCCGCGGCCGGCGGCGGCGGTCGCGGGTCTGGCGGCTCTTTGCGCATTGCGTTTGTTTTTTGTCTCGTCGCTTAGTTTGTGGTTTGTTGGTTGCTGGTTGTTGTATTTGTGAACGAGGCCTTACACAGGAGAGCGCTGTAACGAGAGAAGACGTATGAGGAGCCCCCTTTCGGCTGACGCGTGGAGGAGCTAAAAGGAGACGAGGCCGGCGGCTTCTGCCCGCGGGCAACGCGAGCCGGGCGCCCGCCCGCCCAATATTTGCCAGACGGCAGACGTCCCTCCTCCTTTTGCCTGGGCGCGCGCGGCCCAAAGAAACAAGGCGCGCGCGCCCACGCCACCTCGCGCCAAGAGTCGGGCCCTCCGCGACAAGTCGGCACTCTACTTCTTGAACGAGTTCTTGAGGCAGATCTTGGCCGTCGGGTTGCTGGCGCCTGTCGGATAATTGGTTTTTTTTTGGTGGTTTCGTCGGAGAGAGCCGGGCAACGGCGGCGGCGGAGAGCGCAAGGAAGCGGGCGTCAGTTACCGGGGCTCGCTCTCTCTCTCTGTCGCGTCTTGCTCCAGCTTTCTCGAGAGTGCGCACTCCCCCCCCTCCCTCGGATCGTCCCACCACCACCATCACGCGCCACGACACCGCCCCCCCAAAAATCAAACTCACACAGCACGGCGCGGACGCCCGCCTCGTCGGCGAAGGCGGCCATGGGCGCGGCCGAGATGACGGCGGCGGCGGCAAAGGCGGCGACGCGGGCGGCGACCGAGGGCTTCTGTGAGGTTGTTCGGTGTGTGGTGTGGTTATGGTTGGGGTGGCGGAGGAGGACAAGGTGAGCTTTGCGGTCGGTTAGCAAAGAAGATGGAAAGGGGTGTCGGTGCCGCCGCCGCCGCCGTCGCCTCGGCCCCTCTCCCTCCCCCCCCTCCTCCTCTGGACCTCTCCTCTTTTCGTTCGGGCGAAACAACGCGCGGATCCGCGGGCCCGAGACGCGCGCGCGGCGCCTCCGTGCCCGCAATGCACTCGTCCGACGGTTCGATCTCGTCGCGCGAGCCCGGAATCCGGCGGGCGGCGGATGAAGCCGCGAGGGGAGTGCAGCTCTTCGTCTTTCCGCCCCGACGCTCTCGCCCCGCCACTGCTCGACGACGCCAGCCCAACATCGCGCCTCCGACGCACGCGACTGATCTCCATCACGGACTGATCGGTCGAGTGGGGGGCGAGGCTGGGGCGTGAAGAGAAGAAAGGGGAGAGGCAAAAAATCGAGAGGGAGAAACACGTTCGCGACCGCCGCACCTGCACGGGCGCGGCCTTGACGGGCTTGGCCACGACGGCAGCCTTGTTCATGAGGACGGGCATGGTGACTGGATGTGTTGCTTGCGTGCGGGAGTCGGGCAAAGGACAAAGCTGCTTTTGAAGTGTGGTGTGAAGATCGAGTTGTCCCTGTCGCCGCCGCGCGGTCTTTTTGCCGGCCGAACGCCGCCGAGCGGAGAGAGGGCGGCCGAGAGCCGGGGCTCTCGAGCTCCCTTGGCTGCTATACTTTCTAAAAACACGAGAGGCGTCCCGCTGTCATCTAATAAATGTAGGGGGAAAGCAAGGGTGTGTGTGCGTGCGTGCGCGCGTGTGTGTGTGTACAGATGAAAGATCATGATAAGAAGACCATATGGCGCGCGAGGCGGGGGGGTGACAAGGCCGTCCTCTCCGGAGAGCCGTGCGTACGTATGTGTGTGTGCGTGAGGGATGCGTGCGGTGCGTGTCTTGTATTTTCGAGTAGTGTGTGTGCGGTGCGTTGTGTTTTTGTCTCTCGCGAAACGAAAAAAGGGAAACAAACCGAGGAACCCCCCCGCGCCCCCCGAAAGACGGGAAGAAAAACCAAAAACCAAAAACCAAAAACCAAAAACCAAAAACCAAATACCAATGCCTGCCCAACCCCCCCCTCCTCACTTCCTGTCCGTCTCCACGCCCGTCATCAGATACATCGACTCGTCGCGGTAGTCCGGGAAGTAGGTCTGCAGCGGCACCTGCTTCAGGGGGCCGGCGCGCATGGCCGACAGCGCCGCCGCCGTCGCCCGCGCGCCTGCCACCGTCGTGACGAGGGGCACGCCCAGTCCCAGCGCCAGCCGGCGCAGGTCGCGCCCGTCGCGCAGGTCGGGCTCGTCGCCGCCGCTCGTGACCATCATCATGGTGCAGTCGCCGTTCTTGAGCAGGTCGGCCGGGTTGGGCCGCCCCTCGCTGATCTTGAACACCTCCTCCACCCCCGTGACGCCGCCCGCGCGCAAAGCGGCGGCCGTGCCGCGCGTCGCCGCGATGCCAAAGCCGAGCGCCGACAGCGCCTTGGCCACCTCGACCGCCTCTGGCTTGTGCTTGTCGGCCATCGACATGAACACCTTGCCCCCTGTCGGCAGCTTCTGCCCCGCCGCCAGCTGCGCCTTGGCGTACGCCGACGCAAAGTCCACGTCGATGCCCATGACCTCGCCCGTCGACCGCATCTCGGGGCCCAGCAGAGTGTCGGCGCCCGGGAACTTGGAAAACGGCAGGACCACCTCTTTGACGGCCACGTGCGACGGCCGCGGCTCCTCGGTAAAGCCAATCTCCGACAGCAGGCGCCCGGCCATGACCAGGGAGGCGTACTTGGCGATGGGGTGGCCCACGGCCTTGGCAACGAAGGGGACGGTGCGCGACGCGCGCGGGTTGGCCTCGATGATGTAGGGGACGTCGTCCTGCACCGCGTACTGAATGTTGATCAGGCCCTCGACGCGCAAGGCGGTAGCCACTTGTTTCGTCCAGTCGCGCACGATGGCGAGGGTGGCCTCGGGGATGGTCTGGGTGGGGAGGGAGCAGGCGCTGTCGCCGCTGTGGACGCCGGCCTGCTCGATGTGCTCGAGGATGCCGCAGATGACAACGTTGCCCTCGCGGTCGCGGATGGCGTCGACGTCGAGCTCGATGGCGCTGTATTTTTGTTATTTGTTTTTTCGTTTGTTTTTTGTTTTTTGTTTGGTTTAGTGTTAATTGTTTGGAGGGTCGGGTGAGAGAAAGAGCTATCGATGGTCTCTGGGGTGGTGGTGGGGGACAGGGGAGGCGGCGCATCATGGAGGAGAGATAGAAAAAGAGGTCGGAGCAGCAGCGGCAAAAGAACGACGAGCGCCCCCCGCGCGAACAAACGAACGAACGAGCGAGCGAACAAACGAAGAAAAACCACAAAACAAGAGAACCCAAAAACACCCCCCCCCCCCAAAAAAAAA
>Ga0209491_10009549_pt1 | contig 11863 bp, 13 predicted proteins | sample BON02_FD_187213 | JGI IMG/M metagenome (GOLD analysis project Ga0209491, IMG submission 187213) | Freshwater microbial communities from Lake Bonney liftoff mats and glacier meltwater in Antarctica - BON-02 (SPAdes) (version 2) | ecosystem: Environmental > Aquatic > Freshwater > Ice > Glacier... | reverse complement strand
ATAGAATAATATTATCTTATAGTTGAAAGAATGCAAGTTAAAGCGCCATAGCTGAAAAAGAATAACAAGATTGTGCTAGCGGGCCTTGCCTACCGCGCCAAGATAATGCTAATCCGTGCGCTCATCCACGGCGGCCAGGGTAGCGCCAGTGACATCGCTGAGGCCATTCGCTTTGTCGTTAAGCGGTGCTAAGTTGATTAATCTTAGTCTTGAGTTTAACTCTGGTGTTGGCCTCCGCCGACGAGAGCAAGCGTCTCGCCCGAGGTTGCGTCGATGAGCAACCGCGCAACAACGGGCACGGCGATAGCGCGTGCTATAATATTGGGTGAATTGACGATGGCAATTGAAATTGACGAAGTACTAGTCACATTAGTTGAACCGCACATGTACAACGAGCATGATGCGGTAGCTAAAATCAACGGTTACTTGGTGGCAGTGATTGACGGCGGCTTATTGCTTGGTCAGCAGAAAATGGTTATGATTGAAACAGCTGGACGTAATTCAGCAACAGCTACTTTGCTTGAAGCGCTCAGCAGCTAACTTAGCGATAATATTTAGCTCTGCTCGCTTCACAACTTAGAGAGGTTGGTCTTATGACCAACTCCCAAGTCCCTTAGCTCTTAGGCAAGGCTGCGTCAGATCCGTAACTAATAACGATCGTTGATCCTTCTTCTAAGACAAAAGATGCGAAAGCATTTGATGACTGACCGTTCACCCACATTCTAACAATTTTAGTTTTAGTGTTCTTATAAGAACCAAGTTGCTTGGATGAGAATTTCACGCCCCATGTTTCAAAGAATTGGCCGAGAGTCGGTTTCTCAATTCCTTCAAGATGGAGTTTGCCAGTTGTGTCATGAGTGTGCAGTCCAGCGTGATCAGGCAGTGCTGGATCAATACCAATGTCAGCTGGTAAGCTAACTTCCTGGCCGTTAACATAGACCAGCATCGAAGCATGATTATGAACTTGAATGCCGCTGATTTCTATTTCTGCTGTGGTTGGCACACCAGCAGCTGCCATCCGCTCCAGAAGCCCCTGATAGTTTACTCCGAAAGCCCCGCTTGTTTCAGCTACCGGCTTCTGGACTGACTTCGAAGCTGATTGCTGACTAGGTTCAGGTCCCAGCATTAAAATTGCTGCACCAATTAGAATTGCTATCATGACACAAGTTCCAATAATTTCAGGCAGGTACTTTTCGCGCTTAGGCTTAGTTTCATCAGCAAGTTGTCTCATATTTTTAACTATACCACATCCGCTCAGTTCGCTTCGCAATTTGGAGAGGTTGACCTAAAGATCAACTCTTAAATCGCTCAACTCAGCAGAAGAATATGTCTATCATGCCAGCGCAACAGAGATTCAGATCTGATCGTTAATGTTAGTAGGACAAATTTATCTTCTGATATTTATGGAAGGTACTCCTGGCCTAAGAGCTTGAATGGCTCCATATTGACAGAATTTAGCTTAATGGGCCGCTATCGCTTGACAGCTGGCATAAGCTAACTGATTATTAATTTATGTCCTATGTTTCCTTTAATGTATCCGGCAGTATTTTCCCTATTCCTGACACCATGCAGATTGAAGCCATTAAGCCTAAGCTGACTGATTTTTTGCATGAGTGCCTGGAAAAAGTCCTTAATGCCCAGTTTGAAAAAGACAGTCTTGCTTTGATGGGATTTGAGGTTGAAGATGACACCTTTACTGCTGTCTGGCCATCCGAGGAGACAGAAGCTCACCATGCCCGAGTTGGATATGCCGGCAGCGTATCAGTCCCAAATGTTGTTTTGGAAAGCGCAGCGAGTCAAGAAATAAGTGATCAGCTTGAATTAGAAGGCGGCTTTTCAGTATCTGGGATTTCGGTTTCTGTGAGTGCCTCAGAGGACACCCTTGAAGATATTAGTTTCGGCTAATCACCATCTAATAACGCCTAGTAGAGCTGCTATAATTAGCGCGTGATTTAAAAGCTTGAATAGTTAGTTCTATTCCTTGAAATATTCTTCCTGCAACTTGCTGCATACTAGGGATTTCAATGGCGCCATATTGACAGAATTTAGCTTAATGGGCCGCTATCGCTTGACAGCTGGCATAAGCTAACTGATTATTAATTTATGCCTCAAATTTCTTTTACTGTAACTAGTAGTATTTTCCCTGTTCCTGACACCGCGCAGATTGAAGCCATTAAACCTGAACTGACTGATTTTTTGCATGAGTGCATGGAAAAAGTCCTTAATGCCCAATTTGAAAAAGACAGTCTTGCTTTGATGGAATTTGAAGCTGCTGACCACACTTTTGCTTCTATTTCCAATTCCGAGGAGGAGGAGGGGGAGGGGGAGCGCAACCATGCCCGAGCTGTATATAATAGTCATGGATGGGGCCCAGGTGCTATTCTGGAAAGCGCAGTGGACAAAGAAATCAGTGATTCGCTTGAGCTAGAAGGCGGCTTTTCTGTGTATGAAATTTCGGTTCAGATTGATGCTTCGGAAAACACCATTAAAGATATCCACTTCGGCTAACCACCATCTAATAATGCCTAGTAGAGCTGCTATAATTGTAGTATGATTCAAAATCTTGAGCAATTAGCCTTATTCCTCAATAACGTTCCGTCTTTAACTTGCTGCGTGTGGGATTTCGATGGCGTTATAGCTGACACCGAACCATTACAAGCTAAATCCTATCAACTGCTGCTAAAACAGCGGGGCATCGAAGTCTCTCCTGATTTCTTCCAGGACCTAATAGGCAACAGCGAGGAAAAGATATGGAAAGATCTCAAATCCCAGCATCAGCTCAAAAATCCTATTCAGCAACTCAGCCTGACTCGTCACGAGATATTGCTTCCGCTCCTGGAGCATATTGAGCCGAACTGGTTCGTGGCTCCTGTCCTGAAGGAAATTCGTAATCTAGGAGGCATCTCAGTGATTGTCTCAGCTGGAGGACCCAAACTCATCTCTCGCTGCTTGGCCATCTGGGGGATTACTGACCAGTTCGCTGCTGCTGCTGCCCTGGGACCTGGCGGCCAACGAGCAGACAAAGAACAGCATATTCTGAAATACATAACTGAGAATGAATCCGTGCTGCTGATAGAGGACTCAGAACATTATTTGAACTTGGCTAAACAAACTGCAGCATTAACCTTAGGAGTGTCCCATTCTCTTAATAAGCTGAACGATGAAAGCGCTGACAGCTTAATCGCCTAAGCAAGGAAGTTTAAGTTGAGATCAGACTGCTGACTTTGAATACGGAAGCTACCGTAAACTAGCAGGACTTCGTTTCCGGATCCAGCTGAGATCAGCTTAGATGAGATGCCTGCTTGCTTTAGCTAACCTAGCTAATCTGATTTCTCAGGAGCACTAAGCCAGCTAGTAAATCTAGCAACCAGTGCCTCATCTTATCAGATTAAAGAAGGATCTTATGAACCTCCCCGCCCTAAAGGACGGGGTTTCGGACTAAGAACAAACGATCTTAGTGCCTGAACTAATTTTACAATTAGTTCTTCCTGGAATAACTGTCCAGGCGTTTTCCTCCGAAAAGGAAGGATCCGGCGTCCCGCCGGTCCGAGTTGAAGTTTTGAAAGATTGGCGTAATCCAACTCTTGAAGAGCTGAAATGAGCCAAAATGTTCTTTGCGGCATTAATGTCGGCGTGATCCTGATGCCCGCAGCATTGGCAAACAAAAAAAGCTTGGTTTTTGCGATTTTGTTGACTGATATTGCTGCAAGCATTGCATTTCTGACTAGTGAATGCTGGATTAATTTTGATTAGTTGGCTGCCATGCCATGCTGTTTTGTATTCCAGTTGACGAATTAGCTCGCCCCAGGATTGCTGCAAAATAGCACTATTCAAGTTTTTCTTCTGGGCTCCTTTAGCTTTAGTCATCTTTTTAACGTTAAGTTTTTCAACTACTATTCTGGAATGATTTTTGGCTAATTGAGTTGTTAGTTTATGTTGGGCATCTTTTTTACGGCGACCAACTTTTTGCTGATAATATTTCAAACGTCGCTGAGCTTTAGCTCGGTTCCTGGAACGTAATTCTTTACTGCTGACTCGTTGCTGCAAAATAACTAGTTTCTCTTTTTCTCGAGCAGTTGCGATTGGCAAATGCATTAGTTCGCCTTCGGAAGTGGCAACTGAATTAACTACTCCTAAGTCCAAGCCGATCGGCTGGCCCGTCGGAGCGACCGGGTTCTTGATTTCTACTTGGCAAGTGAAACTGGCGTACCATCCGTCAGCTTTGCGGGTCACTGTCACGAATTTTAGTTGTCCTTCAAATAAGTTAGTTCCCAGGCGCGGATAACAATTCTGAATTTTGATCCATCCTAATTTAGGTAAGCGAACTTGGTTTTGCCGACCAGGGTGATGCGCGCCAATTTGCTTCGGATCCGGATAGCGAAAAGAATCATGTTGGCCACGTTTTTTAAAAGTAGGAAATTTGGTTCGCCCAGCGAAATAATTTTGGTAAGCTTGATCTAAGTCCAATAGGGTTTGTTGCAGAATGTGCGCCGGAGCTTCTTGCAGAAATTGATAGCCTTCAGCTGCTTTGGCTTCTTTCAGAAAATAAGTTTGCTGCTTATAGCTCAATCCGCGCTTAAAGATCTGATAGCCAATCATTCGCTGCTGCAATCCAGTGTTATAAATCAGTCTAGCGCAGCCAGCAAACTGAGCGGCTTGCTGATCTTGTTGAGCAGTGAACAAGAATTTATGCTGATAAGCGCACATTACTAACATGCTTATATTATACTTGTTTTATGGTTAGAAAAGTGCTTATTGCCAAAGAAAACACTTGCTCGGCCTGTAACTTGGGAGGTGTATTTAGTGCCAGCGTTGATCGTCTTGACCCCACTCGCTTCATCTCCTCAGAGGTCGGCTAAAGCCAACTCTTCAGAGCTTCAGCTCACCTAAAGGAAGGGGCTTGCGCCGACATTCGGTCAGATTAAAAGAGTAGAAGCTTCCGAGCCAGCGCTTCAGAGTCTCAATTCGGCTTCGCTAATTAATTAGTAAATAACAGGCGATTAGGCGATCTTGCTCCGGCGCTTTTAACCACATTTAAAGTAGCTGAGCTACTTAATAAAGCAGCTACTTGAGCTGGTGTGCTAGCTGGATTCCCTGACAGAATCAGGGCTGCCACTCCGGCCACATGCGGGGCGGCCATGGAAGTTCCAGAAATAGTGCCCAAAGCCGAAGAGGAAGAATTCCAAGCTGATTTAATGCTGCTTCCAGGAGCGAACAGATCCAGGCAACTACCATAATTAGAGTAGGATGCTCGCCAGTCAGTATTAGCAGTAGCCCCCACTGTAATGGCGCTAGGAGCGGATGCTGGAGAGTAATTGCAAGCATTAGCATTTGAATTTCCGGCGGCCACTGCCACACTAACTCCGTCAGCTACCGTATTAGCTGTCGCGGTATTTAAAGCCGCTGAGTATGAACCACCTAAACTAATGTTAGCTACTGCTGGCTGCCCAGCCAGATGATTTTCTATCACCCAATTCAAACCAGCTATGACGCCCGAAATAGTTCCAGAACCTGAACAATTTAGAACTCGGACTGCCACTAATGAAACTTGCGGAGCCACACCATAATTAGTGCCACCGACGGTTCCCGCGACATGCGTCCCATGTCCGTTACAATCAGAGCCGTTCTGTCCATCACCTATCACATCAAAGCCCGGCTGGGCACGGCCACTAAATTCAGTGTGATCAAATCGTATTCCAGTATCTACTACATAAGTTTTAATTCCAAAACCATTCTGACTAGTTGAAATTCTGTTATTTAAAGGCAGTAAGCGCTGATCAAGACGATCCAAGCCCCATGATAAAGCGCTTCTGCTGACGGCTCCGGCGGCAGATATAGTAACTGGCGCATCTTTTTCAAGCATTACAACATCATTATTTTTAGCTAAATTTTCTGCTTCAATAGCCGTTAAAGAAACCAGTAAACCATTGAATGCACTGCGAAAAGTTCGCTTAACGTGCTGGCCTTTACTTGTCAGAGCTTTAGCTTTTTCCGAAACATTAACGCTCGGCTTATAAACAACAATATAATTAACAGCACTATTATTGGCAACAACGCTACTCTTAGCGGCAGCAGTATTAACGCCGACCATCAAGAAAACGATTATCATTAAGCTAATCTTTTTAAACACTATTTAATTATATATCAAAGGCACGCCATATCAGAAAATTATTCTTTTTTTAGGTTAAAAACTTCATCTGAAGCTCCATCTCCTCCCGGAAAAGACAAGCAAAGCCGACTGCATTACAGCAATTGGAGTTTGGGGCTAGGAAAGCCCACCCTTCTAAGGGTGGGATGTGGAGCCCGAGCTGAGGCTCTGAGGGATTAGCGAAGCTAACTCCTGAAGAGATGAAGCGAGCCGAGCTGAGGGATTAGCGAAGATTATACCAGATGGCAAGGCGAACGGCCCGCTGATGATGTATGATGATTGAATGCCTTCAAAAAAGATCATTAAAGAATTTGTATTGCGCCCAGTAACTAAACTTGCGCTGCTGCTAATATTAGGCATTGCAATCATTTTAGTTTTTGTTTTGTCATCCGGCGGTAGTATTTCAAAAAAGGATGTCGCTAAGATTGATGGGACCACTATTTCAAAAACAACTTTTAATCATTGGGTGACGATTGCTGCCCGTGCTGCTCAAGATCCGAAAGCTAAACCAGGTATTGTCCCTCTCCCGCCGAATTACATTGAATGCATTGCTGCTAAAAAAGCTCTCGCACCCAAACCTGTTAAAGGTCAGCCAGCTCCGAGCGATGCACAGTTTAAATTGCAGTGTGTGCAACAGTTCACGCAACTTAAAGATCAAGTAATGACTTTGCTGATCCGCTCACAATGGATCGATCTTGAAGCCTCAGAGCAAGGAATTGAGATTTCTGACGCTAAAGTTCAAACTGAATTTAATAAAGCTCGCCAGCAAGCATTTCCGAAATCCAAACAGTACGCTGAATTCTTGAAAGCATCAGGTCAAACAGAAGCTGACTTGCTATTCCGTCAGCGCTCACAAATGCTTGAACAAAAAATCACTCAGAAAGTGCAGAAAGTCTCAACAAATGTTAGCTCTGCTGATATTTCTGCCTATTATAAGAAAAATCAGGATCAGTTTAACCAGCCAGCCACCCGTGATCTTAAAGTGATTGTGACCAAGACAGAAGCTGAAGCTAATAAAGCTAAAGCAATGTTAACTAGCGGCGCTTCATTCTCATCAGTTGTTAAAAAATATTCAACTGATGATATTTCAAAAAAGGCCGGCGGTAAATTACCATCAGTTAAACAAGGCTCACAGGAAGATAGCTTAGATCAAGCAATTTTTAGTGCTAAGCTTAATCAAATCCAAGGTCCAGTTAAGACCGCTCTCGGCTATTATGTTTTCGAAGTAACTAAGCAGACAGCAAAAACATCTCAGAGTGAAGCTGAAATCAAAAAGACAAGCCAAATTAAACAAACTGTGATCGCTGACAAAGCCCAGCGGGCATTAGCTGCTTTCGGTAAATCTTATCAAGAACGCTGGAAGAAACTAACTGAATGCCAAGTAGGATACATTGTCGCTGATTGCAACAATTATAAGGCTCCGCCAAGCGCCCCGCAAGCCCCGCAAGCTCCGCAAGCCCCACCAACTGGCTAGAGCTCAACTGACTGCCCGCCAGTATCACTGATGTCTGATCTTGGTAGCTGGGCTTAGTTTCGGACGAACTAGAATGTACTGGAAAAATGTTACAGTAGTTGGGAGTGGTGTCGTTTCAGAAGCAAGCTCCTGCCCCTGAATTAAATGGGCATTCCTTAGCGAGTAGTGACGCGCTTAGCGGATAAGGCTTGCATGACAGCCGTTAAAGCCGGGCGCGGCTTGCCATTCGGCCGCAGCAGGCCACTATCCCAGCCGTTAGCAACTCCCTGCCATTGATAGACATAAACGCGGCGCAGGCGCGGATTATGCTTCAGCATTGGCCCCAGTAAATATTTAACTGATTTAGCTTGCTTAGCTTCAGACATTGGCCTTCGCTGCAATACTTTATTAGGACCGCGATAGTGAGCTAGCGCACCTGTTTCAGTTAGCCAAACTGGCCCTTTGACACCCGCCAGAACCTGGCGGGTGGCCTTATCTTTGCGCAACCTGACATCACTGTAATTATGCAAGCCCCAAATCAGATTTTTGCTATTGCCAGTATAGCGCTGCAATTGCTTGACATATTGCACTGGCTGGCTGCTATCAAGTAGCGTTGCCACTAGCGTTTTACATTGAGGACATTGCTGACGAATGATCTTATAATATTGAGCCACTCGTCGAGGTGAAGCATGAGTTGGCTGATTAAAAGCATTGACTTCATTCCAGGAAGCAAACTGTGTCACCCATGGAAAACGCTGATGGAAATCACGAAACATTTTCGAGTACTGAGCGGTGCTCATTAGCGGACCTGGGCCAATTTGGCTCCAAGATTTTCCGAAGACCACTAGTGGCTCCAAGCCCAGCTGATGGAAGCTTGTCATCTGCTGTGTTAGAGCAGCTGAGGATGCTGCTGTTTTACTGGCATCCCAGGCAACTGTGATCCTGATTTGCTTAATGGTTGTTTTAGCGAACAATGGACTTAAAGTCCCTGGCAGCGGGCCGCGCAGTGTGCTGGGTTGCTGCTCACCAATAGCCAGCAGCGGCTTATTGGATGCGCTGGCGGTAACTGGTAGAGCCGCAGTTAACAATAGCGCGCCAGCTAGTGTGGCTGTTATTGAGTATCGTAAGCAGTAAGTCATCGCTAATTACCATCATAGCACAATCTAATCCTGAGTGTATCCCAGAAGCTGCTTAAATCCTGATCGGCCGTTGAGAAATATTAACAAAAACCAGAGCTACGTGTCAGATGGATGTTAGCGGAATAAAAGTAATTTTGTAGCTTTGGGTGGCTTCAAAGAAAGTCTAGTCTAGTGAATGCTTGTCTGAGTTTAATATCGGCGCGATAATTTAATGGTTTTCAGTTTACTGGCTTTTAATCCGCCAGTTGGTGTGAACGATGTCCTGATGTTAATCCTTAATGATCGTCTGCTGAGCGTGGCATGCGTTCTGGAGCTGAACTTGCGAGTCAGCTTTGCTCTCCCTGATTTTATCATTTTCCTGCTCGTTTTGCAAACGATTATGGAACTGTTTGAATTACGTGTAATGCGCTGAGCTAACTGTCCAGGTCCGGGAACCCAAACTGTTGTTAGTAAAGCGTCTCTGCTAACTTTCATTGAGCTAATTGCGAAAAGATTCGATGGAAACTTAACAAATCTTGCTGTGAGATTAGTTGTGCCGGCAGCTCCGCGATAGCCGTCAACAGCGATCCGGTAGGCGGCTCCTGCACTAACTCTGAAACTGACCTGGCTCCATAAAGTGCCGGAGATGACAGCTGAATCATCGTTGCTGGCACGCTGCGTCAAGCCAGACACACTACTACCAGTGTAAGCAGCCAGCAGTGTGTCATAGCTGCTGCCTTGAGTGCTAAGTGTTAATATGCCGTCAGCTGGAGCTGTCCATTTATACCAAATTGATGCGGCAGATCCAAGGCTGGCATGATCAGGCTCGCCGCTTTCATGCGTCGCATTAACTGTTGTGCCAGTCACTGCCGTAGGCGAATTCAATGTGACTGCATTAGCGAAATTGTCGTTAGCAGGAACAGGTGGTAAAGCAGCAAATTCTGCATTGACGGTCTGCGCAGAATTAATGGTCAAAGTGCAAGTTGATGTTCCTGAACAGCCAGCTCCACTCCATCCAGTAAACGATGAACCGAAAGTCGGTGTTGCCGTTAAAGTAACTGATGTCCCATCCGCTAATGATTCTGAGCAATCTGAACCACAATCAATATCAGCTGGTGATGAAATAATTGATCCGCTACCAGATCCGGATTTTGATAATGATAGGACATACACTGCAGGGCCGGTAAACAATAATCGGTTAGCTGAACCAACTCCAGGATCAGTAACGATATTAGTCGTTGATGCATTGATTAGAGCAGTGGCAATTTGTGCCGGTGTCCTGCTCGGACTGCCGGAAAGGATTAATGCTGCTGCACCGGCCAGATGAGGAGCAGCCATCGAAGTGCCGGAGCTGACAGCAGTCGCTGTTGATGAATTGTTCCAGGCTGAAATAATGCTGCTGCCGGGAGCAAAAATGTCAAGGCAGCTGCCCCAATTAGAGAATGAGGAACGGGCATCAGTTGAAGTAGTTGAGCCGACCGTAATCGCATTTGGCGCGGAAGCCGGCGAGGATTGGCAAGCATCAGCATTCTCATTACCAGCAGCTACAACAAAACTAATCCCATCGCTGATTGCACTCTGTACGCCATATTAAGCGCCGCTGAGTAGTCGCCACCGAGGCTCATATTAGCAACAGCCGGAACGCCAGTGACATGATTTGCTGTTGCCCAGTCAATACCAGCGATCGCGCCGGAAGTCAGTCCATTACCATCACAATCAAGAACGCGAACTGCGATCAGTGAGACTTGCGGCGCAACTCCATAATCTGCGCCACCGGTAGTACCGGCAACATGCGTCCCGTGGCCATTGCAATCATTGCCATTCTGACCATCGCCGATCGCGTCAAAACCAACTGTTGCGCGCCCGCCAAATTGGCTGTGGTCAGCTCGGATCCCACTGTCAATAATATAAGCAGTGATACCAAAGCCGTTCTGGCTAGTTGAAATCTGATTATCGAGTGGCAATGTCCGCTGGTCGATTCGGTCTAATCCCCATGAAGCAGCAGGACTACTACGGGGTCCAGGAGCAAGTGCTTTAACTGGCTTGTCCTTCTCGACTAATAGAATGTCGCTGCGCTCTCGCAGGCGCTCCACGTCGACTGCATCTAATGGCGCAACAAAACCGTTCACGGCATTGCGAAAAACATCCTGAAGATGATTACCGCGAGCTTTTTCGGACTGCACTTTCTGTGTCAGATTAATGCCGCTCTTATAGAGAACGATGTAGTCCGTTTCGCTGGCAACAGCCTGGGCTGAGGCCGGGGCTAAAGCTAATATTCCAAGCACGCTGATCAGAGCGATTACAGCGAACGATAATGCCCGGCGGATTATGGCAGCTGAAGAGAGCAAACAATAACGCCAGCCATGGAAGCCAAAGACTATGTTATAGAAAGATCTTCCGCTCATACCATTAGTTTAGCAGACTGGTGTATCAGATCACAACCAGACTAGCTTTCACTTCTAGAAAGAGTTGAGTCTCGACCAGTTGCAGAGCGAGCTGCTGAGGCCAGCTGCAAAAGCTAGGCACTCTCGATAAAATATCCAAAGGAGCGGGCAGCCTGCTGCTATGACTTTCCCCTTAGTCCTTTGTGTTTAGGGGAGGTTCATACCTTTCTATTGCAGCCAGCCATAGTTAACCGTTAAACTGGCAGCATTACAAATGCTAAGTCAGAGCCAAGTTTTAGAGACAGATTTGCCATGAACTAATCATCAGCCATTTCTGGTCAGACATCATAAATATCAGCTATGGATATTCTAACTCTTCATGCTGTGCTTAGCGCCTGGTGGATAGACGATTACCCACTGCGATTGATTAAAATCAGAGCTTATTGGCATGTGCTGCCCGTCAATTCCGAAGCGGACCAGTGGCTAAAAGCGAACCGTTTGGACAATGCTTCTTTCCGGACTAGACGAGATGCTCTGCAAGCCACCAGATTAGCTTTGCAAATGCCAGAAGCCATTAGCCCTTCTAAGAAACCTCATTATCGGCCCACTAATGACGGTTATTATCAGTTAGCGGGAGAGATGACAGCTCAGCGTTCTCGTAATAATCACAGATGGGTTGTGCACTCCGCAGCAGGCCGCGCTCTGGGTTATGCCCCAAGTTTATGGCGGGCCGCTTGGATCGCTCAGCAGCGACTTGATG
>Ga0209491_10009545_pt1 | contig 11866 bp, 13 predicted proteins | sample BON02_FD_187213 | JGI IMG/M metagenome (GOLD analysis project Ga0209491, IMG submission 187213) | Freshwater microbial communities from Lake Bonney liftoff mats and glacier meltwater in Antarctica - BON-02 (SPAdes) (version 2) | ecosystem: Environmental > Aquatic > Freshwater > Ice > Glacier... | reverse complement strand
TGATGCAATGTGGCCCTTTTACTTGCTAAAAGACAAATATTCTATGACTCTATCGCACATGCCAGGGCGGGACCACAGCGAATTAGCGCACGTCCATGATCTGAGTGGCATGTGTCACAGGTTTGCAGACTAATTTGCCCGTGCCACACGGGCAAATCGACAGCCAGCCGTACCAAGTGCTCGCCCTTTCACAGGCTATCCTCGACGTCGCACAGCAGGCACATTTGCATGCATTAGTGTCGTTGCCAAACAATGCATACGACTCCGGCATCGGCACCCTATATTTTTAGTCGTCCCGATTGATCCCCACCCGTGGAAAAACACTTTTTCCACCTTCTCCATTTTTTTCCCGAGATCGGATGTCTACAGACCTAGATTGGTCATGGATGAGCTGTTTATTGTAAACAAGACAAACAAGCGTGTGAGATTAAGTTTTCAATGGATGACAAGTCCAGAGGTTCAGTTCAGTTTTTGGCTGCAATTGCTTGTTGCTTTCTCACATTTCACCCTGTCCTATTTAAAATGACGTCTCCAAAAATTCTTTCGAAAACTCGAAACGAAAACTCGAAAGTCTCTTTGTACACATTTAGTGGAAAAAGACGCACGAGCTTGGATAATAAAAACAGATTTATCAAAGTTAATTTTTTTTAAAAATACATCCATGACTTTGCTTCTACGAAGGAATTTTTTGTTTGGAACACGAATTCAGTATGATGTCTGAATCATCGCCAGCGTGGGTTTTCGCCTTCCACTTTGACCACGCACATCATTGGCACTCTACTGCGAGTCACTGTCAAGAACATATCGTGTGGTGACCGGCTGCTCCACCTGGTCTTGCGAAAGCAGTTTTCGCAGTGACGCGGTGGGCCGCGCTGCTTCATCTTCCTCTGGGCCCGGGTACTTTCCCTCCTTGTCTTTAGACCAGCTGTCACATGTGAGGTATAGAGGTCAGGGTGACACGGGTCACAATCAACGTCAGGTCACGAAAGTACGAACTCGTACGTCGGAGAAGGCCGAAGTCGACATACAAAGGGCTCTGAAAAGTAGGCAGTAGTAAAGTACTATTGACATCAATAAAAAGGGGCCGCGAGAGATCGCGGCTCAAGTGAATCCAAACAACAGGCTGTGCTCCGTGCTGCATGCTGTGTGTTTGGTGCCCGTTGCAACGTTGTGCGTGATGTTGTCTTTGATGCTTTGTTGTCCCGCCCGTGCGCTTGATTACACCAGCCGTCGTCGCTTCCTGTGTTTCCTTTCATGTTCGCAGTCCGAGTCGGTGCTGATCGCATAGGATTGGTAGTACTGCTATGAGGGGCATATTCGCTTGATTCTTTGACATTTTCACTCGTGGAAATTCCTCCGAGCGTGCCAACATGTTCACGCACGACATACCGCCCAATCGAGGCCTGCACCTTTGATGCCTTCCCATTTCCAGCGCGTCGCGTTGCGAGATCCTGAACCTTTTTCACAAATGCTGCAACCATGTGCAAGTTGCCCATCGATCCGAGGAGACGTTGCAATTCTGCAGAGTATACGACATGCCATTATACACAAACATGAAACATCATTCAGAACAGAGAACCGCTACAATACCTGTGCTTGCGCAACCCTACACAGAGTGCAGACACCTAGGCGGTCTACGACTGAAAAGGCCCACAGTGAGAGGACTCTGCGAGGCCAACTCAAGAAATGGACTGAAGGAACTGAAGCATGTGCCCAGAAAATTACACAGTCAGAAGGCAAAGATTCGGACTCTATGTGGACTCTGACACAAGAATCCTACCGTGATGAGGCAAAGACTGTTTGTCACAACTGCCTCGTTGGGGGGATCATGAGTCTGCACCCCAGACACAAAAAGATGCATTCCATAATCTTTTGACTGGGGCAGTGCGCCACTGGATGTGAGAAGACTACTGGGACGGAGGACCGACAAGCAATTGAGAGCCCCCCCGACATGAAAGGATTTACACACAGTCAACAGCCATTGACAGCCAAAGTACTCAACAAGTGCAGCATAATAACCACAAAGTTGCGCTGTTCAAAGATTGTGACGCCATTCCCGGTCTACAAGAACATTGGGACCCCAACGTGGTGATTACTATGGCAGATGATCAAGGCGGTACGGTACACTCGACGTCAAGCTGCTCGAATTGTTGTGTTTCACGCGCATGCGTTACAAAGCCAAAGCTGCAAGAGCACTCAAGATGGAGAACGGTGGGTTAGCCAAAAGCCTTGGAAAGGGGTGCTTAGGCTGCTTCCAAATAATCATTCCAGAAATCGGAATCTTTTCCTCCGGAAATCAAGTTTCGGAATTCCTGCTTCCATTTAATCATTTGTACCAGGCATGCTCGGGTCCCGGACTTTGTCAAGTTCCGGTCGATACATTTCAACTTTCCGGTTCCCGAAAGATATGCATATCTTTCGGGAACCATGAAGATGAAAACGGCAAAACCGAAAGTTGAAGGAACACCTACTGTGGGGTCGATCTCAAAAAAATGAGGTTTGTACTGGGGGGATTCTCTTGTAGCAATTCACCAACTTCCTGTACCTGTCGGCAAGTTGTGGATGGGTACAACAGAAACATTTTAAGTTTACCGAAACATCATATTCGAATTAGTCGTGTCTTCGCACCTTGATGCGACCCATTGTTCGAAACACAGGGTGCGACCCATTGGGTTTTACAACCCCTGGTGTGACCCATTGTTTTTTACAACACCTCTAATTCTCTCAAAACCCGACTGATTAAATGGAAGCAACGCCCGGGAATTCGATCTTGGATTTCGAAACTCTGTTTTCTGATTTCCAGGAATTATTTAATGGAAGCGGTCTTAGCCTTTTGAATTCGTTAGAAAGCAAGTGCAGTAAGCGAGCTAGAAAGAAATGCAGCAAGCGAGCTAGAAACAATTTTATTTTTATTTTTTTTCGGATGTCGTGCAGGATTTGATTAAGCCACCTCCCACTCGTACAGCCCGGTCCATGGAAGATTAGACTTGAAATGCTCGTCGGAGTGCAAACCTGAATCGAAATCCTGAATGGTGGGAGATTTTAGTCAACTGGTCAAATTCGAGAAACTCAAATTTCTCGGTATCTCTCGGTACAAATTTGAATTGAAATTTTGGACGATTCGGAATTTGAGCTCCTCTGTATCTTTTTTGTTTGTTTGTTTGTTTGTTGGAATAAAGCCCGAAAAACTATACTCCTCCCGTTGGGAGGGAAGAAAACCCCCTAGGAGTGGTCACACACGGGCAGAGGCACAAAGTGCGACGTGCATACCAAAGACAGCGGCACAAACCACGTACTTGTCAATCCATGGTTAACACCCTGCAAGTTGATGGGCTGGCTCGCATCACTGGACTTACGTAAACCCTATACAAGACGCATCCTCAACCACCGAACGACGTCCCCCCATGCCTTGCATGGCGTATTGGTTTTGGACGAGGGGAGAGGTTAACTATTTGGTGGGTAGAGATTGCGATCTACCCGCTAACAAAGCAAATGACTGAGATCTAGACCACATATGTGCGCACGTACCGGATTCGGGGGAATTTTTGATGCATCGTCTTCATATTTGTAGGTCAAACAGGCACAAGGTATCCACAGCAAGTCGGGTATGGCAGCGTACCAGGGTGGTTTCGTCACTGGCGGTGTAGATATCGTCATCATATTGTTATGTGTCACAAATCCCCCCCAATGGTCGTGGCCTGGGAAAGAGGACACGGGGGATGTTGGGTCCCAGTGTAGGAGGGGAGGGTGTGTGGGGAGGGGGAATGGTGAGAGTATAACCGCAAAAGCAATGACAAGCATGCACACAAACGTCTCCAAAACTCATGAGCACGCAGCGTTCGTTGTATATCGCACAGTAGAGTACGAATGCACCCACATGCTTAGAGGCGCGTGTGCACGCCTACCGAACAGACCGTACGCACTCACATGTCTGCATGTATGTGCAAGGAAAACAGGCATGGCAGACGAATCAAGGAGCAAAACATAGAGGAAACCGAACATGCAACACGGGGCGGGTTTTTTTTTTGTTATGTAGTGGGGCTGAAGCCGAATCTTCTCACGTATCTCGCGGTACAAATTCAAATCCAGATTTTGGTTTAATTTGAATTAAGATTTTGGTTTGATTTGAAGTTGACTAAAATCTCCCCACCATTCAGCATTTCGAGTCTCATCTTCCATGGAACGGGCTGTACGATCCTCATGTCAAACGACTCCTCTTCTTCTTCCCATTATTTAGTGGGGAAGGGGAGAGACAGTCTGGAAACGAGAGAGAGAGCAGGAATACGAGGAAAGAGGATCCAGGTTGCGAGTCGCGACCACTAGAAGAGAGATTGTTCGACAACAAAGGCTGTTTGTGGAGAAAAGGCTCCACACTGAGGGTACTTATACTGAGCCAGTTACAGGGAGAGTAAACTGATCTCGATTTTCGCGCCCATCTCCAGAAACCTATTTGCTCTGCTTCGAGGTTGACAAGTATCTAGTGACTAATCAGATAAGCTTCCAGGAACTTTATCAGAAAGTGATAATCTCCCTCCCAGTACGAGGACTCCTTCACATCTTCTTTCTCCACATCTGTCACTTCACTTGAGTGACGTGGAATAGGATTTAGGATCGACCAGGGGCAAACAGGAGGCACGGGGAAAAGTAGAAGTAGACGAGAGAAGACACGCACGCCGAGCAGGTCGTCAAAACTTGAAATGAAAAAATGATCACATAAAGTTTTTGAGGAGAAGTAGAAATAAATTAAAATCAAAGATAGTTGTGGGGAGATGATTGTGAGGCCATTCCCGGTCTTCGAACATTATTGGGACCCCAACACGGTGATTACTCTGGCAGATGATCAAGATGGTACACTCGTCGTCAATCTGCTCTTATTCTTTTGCTTCTCGCCTGTGTGTTACAAAGCGAAAGTCATAACAGCACGCAAGGCGGCCCAAAGTCTTGTAAAGAGGTGCTTAACCGGACAGACCTCGGAAAGGGGTGCTGAATCTTTTGAATAACCGGCAGGAAAGTTCACGATATTTTTAATCACCAAACAGTCTATAAATTAGGCATGTCTACTGAAGATATAGACTGTTTGGTGTATCTTTTCCACTAAAAACTTGGATGATCTTTTGCAAGCACACACGGGGTGGGGGTCAGTCATGCAACTCCACCGCGAAATACTCTGACGCATGGAAACTGAAGGTCGTGAAAACTAAATTGTCAACAGCATGTGTCTCGCTGGCAGGTCGTGTACAAGAGGATGCCTGGGAACAGACGAAAGAATGCATGCATGGTATTAATTATAACACTTATGCATGCCTTCTTTCGTCTGTTCAAGCAGCGGCCCAAGAGGATCATGTCTGAGTTCATCTGTTCTCGGTCAAATGTCGCACCAGAGTCGGATCGATGTTTTGAACGATGTGCAAGAGACGCAAATGAATTCGTAGTTGCTTGATTTCATCAAGAGGGTATTTACTCTCCATGAAATAACACATCAATCAATAGCAGCGGTGGTGTTTTTTGATGGAATTTTTTAAACTCTTGTCATATTAAACACTAACCTTCGTGGTGGTAAACAAGGGGAGTGTTAGCCTCGTGTTAGGAGGGGAGAGGGTCCGGCCTTGCCTCTGTTGACAATCACGACCTTGTCAAAACAGTTGCTGTGCAAGAATGGGTGGGATGCGGGAGGTCTGGCATCCGTCATTCAAACCTTGGTGTGTTTGACATTCGCCTCAAACTTGTTCTAGGGACAATGTGTCAAGGTTTGGAACGTTAAATCTCTGGCAGATAGTCAATTGACTAGGTTGTAGTTCTTTCTCTCTCAATAAGTTTCTCGCCCCCCCCTCAATTTGCTTATCTGCCTCATGAAGTTTCTCGTATCTATTCTGAATCAGTTACCAGTTACTTAATGTGAGATGCAACCTCAGTTGCATAAATGTAAGAAAACAAAGTTCAAATCATCCCTTTTCTCAGAGAGGCGTACAGGCTTTTCGAAACAAATGCTCAGTAAATCTTCCTTTTGGACAGTTCTAGTCATGATAAAAACTAAACACGCAGTCATGCATGACATGTCGTAACAAAAAAAATTGGATGCATGGGATCAGAGTGCTGCGACCATCGCCCAAGCAAATGTTTTCCAATGGTATAAATAAAGCGAGCGACGCAGGCCGCTCGTGTTCATCCCTTGCCTCTGTCTTTTTCTCCTCCCACCACCTCCAGACAATTGCAAGACTGCAAACTTGAAACACAAACTGATACGTCGCGGCTACGAGCTAATTTCTCGACAGCATGTCTTTGATCTCTCTTGTTGAGAATCAAGCGAAGAAATTATCGTAATACACTCCTTCACTAGTTTTCGAAGGGTAAAGTGAACAAATACCAAGTCTGTTTTTTAATGTGGGATGCAACTTTAGTGGCATAACAAGACAATTTCACCAGGAGAAGAGGCGAATACAGAACTAACAGGTGCATCAGAAGCCCCTCGCATCCCTTTACCGTGACCAAGACCATACACTTCACTTGTTAACTCATGATTCCTTTTTAAATCCTCAAAATCGGGCCACTTTAAAACCAATGGAACAGAAGTCGAAAACAAATGGAACAGTTGCCGCACAGGAAGATGAGCAGCGCGAACAAGGTTGGCCTGACCGGATCCGCGCCGCTCTGTGGCAGCAGTTGGTCAGACATACATCTGGTCAGGCAGACATCTGCTAGCCCTTTATCTTCGTTTTTTCCTGTATGTCGGAGTACTGTTCAACCTTGACCAACGATGCCCAAGAAGACCAAACGGAAATAAGGCGGCCAAAGAATGTGCACTCATCATGATCAACGACAGGAGAACAGGAGATCTGCAAGCGTTTTTCAAGCGCTCGACAGAACCTCTCTTACTCTCTCTCTTTCGTGTTGAGCCCCAATCACAAAGAAACCTATTACAGGAAACACATGCGTCTATCACATGCTCTATGTGATATTCGAAAGTAAACTGAGCTCGTTCTAGAAAGCTGCTTTATTCGTCATAAGACGTAAGTAAAGTCGAGATGCATCCAAGGACAGAAGGCGGATCTGGGATGTTTCAAAATATAACCCTGACTTACAATCTTTAAACAGTGGTCAGTGCTCCTGGACCTTTCTGCTTGATGCGCTGTGCGGCCAAATGAGTTGGCCTCGTGCAACGCTGACGCTCCTCATAAGGATACAGCGCAGGAACAATTGCATGTAGAAGCATATATGCTCCTTTGATGCTCTGATGCCTTCAAGACAACGCTCAAAGAATCGTCTATGTTCAGGACCTGAGAGATCATCTGGATTGATTGAATTTGCACAAAAGAATTTAATATGCCCTGCCTGCCCTCTCTCTTCCTGGCCAATTCACAGAGCTGAAACTGGCTCAAAGGCTCGCCTTTGCACCTGCGAACGCTTTTCAAGTGCCCTCAGCGGATTCCAAGAGGGATGCCCTCGCCACTCTCGAGTGTATCTGGCATCCAACTCCGCCGCAGAATGCATTGTCGTATGGAGATTGAAAGGTCGTGAGGGCGAGATAAGTCAACAGCATGTGTCTCACAAGAGTTTGTGGACAAGAGGATTCGTGACGAAAGAAGGCATGCACACGGGCGTTCATGGTGGGTGAGATGTGTTCAGAAAAGTCCGCCGAGAGACGGACTCTTCTGTCTTCACATCTGTTCTCGTGCCAATGTCGCACAAGAGTCGGCTGAATCGTTTGAAAATATGTTGCAAATATGTTTGTAGACGCTTCTTTGCTGAGAACATTCTTTCAAATTGCTCTACACAGTGGTGGTAAACAAGGTACCAGGAGCGCTAGGCTTGTGTTGGGATGGGGGAGGGTGACGCAAGCACTCCGATGATAATCACGACCTTATCTAAACGATTGCTGTGCCAGAATGGGATGCGGGAGGTCTGGCACCCGTCATTCGCGGGACGAGTGTTTGACCGTTCGCCCCGTCTTTGTACGGCCAGCATTCGCCCCGTCTTTGTACGACCAGCATTCGCCCCGTCTTTGTACGACGAGCGATAGGGACAATGTGTCAAGCAAGGTGTGGAACGTTAGCCTCTAGCTCAGTAATTCATCGCGATGTAGAAATTCTGAATGAGTTTCCCAATGCCTTTCTGTTGACTTGTCTGTGCGCTTGAAAGTGTGTAGTTGCTTGTTCTCCACAAACAACCTTTGTTGTCAAACAATCTTTCTTCCAGTGGCCGCAACTCGCAACCCCCAAGAACCGGAATCTTTTTTCCTCGTATCCCCCGGGATATCGGGAGAGAAGATTTTCTCTCCACTTCTCTCGTTTCCAGACTGTCTCCCCTTCCCCACTAAGTGACGGGAAGAAGAAGAGGAGTCGTTTGACAAGACGATTGTACGAGTGGGAGGTGGCTTAATCAAATCCTGCATGACAGCCGAAAAAAATAGCATGAGAACATAAAATGTTAATCGAATCGAATCTTGCCACAGCCAGCCAAGCCAATCTATCGCATTTTGAAAGACACAATGACAGGAACAGCTTTTTTTTGTTTGTAATGGTCCGGGATCAACACAAGTCTCTTACTCATGTCTCTCACGGAGTCGGAGAACCGAGATCGGATAGGCCATTGGAAAGGCTGGTTGGTACACAATCCCGAAGTTCGGATTGGTCTCGATTCAATTTGGTCCAAAGTTGTGCATACAGTACACAAGGTTGCTGGAAATTCAAAACGAGTGGCTGGAAGAATGAATCTTGCGGAAGATGATGAGGAATAGTCCGCTGAAAGTTACTTTATGAATAGAAAATATGTCGGTTTCGGCAGGCACAGCGATGGTTTTTGCGAAAAAGATGGTTACATTCATATCTTTGTCTCCGCACGAAAATCTTCCTGGCATCCGGCTTTGTTGAACCTGTCCACTGGAAACCAGCGTACATCAACCCGTTGTGGTGAAAATCAAAAGCAACTCAGCTGATGCAAATCACCTGGAAATTGTGCTATAGGGTCAAAATCCCACCATCAAAAACAATTAGGATGATTGTGAGTGTGATTTTATGAGAACCGGGACTCAAATCACCCAATGATGATTTGAAGGGTTTGCGTTAAATGTGGTGAAAAGTCGAGAGAGGGACAAGGATGGAGATCTATAACTGATCTGGCTCTGACATCACCGATCCGATCTCGGATCTCGAAATTGGCATGGTGAGAGACAGTAGAGTGTGTTAAATCAAATGAAATAAGTGTCGCAATCATCATGTCATTCAAAAAGGCGTGTCTTCAGATCCAAATCACAAGTAATTATAGCCTGATTTGTTTGAGAAATGCGAAGTGACCGCGACAGCACTTTCTACTAACTAGGAAAAGAGCTCATCAAAATGAAGGCGTCTCTGGCACCAGAGTTTCAGCTGGTCTGGTAGGTGTAGCTTTAGGTACATATGTTTAGGTGCATATGCCAAGTTTACCTGTTGCTTTACGTGCATATGTTTACCTGTCACCTTGTGTTGCGCATGAGGGAACCAATCAACCCTCAATTCCAAGAGTTGTCGAGAGACGACAAAGTCTAAGAGCACCAAACAGATCCGGCTCCGAGTCTTAAAAAGCCGATATGACCTCGGATCTCGAGATCAGCATTGTTGGAGACATGAGTGTGAAATGTGTGTTACTTTACTTACATATCAGCAGCTGTAAAAAACCTTTACTGCTCATTGCCTTTGCAGAGAATGACAGACACTTGACTCGCACGTGCGAGGGAGCGGCGGCACGAACGGGAAGGTTTCGTCTCCAAACCATTGGTACCCGAACCAACGGACATCTTGTCCGAAAACGTTTTGTTGTCTCAATAAATCACACAACCCGGCAACATGACAGACTGAGATAAGCGATATCCATGCCTCTTTGGAGGCAACCGGTGCTTCGGCATGACCCCCCCTAACAGCATCTGCCCCTCGTGAACAGCTCGTGGTTGTCTTCGTTGTTTCATTAGGAAGTTGTGGTGCTGACATCCGCGCAACTATTCCGGGGGAAGGGAAACTGCTGCTACTAGCTGTGGGGGGCTTGACGGAAAACGTAAAGCACAAGGCAACGAACTAGATCCTAGTTGTGTTAACGGGCAGGCGCGGTCCTAGGGAGGATGTCAGCTTAATCGAGGCAGACGCCGAGCCGACCGAGAAGCCATCACGTCATCACGACAGATGATCACGTGCCCAGATGTTCGAAAGAAATCACTGCCAATGACGCGTGTTGCGACAGTCGCAACTATTTGTTTGCCAGAATATCGCTGTGACTATGGCTCAAGCGCGGACCTTTTCGTCATTTATGTCAGACTTTTACTCCGGCGCAACCCACGCCAAGAGGTTAACGACGGTGGCAGGATGGATTGTACGAGAGGAATGGAACGCAATGATATTGAGAATGGAACGCAATTGTAGATTCATTTCGGGCATTCTCCGGAGTCGACAGACCAACTATTGAGTATTGAGTAGGCAGTCTCGGCATGACAAGTCATATGACATGTCGACATGTCATATCGACGACATGTCATATCGATGACATGTCGACACCCTCGCTTAACGGTGGTTGTGTCAGTAACATAAGCCTCTCTCACTCAGAGTCTTTCACGCCTCTTGGCATGCAACTCAACTTGCGTCTCTGCGTCTCACATTAAGGTGGGGTTGGATATTTTTGGTTTTTGCGTTGTGCACAGACCTAGATCTTAGTCTCATCTTCATTTTGATATTAGGAACATAGCAAATTCGCACACAAAATTGACTTCCTACAGCCTCGCGCACGACGTCCGCGCCATCGCGCAGCGCTCTTACGGATCGTTCAGATCTTCCTGTCTTACTGATCACAAGGCTGAGTAAAGCTGACAAAAATAATTGGAAAGGTAGATCGCCGTCGATTTGCCGAACTCAGTTATCTGCGGGAATCGAAATGAGACACTGAAATATCCTGGGACATTCCACGGAGATCCTGTAAGTTCTTTTCAAAAAACAGGAACAATTTTCGAAAAGAATCGTTTTCTCAAAATTTGAGCGATAATCAGTCATCTCTATAAAATACCCCAGTTCGACTATGAATTGGATTCACGTTGGAATACTTCGGTAGTTGAGTAGGAACAATACCTTGAGTATAAAACAAAGGTTGTCGGTTCGATCTCCAGTGGTACCATACATGATATGAGACACATTTGTCTGCACAGAAATATTTTTTAGACAAAACATGACATCTGTATCAACCAAAAATACACAAGTTTCATGTAGATTCGAAAAAATTTCAGTCACTCAGTCACGGTACTGTTTTGGATCGATGCTACGTACGACGTGCGAAGCAGACAGCTGATGCGAGAACCAGTATCACGCGTTGGACCACTATCACGCGCTATCACGCGTTTTCCAATGTGAGTCTGATTTGAAAATCAATGTCGAACTTGGGTAATCTTTACCTACGACTTGTTATCGATCAAAACGATTCTTTTCGATATTTGAGACTTTTGATGTCAACTTGAAGAGATTCGATTTGTGAAAAGACTTTTCGAAACGTCGCATGTTCGTTTCATTCATGACAATTTCAGCGTGTTGATTACTGCACTACTTGATCAAATTCAACAAAATCTGTTGTGAAAAGAGACTTGCCAAACCACGGCCAAACCTGCAGACATTGTTTTGGAGACGTCATGTGAAGAATACCCGGAGACGTCATGTGAAGAATACCTAACCCCATTCTTCACATGTCAAGAATACCCGGAGACGTGATTTGAAGGATACCCAACCGCACCTTAAGGCTCTCACACTCATGAGTCTTTCACCATTGCGATCTCGAGAAGCGAAAGCGCATGGCTTAACATGGCCTAATAGCCGCATCGCCTAACATCGCCTAACCTCGCCTAATAACCGCATCGATTAACCTC
>Ga0209491_10009543_pt1 | contig 11872 bp, 15 predicted proteins | sample BON02_FD_187213 | JGI IMG/M metagenome (GOLD analysis project Ga0209491, IMG submission 187213) | Freshwater microbial communities from Lake Bonney liftoff mats and glacier meltwater in Antarctica - BON-02 (SPAdes) (version 2) | ecosystem: Environmental > Aquatic > Freshwater > Ice > Glacier... | reverse complement strand
ACCACTCGCCGATAGCGGCCCTCTGGTCGTCAAGCGCCGTGCTGGCATCCTGGACGCCCTGGTCGAACTCTTTGAACTTCTCCTTGATTCGGTCCGTGTCAATGGCACCGCGCGCCAACTGCTCGTTGAGTCCTTCGAGGGCTGCCGATGCCGTTTGAGTGGACGGCGTCAGGGCGTCAGTGGCGTCGGTATTGCCCATGATGGAGTCCGTATAGGCTGCCTGGTTTACCGCAGCATTGGCGGTAGCCTCGGCCACTTCATTGATCGCACTATTGAGCCCCTCCATGCCGAGAGCGCTGAGAATGGAGCCTTCGGTTGTCGCGGCGAGGGCGGCTGCTGCTGCTGGCTGTTCTCGCGCCAAGCGGGCGTAGGCGTCAGCTTGCGAGCCGATCGTCTTGTCGTTGGCGAGAGCTTGGAGGAAGCGACTGAAGGCTGCGGCGGTTTTTTCAGTGTCGGAGAAGTCGACCTCCGCAAGTCCCTGCATCGACTTGGTGAACTCTTCAGCGTTCTGGCTGGCGCCCCGCTGCTCTAGAGCGAGCAAGCCCAACGCCACGGCGGCTATACCCATGCCGACGCCGACACCCTTGGCCGCCTTGCCAGTGGCGTTCAGACTCGTCGTAGTCGCATTCCCGGCGACCGTCGTCGTCGTCATTGCTGCCTTGAGCTTCAAGATGGAACCGGCCGCCAGGAGGATCGCTCCGACCAGGCCGGTACCAGCCACACCGATAGTCAGTAGGCCGCCGGCTAACGTCTTCGTGGCTGGGGAGGCGTCGTTCATCTTCTCGGCGAGAGACCCGACAGCCGTCACCCCGGCCGTCATGAACGGCAGGACGCCCTCGCCGACTGCGTTGGCGAGGTTCCCGAGCTCGGCGCGAAGGATGGCCGTCTGGCCGACCAGGGACTCCGACTCCCTGTCGAACTGGCCGATCATGTCGGCGCCCTGCTTATAGAGTTCAGCGTTGGTCGCCAGGATGCGTTGCTGAGCCGAGAGTGTCCCGGTGACCTTCTCGCCGGTCAGGTCGAAGAGCGTATTCTTCAAGATCCCCTCAGTCAGGAAGATGCCGTACTTACGCATCGTCTCGACCGAGCCGGAGAAGCCTGAGCGGATGTCCTGGAGCGCCTGCTCGGGTGAGACGTTCTTGAATGCCGAGAAGTCAGCGGCGAGGCCGACGAGGTTGGTTGAGAAGTCGTTGAGCTCGACACCGCTCATGCCGGTCAGCTTGCCGAGCTGGGCGAACGAGGTGGCGGCCTCGACAGCCTTTGAGGAGGTTGTACCGATGGACTGGGCGGCGTCGTCAGCCCAGGCTTTGATACCTACCGCATCGACGGTGCCGACGACCTGCTCAAGTGCCTGGAAGTTCTGGCGGGCGTCGCTCGCGCCCATACCCAACTTGGCGAGCCCGATGCCAGCAATGCCTGCGAGGGCGATCATTGCGGCGCCGGTCTTGGTTAGGCCGGCGGCGAGCTTCTCGTTGGCCTTCTCGGCCTTGGAGAGCTCGTCTTCGGCCTTCTTGCCGAACTTCTCCAGCGACCTAACGCCCGACGTGGTGTCGAACGTCAGGATATAGGCAAGCCTCTCGCTCAGTGATGCCATGCCTTGCTCTCGTTTCTTGATCGACTAGCGGATTATCCGAAGTTCAATGAACCCAGGATCTCGTCAACGGACGCCTTGGTAACCGACATCATTGCCTCAGCCACAATATGCGCCACGGCGTCAGCGTCAGCGTTCTCGTCAAGCCCCTCGGTGGCGGCCACGGCTGCGACCGCTGAGAGCATCATCATCAACCGCTGGTGGCCGTCTCGCGGGTCGATGTCAAGGTCTTCGTAGGAGTCGCTGCCGGTGATGAGTGACAGGACGGCGAGATGCTGCCCTGTCAATTCTGACTCGTGGAGCGTGGAACCCCGCCAGGTGATCGACCACTCGCCGGGGCGAGGAAGGTTGATGACGGTGGTGGGGTCTGGGCGAGTTGCGATGCTGTTCATAATCCCTTGTTGTCCTTTATGACCTTGTGGGTTCGGCCTCGGATGGTCTTCGTGATCAGTGGCTTAGCCCTACGATAGCCCTTCGCCCACGGCTCCTGGCCTTTTGTGCCAGGATGACGGGCGTAACGCCTGTAGCCGATGCCGGGAATCTTGATGACGGCCTTCGTGTTGGGTAGGGCTGGGCCGAGCTTCCCTCGGGCCATTCCTGTGGCGAAGTTGCCAGGCAGGATCGGGCCAGTGAAGCCTCGACGGTTCTTACCGACCGCCCATGCGGAACTGATGACGTGGCCGTTGGTGTCGCGCTCGATGAGCTGCATTGGTCCAACCGCTGCGACAAACCCCTCGGCCATCGCGTAGCCCTTGTTCCTCACCTTGTACTTCGTCCCGACTCGGACGTTGCCCTTGCGGCCCTTTGCCCGGTTCACCCCAGACAGACGCATGTCAGTACCGGCGACCTTGGCGATCTCGTGGTTGTGCACGACCTTGGCCCGTTCGGCCGCCTTCGTGACGGTCTGGAGCTTGCTGGTCGATAGCCCCTTCTCAAGCTGGCGAGCGATCTTTCGAACATCAGGGCCAGCTTGAGAGATGGGCTTCTTGAGACCGGCCATTGGCCGACCTTACTACGGCGTGCTGTCGGCGTTGGTCAACACGGCGGTGATAGCTGCGCCGTCACTGGTCTCCGAGGTACAGACGAACATCGTCTCCTCTTCGATGACATCGGTGCCCGAGGTGGTCGGAGTGCCGCCGTCATAGCGGGCGTTCGTCGTGATGACGAGATCCGACGTGCCGTCGTCAATGGTGAGGACGAGGGCGTTCTCGGTGCCAGCCTTGTAGAGGTTGTACTGCGTCAAGTCCTTGAAGTCGGCAGAGAACGAGCCGTCATAGACTCGATAGCCTGCCTCGCCGATGGTCGCCAGGCCGGGGCCGGCGGCCTGAGCGTTGAACTTCTGACGTAGGTTGTTGGCGCCGTTCAGCGTCAGTGCCGTGATCGGAACCGCAGTACCCCCCACCGTGATGGACGCCTGAACCGAGGTCCAGCGCGCCGTCAGTGTCGGGTAGGCCGTGGCGACCAGACTTTGGCCGACATCTTCGCCGTGTCCGAGGAAGTCCATCGTGAACTCGATCATCGAGCCGTCGCCGTCAGCGCTAATGCTGAGACTCCACGAGTTCACCATCATGCCCGTGTATTCGAACGGGTGCGTGACGCCAGCCGTCCCTGGGCGCCCGTACTGGTGCGTCCAGGAGCTCAGCGCCGCTGGGGTGAACGTGTGGACGTACGGACCGGCGCCCGTAGTTGAGGCGGCTGTGCCGATGCACATGTCGAGCAAGGCGCCAGCGTTCTCTGGCACCATCTCAAGAGCGATGCCTCCACCGACGTGCGTGTTGCCGGCTGACCAGCCTGGAGCGGTACGGCGACCACCACGCTGACCCTTCGACTCGATGCGCTTGACATCTGCGACGACACTCTCCGAGACATGCTCGTGGAAGCGGTTGACGACGGCGCGCGTGTTCTGGGTGGACTCTTTCCTGAATCCCCACGATGACAAGATTCCGGTACTCATTTTCCGCTCTCCTTCTTCTCGCTGGCCTCAGCCGGCGGTTCGTTTACTGGTTCTTTCTTCTTGACGGGCACCTTGAATGCACCCGGCTGGTCGCGCAAGAGCGCCGCTCCGAGGTCGTCGGGGACTTCGACCGGCTCGCCGTCAAGGTCAAGATGGATGAAGCTAGGTCCAACGTCCACACCACTACCGTGGCGGGCGTCGACTCCGCTGTATTGAATAAGCACGCTCATAAGGGTAGTCCAATCTGCTGGTTAGTGGCGCGTTTCCACGCGCAAGGTCATCTCGTAGAGGCATCCATACCCCTTATCCTCCAAGGGGAAGGTCTCAAGCGTGTAGCCTGAGACCCGGTAATTCTGGAGGACTCGGGAGTCGGTGAGGCCGGAAGGAAGCCCGGTTACGGCGTCACGGAAGAGCACCTGGATCTCGTCGGCCAACGCTATGGCCCTCGCCACGGCCGCTGGACCACTGGCTCCAGTGACTCGGGTGTCAATCACCAGAGTCAGTTCAAACTCCTCGCCGACTATGCGGCCGGTGTTGCGCCACTCGATAGTTGCGGTCGGGATAGTGCCGAGCAGGCGGACCGTCTCGTCCGCATCGTCCTGGCCTTCGCCGAGGAACAACACTTTTGGACCCCTCAGCGTGTCGCTGCTCACCGACAGGCCGGGTTCGGCGGTGAGCAGGACACCCCAAACGTCAAGAAGGATCTGCGGTCCAGAGATCGTGTCAATATTGGTGGTCATGCCGAACGTATCCGTGTGAACTTGTACCGGTTGAGCACCTCGTCAATACCGGGCACCGCGGTGACCCACCGGCCGAGCCCCGGCGTTGCCAGGACAACGTTGCCGAGCTCCGAACCCTGGATCGAGATAGCCCTATCAGGGATGCCTGAACTGTCGGTATGTCGGTGATGCTGGACAGCCTTAGCGGCAGCACGCTTGAGGTCGGCTGGAGGGCGATTCCAGCCGTAGCGGTAGCCGATTTGGACGTTGTTGTGACCAGCGGGCCAAAAATCAGAGCGCAAAATGGCTACACCGACACCACTGGGCGGAATGTCGGCCACAACGCCGGTAATCGGCGCCCAGGCGCTCCCAGTCCAGTAATTTGCCCACACAACGTCTCTGAGGTCAGGCTTTTCGAGCATGACACTGCTGTGGCCGGTGCCACTGAGCGTCTCGGACCAGAAGCGCGGCACAAAAGCCCGGTTACAGGCCGATTCGATCTGGTATTCGGCTTCTGAGCGGTCGATGATCAACGACGCCGACGTATGAGTCGTCTCGTTGTTCAGGGAGCTGCCATCTCGGATATCGGCCACTGAGCAGTACACGCCGCCGACGATGTCGTGGTATGTCGTCTCAAGTTCTACGCCGCCCGAGCTCCAGACGGCCTGGAGGCGGTCCACGGTCGGGCTGTCAGCCGCCGAGATGACTGATGTCCGGTTGTTGGTAGCAACGACGCTGACGGCGCCAGCCGTAACCGTCTCGCCAGCCGAGTTGGTCACGGCCACCGTCACAACGCCTGGGTCTGCCGGTTGGCCGTCTTCGTCAGTACCAGAGAACGTCAAAGTGGCCGCGCGTGCGGCGACATGACGGGACTGGGCGACATCGGCGAACGACATGAACTACTTCTCGGCTGGATCTGCCGAGGCATCCTCGACTGCGCCCGCTGGACGCGAAGCCTTGGCGGCTTCTGCCTTCTCGCCCTTGTCGGCTTTGGCGGCTGCGGCCTTGGCGGCCTTGTCGGCTTTGGCGTTGCTTCCCGCAGCAAGGGTAGCTGGGTCGTCTTCGAAGACCGAGACCTTCTTGGAAACCACCTCGACGGACGACTTGACGACCTCTGGCCGCTTGCTGAACATGTCAGGGAACGCCTTGACGACGGGGTCGCCGTCGTCCCAAGCATCGCCCTTACTGAGGCGGACTTTTGCGCCGTTGTGGCCGACCGAGGCCGACTGCTTCACAAATACGAATGCCATGTGGTGTACTCCATTTCTGTGCGGTCCCCCGCCAGGGGCCGAAGCCCCTGGCGGGATCTCACGAGGGGAATCAGGTCGTGATGTTCTTGAGACGACGGAAGGCGTTCACGACAGGGACGCCAGCACCGAAGCGGGCGTAGCCATACAGGCCACGCTGGCCGGTCGGACGACGGTTCGCACCCATGAGGTGCGAGATTACGTCCATCGTCATACCGAGGCGCTGAGCCATGATGAAGTTGTCCATGTCGCCGAACACCAAGATGTTCTGGGCGTCAGTTGCCGACCATGCGGGGGCGTGGTCGGTCAAGACAACCGGCTTGCCGTTGAGGAGCGTGATGCCCCCCTCGGTCTGGTTGACCGTGAAGCGGCTGGTTGCGCTTCCCGAACCGAACGCACGGATCTCGTTCTCCACGTCCACATTCATGACCCAGGTACCGTTTGCACGGAAGTCCTCGGGGGTCGCAGCGTAGATGGCGTCAATGTCGCCAGGGGCCAGCGTGTTGTCTGCTCCAACGTTGACTGCCGTAGTGGCACCCACGAACAGACCAGTGGTCTGCGGGGAGGTGCCGGTGCCGACGGCCAGTTGCTGAGCAACGAGGTAGGTGTAGCCCTGCGAGAGAACCCGACCCATCTCCGTGGCGAAGCCGGGGTAATCCATCCCAACCTCGATGGTGTACGGAATGAAGGCTTCCGGCTTCTCAGTCAGGATGCTCGGCTGAGCGATAGCGACAGTGTCATCGCTGACCTCGGCCGACTCTGCGTCCATCGACCAGGCGGCCTGCGGTGAAGTGATGCCCTTCCACTCGGAAGTGGTGATCGCCTCAACCCGTACCGCATTGATCAGCGGGTTACGGCTCTGGCCGCTCGTGATCATGATGGTCGGGTCAATGATGATCGGAACGCCGAAGCCGCCCTCGGTCGTGGTGCCGATGGACTGGGCGCGTGCCTCGGCCATCGCCGAGCGCTCTTCCTGCGTCCACTCGTCCGAGCGGTTCGAGATGCCCTTGATGAAGGCGCTCTCATAGGCGGGCTTCGCCTGGGCGACCAGGGTCCGAGCCACCATGTCGCTGGAGTAGTTGCGAGTCTCGCCACGGCTGATAGCCGCCTCCAGCATCGTGGAGCGTTCGTCGCCGATGCTGCCGAGGTAGGTCTTGTCGGCCCGCTCGATACAGCGCATCGCGGCTTCGCGAACCTCAGTGCGTGAGGCCGAGCGAGTGTCAAGCTCGGCGGAGCCATCGTTGGATGGGATGAAGTTCGGGGCACTGGCGCGAAGGCTTTTGGCCCCAACCGAGGCGTCAGCAATCTTCTGCCGAGCTTCAAGGTCGGCCAGTTCTGCACGGGCCTCGTCAAGGAAGGTCACGCCGGCGTCCCAGGAGGTACGGACCTCTTCGGACAGGGCGCCTTCGTTGCGCGAGTGCACGTCGGCGAGGCAGTCCTCGACGTACGCGATATGGCTTCGGAGTTCAAGAATACGGTTCATGATTTCACTTTCTGGAGTTCAAGGGAACGGAGGAACGCGGCGCGCTCTCCGCTTGTCGGTCCCGAAGTGCCAGAAGGGGCGGCGTCGGTTTCTTTTTCTTCCGAAGTGCCAGAGGAGGCGGCGTCGGGTGAAAGTTCGGCGAGGAGCTGAATGCGCTCCTCTTGAGAGATGTCGGCAAGGAGCGAGCGGACACCCACTGAGGTGGAAGCGTACGCCGGGAAGACTACAGGCCCGACCTCGAAGAGTTCGACCTCGCGAATCGTGCGAAGTGGAATGTCGCCGGACTCGTCCCATTCATCACGGATAACGCGGAACCGGAAGCTCATGCCGTCGATGGCGCCAGAGTCGATGGCTTGGCGAATCGGCTCGACGCGAGCGTTGTCGTGGAGGCGAGCACTGACGAAGAGCCCCTGGCTATCCTCTCGGATCTCGTTAATAGCTCCGATGGGGACCGAGCCGGTCGCTCCGTCTCGGCCGTGGTCGAATTGGAGGACGGGCTTGCGCTCGGAAAGGGTCTTAGTGAACGAGCCGCGAGATAGGACTTCGTCAAACTTGCCCTCCCACGAGTCGATACGGGTGGGCGTATCGAAGACAGCGCCGTATCCCTCCATCGTGAAGCCGTCGTCGCCGGCAGCCCGCATCTCGAAGGACGTTGAGCGCTCGGCGATCTTTGGTGCTTTGATCTTCGTCATGATTTCACCTCTCTGGAAGCATATACCACTTTAAGCGGTTGTGCGGACACTCTAAGTCGGATCAAGTCCCCACGTCGGTGGGCTCTTTCGGAGACTCCTGGGCCGACCCCGGCTTCTGGAGCTGGACCGACAACAGGCCGGTGTGATCGAGCTGCAATAGGTCGCCAGACGTAACTGCCTTCGTAGCGCTCTCGGGAGTGAAGCCGCCATCGACTGCGTTGCGGATCGCCGCCATCTGCGTCTGGGTGATGAGGGACTGGTCGGAAGCATCCTCCTGGAGGAAGAGCACGCGAGACAGATCGGCACCCAGCATCTTGCCGGCTGGCGGCTGAGCAATCGACTCCAGCGAGGCGCAAAGATCCTCGACAGTGGGAGAGAACCAGCCATTGGCGAGCATCCGGCGTGCCGAGTCATAGTTGCCAGCGTTCAACGAAGACCCGTCGAGCGAGTCTCGGGTTCCGAGCACTGAGGCAGGCACGCGCGAGCGCATCGCAGTGGCAATCTCAATCGAGCCCTCAAGATCCTTGAAACCGATCTTCGAGAAGTCCTGTCCGATCACGCGCACGTCGCTGATGCCACCGATGAACATGTTGCGGTGAGCGTTCGCTGAACCGGCGTGGCGTTGATTGACTGACGCTGCGGCGGCTTCGAGCTCGTCCTGAGTGCGCGTGCCGTCAGCAATGAATACCATCTTGGGCGTAGCGGCGTTCTCGAAGAACTTCGCCTGGTGGTCGTCAATCTGCCCACCGAGCGCAACGTCCCTGAGCAACGACTCCACCCAGGAGGAGCCACGCCAGAAGTGCAGCGGGTCCGGCTCGGGCATGAAGTGAGAAACCTCGTTAGGGTAGAAGACCTTGAGGTTCCGCTTGTCCGCTTGGTCCTCGTTCGGGTTGTAGATGTACGCAACGACCTCAGCGTCGTACGGCGTCATCATCTCCCCGTTGTCCTTCCATGTCGGCATCTCGTCCGAGCCGAGAACGAACGACACCTTGTACGGCTCAAGCCGATAGAGCTTCCGGTTCTTGCCGGTCACGATGACCGAGTTGCCGGCGTAGGAAACGTCCTGCTCCATACGCTTCAACATTGTCGGCCGAGTCGTTGAACCTGGGCGGTCCAGACGCCGAAGGTCTGCGTTGCTCCCACCTGTGTCAGGGGCGGAAGCCACCACCGACTCACCGATTGGCTTGAAAACGAACCGGACCTGCGAGAGCAGGAGCGACCGGGTGAAGACCGCAGACGATACGACACCTGAACGCTGGTGGACCTTCTGGACCATCGACACGAAACTACTGTCGGCCACGTCGGGCTTCGAACCCGACATCGACGGAACATCGTACTGGTTGCCGCCGAAGCTGACGAGCTTGGCGTAGTCAGAGACAGACAGCCTCTCTTCGCTCCGACTCGGGGCCAGTGGGATCAGGTTGTCAAGAAACTTCATTTGCAGATCCGATCTTGGCTGTCAGGTAGAGCGACACGTAGACCGCCAGGACGAGGACGACACCAAGCGTGATGAGTCCGGCCGGGAGGTAGACCATCGACACGCCCAGCACGATGCAGAGCGCGCCGACGCACAAGGCCAAGCCCCTGATGAACTTAGACATGAAAGACGAAGAGGGCATTATCGGTCGATTCTTCCACAATAGGTACGCCGCCGAGTGCCAACGTACAAGCCACAAGGGTACAGATGTCTCCCTTCGATGCCTTCCGGCTCCAAAGCGAGGCATCGCCGGACAGTCTGGGAACGGCAATCTTGACTGCTGCCGTGAGGAAAGCGTCGTGGAGGTGGCGCAGTCTCCCGGCCGACGCTTCGTCCACGAGCATTCCGAACGCCTGGGCGTGGTCGGTGGTGCTGAGTTCTTCGACCTCGACGCCGATCCTTTTGCCCGCTGCGTCCGCGGCGGCCTCGATGCGGGAGATGTACGCCCCGGCGGGGGAACCCTTCTCGATACGGATCGGAGTCTTGTAGCGCAGCCAGAGCTCGACGGCGCGAGGCACCACCCAGTCACCCGGTGTCTGGACTCGCTCGACGGTCCCCTCGGGGCCGGCGTCCTTGACGAACTGACGATTGGCGACTTCGATCTGGAGACGCTTGTCCTCGCAGCGGCCAGCGATACCGAACGCTGCGAACTTGCGGTCCTCAGTGACATCGAGAGCAATGCGGATATCCGACGTGATCTTCGGGTAACTGCCGTCCTTGTCGGGGTCGGCACCGAGCGGACCCCACGTCGCCTGGGGGATCGGGCCGGAGTTCTCCAACGAGATCGGCATGGTCGCCACGCCGAGGCGCTCTCGGGTGTGCTCGTCCACCAAATCCTGGTCACCGGAGAACGTGCGGATCTCCTGGCGAATGTAGTCGAGCGAGATACGGCCAGCAGAGACGGCAGGGTTCGCCGACAGTAGCGCCGCCATGTATTCGTCCTCGTCCTCGACCGGGTCCAACGTCAACACCTGCTGCCCGTTTCCCCACTCGGCGTAGAAGAGGCGGTCAAGCGGATCGTTCTTACGCGCTCGCCGCCGAACGGCGTGCAGCACCTTCGAGTTTTCATGGGGGCCAGACGAGGTGTAGTACACCTGGGCGCCGGGGCGGGTCGAGAGCGTCGGGATCGTTGAACCCATCGCCGAAGCGGGCAGGTCGAAGGCTTCGTCAAGGAAGACCTTGTCACCGGTGAAGCCTCGGCCACCGCCGCGGTGCCTGGCCTTGAACAGGATGCGCTGGCTGGTATTCAGCCGAATGTGCTCCTTGCCGCTACCAGTGACGAAGCTGCGGTCATTCGAATACAGGAGCGGCGACAACTCCTCGGACTCCTCGAACAGGAACTTGAGCCGGTTGAAGTGCTCGACGCTGGTGTCGAACTTGTGGGCACTGTGCACGAGCGTCATGTCGCCGAAGAGGTAGATACAGGCGAGCTGGATCACCTCAAGGATGAAGTTCTTGCCGTTCTGCCTCGGCGTGATAATGGCGTTCTCAAAACTGGACCACGCCAACGTCTGGTCGACGGTGATGCGCTGGGCGAGGCACTGGAGCACGCACCACGTCTGCCAGGCGTCCAGTTCGATGCCGCACGCCTGCTCGCCGAACTCGATAGCCGCCTGGCCCTCACCCATCGAGATGATGTCGGCGGGGATATTGACGATCCTCGGCGGGCTAGGAAGACTTGGTAGCTCTAGCGATGGCAGCAGCGTTGCGCTTTTCACGTCTTCCCTTCACCTCGTCAGTGATGGAACCAGGGCGGGCGGCGCCGAGACCTTCAAGCTCGTTGAGTGTGATACGTCGCTCACGAAGAAGCGAGGCGGTCTCAGAGGCGGAGGTGTCGGAGGCGGCCAGGGTGTCCTTGATGATCTTGAGGTTCCACTCAAGCTCGGCGCGAATCTCCATGCCAGAAAGCATACACGCCCCGTCCGCCGTGGAAAGGGTCGACGGGACGGGGCGTGTAGCAGGGGGGTATGAGAGTGACTCTAGCTGACGGATCAGCCGACAAGCAACTCCATGAAGAATATGAACGGGCGATGGAATATCGCCGCAAGAGCGAACCCAGCAAGGAGGCATCCGGCGAACTCGGCGAAATCTCTCATCGGCAGTCTCCTTCAAGGTCGTGGAGCGGATCGGTGTAGCCGAGCGCAATGCGGGCTGCCATCCAGGCGCAGTCCGCTTCGTGATTGTGGATGGTGTGACTAGGACTCCCGCCAATGGGGCGCCCGTTCACATCGTAGAACTTGTGGCCGGCCTCTCGCACGTATAGCGCCTGCCACGAGCCGCAGAACGTGCAGTGGTCGTCCAGGCCGCAACACGTATCCTGCCACGGGTCTTCGACCGCCAGGGACTCGGCGATGGCGCGCCATGCTTGTGCTGCGGCCCACGGGTCGCCGGAGGCGTCTGGGGTAGGGGTGTCGGGCATGTCCTCATAGTAGGGCGGTCAAGTTGCCCGGTCAAGTCTTCTCTTAGAACCTTCACTCTGCGTAGTAATCCACCAAGCGGAGTCGGCCAAACTCCGACCGCTCAGCGTGACATGCCCCATATTTCGCAACGCCCAGCCGTGCCGGCCTGTGGATAACTTTCCCACCCAGTGGTGAAAGTGTGGAAGTTTTACCACCAAGAGTGATTCCTGGGACTACTTTACCACCCTGAGCATTTTTCCTGGGGAGAGAAAGTCGAGGAGCGGGGTACAGTCGTGCGGTTTGCCGCGCT
>Ga0209491_10009542_pt1 | contig 11872 bp, 9 predicted proteins | sample BON02_FD_187213 | JGI IMG/M metagenome (GOLD analysis project Ga0209491, IMG submission 187213) | Freshwater microbial communities from Lake Bonney liftoff mats and glacier meltwater in Antarctica - BON-02 (SPAdes) (version 2) | ecosystem: Environmental > Aquatic > Freshwater > Ice > Glacier... | reverse complement strand
CTCTAATTGCCGACACTTCCTCGACAATTTGTACCAGATTCAATTCTCGGACTGCTCCGCTCTGCCCGAAACTCGACTGCAATCTCTGCCCCACCCTTACAGCCCACTGAAAAACCATGCAGTTTTAAGAATTAACCGAAACCCGGGTCTAGGCATTTAACCATATCTCAAATAGAGTTTTGGGATGAAATTCCCTTTTCTAATTGAAGGTTCGCTTTTGAATGATTCAGAAAACCTTTTTCGAAAACCCTTTTTTGGCCGTGCTCTTGAATTTGTCAGACTTCAAAGCAAGCACCGGTCAAAGTACCGGTCAAACACTCCACGCACGATGCCGGGGCACGCAGCTTTGACTATCGACCCAGTCAGCGTCCGTGAGAACACGCCGCACGGCGGTCGGTGCAGACAATGGTCTGCGAGCTACCCAGGTGATGTGCACACTGTGATCTTGCTCATAGATCGGTTGGTTTGTACTGCGTTCCGTGAGTAGTGTCTCAGTGCTGCGTGCTGCTGCATTGATGGCCTGGAAATTTCGTGGATCTGTGGCGAACAGGCTAACGATGTCTGCATCTTACCCAGCAGGCATCCACGCGGAAGGCGCACGCAAAAAGGGAGCGTCTGCATCGAAGGACAAATCCAAGCGAAAGATAAAGGCCAGCAACAATAGGCCCAAGCACAACCACTCAAAGATCGCCACCGACATCTTCAAGGAGTGGTTCTATGCCCACATGTGCCATCCGTTTCCCAGCGACGAGGTGAAGGCCGAGTTTGCCGACCGCACAGGTATGCCCATTACCACGGCCCAGTTATTATCGCATCGCCGTCGGAGCCTGTGAAATATGTGTTGCAGCGCCTGTACACCTTCTCCATACAGATTTCCCAGATCTTTGTGTGACGCACGCCATAACACTGGCTGCGCGGTAGCGATTCCGAGAGAGACTGCCATGCCAGGGTGGGAACTTGAAGTTGCTTGGTTCTGACGCTAGGCTCTGTGACGACACTGATGGCAGGACTGAGTTTCACCCAAGTCTCAACGTGGTTTATCAATGCACGCAAGCGTGTGTGGAAACCTCTTATCCACGAAAATGCGGACCACGACGAACTTACCGGGGCTGCCGCACTACGCAGCACTACTGATTCGGGACCAGAATCAGAGCCAGGCGCAAACTCCGACTCAGACGCATCGTCCGACTCGGAACTTGAGCGCTCAGCACGCGACACAGTAAAATACGACTGGCAAGTCAAGGCCTCGCAATCTACGGTCTGGGCACATTGCGCCAGCAAACACGTGCACGTGCAAGATGCAGAAATGCAGGATGCGGTTGAAGACATAGCGGGCTGCGTTGCTCCACTACGGCATCATGCGGCTCCTCCTGTGGAAAAAATGGACAGATCTTGCGTGCAGCTCGCGTCGACAACAACGTCGCTAGAGTTTCCGCTCGCGTCTCATGTGATTTCGCCATATTGTCTAACGATGCAGCCCTCTGTGAATCAGTACGCCGACGTGGTGCTCGGTCGTCATCAGCCGCTTGAAGAACAACAACTGGTCGAGACCTGTGACCATCATTGTCAAGGCCTAGCACTCCTTTCCACTGCTTTCCCGACCACTTCCCCGTGCACTTCACCATGGCGCGACTTGGCTTTTCATGCAGCAGCAGATCAACTTCAACACCCGCTGCTGCCATTTGGTACAAATTTAGGGGCACTGCATCACAGTGTTGCCACGGTTTGTACCACGGCCACAGGCACCTGCTGGTCTGGCCGTGAGATTCTTGATTTCATGTGCTGACTGTAATATGTTTGCTTTTGGGCCCACGTTTTAGTCTGTCAAAGCGAATTCTTGTGGCGAATCATGTTCAGATTGAAAGCCACCGTGACGTGCATGAGATTTTGATATACATTACATAGGAGTAGTCATCAGGCAAAGGCTGTAGGTATAAGACTCCTCGATCTCAAATAGGCATTCAATACATACACACGTAAATTTACACATGCACACACAACCTTGCTGACACAGACGCGAGAAAACATACAGTTTGATTTTAAAGTATTTCATTTCGTGATCATTCATATCTTCATTCAATGTCCTGTATTTGATTTATGAAAATGTTACAAACATTTCAAATACTTGTGTAGTTTTGTATTACTAACATTCAAACGTGCAAGACTCATTCCACGTTCACTGTTTTTTTGCAGGGTTGTTAGCTTTAAATGTTTTAGTATCATGAATTTGCATGTAGTTCTGCAGGGTGCACATATGTACACACCATAGTACCCTTCCTTGACGTAGCAATAATGGTTAGGAAGCTCTACGGATTATGGACCGAGTCACAGTCTATTTGAAGGTTTACTACGATGGGTCCTTGACATGGTACGGAGCAGCTTTGTAGGCCGGACATTTTGAGGGTTGCAGTTTGGGCGTGCGGCAAGCGGAGGGGCTTAGTCCCGCAGCCGCCCTGCACCACTCGAAGTACGCCAGAGTTCAGGGGCGCGCGGCGACGGAGAGCTTTAGCGCGCAGTTGCCGCGCGCCCACTGGATCGGACCAGAGTAATGAGGATGTTGTGTATTAAAAGATGTGGCGAATTAAAAGATGTTGTGTATTAAAAGATGTTGAGTACACAACATCTTTTAATACACAACATCTTTTCGTGAGAAGTTATTGACGCATCTCTCGAAAGCGCGCTGCACGCGCGCGCATTCGGTTACCTTTGCACTCATCCTCCTCACACCCAAACGGAATATCGCCCTCAAACCCATACGGAATCTCCACTTTTTTCTATTCAATAAAAAGTGTATCCTGCAACCCTCTTTTGACAAATTGTATTCTGCAAACCCCGTTTGACCCGGATTTTTTTTGGGGACAATTTTCACGCCAGCCTTTTCTGGCGTGGAAAAAAAGGGCAAAGATTCAAGTCAGATTGGATGGAAATAGGACGTGTCCGGGTGCCTCAAAATGTGTAATTGAATCCAGGGTTTGCTGGACGTTGGACATGTCCAGATTGCAATAGAAACAAACTAACATGACTGATTTGCTGGAAATTGGACAAGTCGGATTTCAAAAAAACACATCGAATTTACAAGTCCGGAGTCCTGGAAATTGATCAAAACAGATTTGAGCAACAGAGAAATTGCAAAAACAGATTTAAGCACAAGAAAAAACAGATTTGAACAAAAGAGAACTTGCCAAACACAGTGAATGGAGTTCAGAGAAGTTTTCGAAAGGAGGTGTGGGTCACAACATAAGGCTGTGCCTCTGAAACAAGTGGCAAATGACAGATCTTGTCCTCGTGCCACTGGCAAGCTATAGAAACGTGCTAACAAGAGAATTTCAATATCAACTTTGGAACTAGAAGTATTTGATTGATTGGCCTCTGTGGTATGAGGCGCAGGGTGCACAGTTCAGGGACATAGTGGGAGCTCATGTCTGTTTTTGAATTAACAAAAAAATTGCCAATTGGGGAGTTTTTTGTTGTCAAATATTTGATTGTTTGCAGATTCCTACGTATGTCTCGGAACTATATCAAGTTTAATAATTTGAGATGCACATTCTACGCTTTCGATCGGTGGAAAATGAGCAGAGGAACTATGTTTAGTATAGCACACAATCTTTTCATAAATTCACGATTTCGCGCGTGGCATGTTCAGGCCGATGCTTGAGCCAAAAATCTCCCCCCAAAAATTAGATGTGATGCACATTATCAGAATAATTTCGAGAGAATTGTGGCATCTTTAAAACTATTCGGATATCTATTATGGAGTCAACGTGAGATCCAGTAGTCACGGTTTTATCTATCACGTCATAGGGCAGCTACAAGCGTTCGGGGAGATTTCTGGGGAAGACTATTTATGATAGTACAGGGGTACAGGTGATCTGTGGGGATATGGGGAGGGGGGGATAGGGTATTTATAGAATGTATCCTGAGGGGCGGGGTATTCTGGAGGCTCAATCATCCTTTTCCCCTCTTGGTGGATGATGTTTTATAAATATTTCTCTCTCTTTAGATAGCACTCAGACCAGCGTATTATGCGACGCGTGACAGGTCACAACAACATATAAACCATGGGCTCAGTACACGGTCAGAATGAGCAAGCACCACACATTTGTGGCTACACATTTGGGGGCGCGGGGTGCGCGCGCAATTTTTTTTTGGTGATGTAATGACATTTTTACTGATCATTTTTTTTGAGAAATCATGCCAAAGTACACAAATACACATTCACTTAAATCGTGACCCAGACTCTGTGTCGTCGTCCACTGATTGCATGAAACCTTTGGGACCCATACCCTCAAGCTGGCGTATCCCTGCACCATGCATGTACCTACGGCGCGCCGCGGCCTCAAGCTCCGGGGAAAACACTTCTCGGAGCGTGAAACCAGCGGCTCTCAATTCGCTTCATTTGATCATCATCACTGCAGGCATCTGCGAGGAGTCGACATTCTCTGTCGAGTCCCACTCCTCAAATTTGAAACCCAACGCGTTCTCATCCACACGGTTCTGCAGATTGCAAAGCTTGCGCTGCTTTCACACATTCACCGCCGTGTGTTTGCTCGATCTGGTTGCGAAGCTGCTACAAGCAGGTGAGCAGCGTGATGCAGCTTTGCGAGAGGAGGACGGGTGTCTCGAAGTGCATCCCGCAGCCGCTGTGCTGCTTGTTTGCCGCATGACAGCTTTTGACTCTTAAGGACAACACGGAACCCAGTCGGCTTTGGACAGCCACGCATGCCAGTGTTGAGCTGTGACAATCCACTGACAACAGATTGCGCTTAGATAGCACACACCTCAATATCTATTTGCAAGCGCTCGTCTTTGTCTATCATATTGTACAGAACACTCAGCATTTCCTACCTCTTGAAGTCTAGGACCGAATCTCAAAAATACCCTGTTCCTTATTCCAGCAGTCGCATTCTTGTGTGTGTTTGACTCTGAAATATGTCGCGTCATGTGTGTTTTTGCTGTCTATTGTTCAATAATTTTTTTCAACATTTTTTGCCCCAAAAAAAAAATGACTCTCAAAAACAGGAATGGACGGTGGTGTCGCTAAAATGCTTCCTCCCTCTTTTTATTTCAATTACTCTTTTTTTTCGTGAACCTCAAAAAATCTTCATTTCTTTCAACATCTCTTTACCTATCTCAGTGTTTGCGTTCCCTTCCACTGCTGTAAGGATAATAGAGGGAGGGACGGACCCCCTCTCTCTACGGTTCCTTAGTGTCTGGACCGTAGAGGGAGAGGACCCGAAGAGTCAAAAAAAAAAAAAAGGAATTGCAGGAAAGACAAATTAAAAGATTTTATGACATTCAAAAACAAAAATAGTGCGTCCGTTCCTGATTTTGAGAGTCGCAAAAAATTTCGAAAAACATTTCGTCATAATGATACACGGAGTATGGCTTAACCCCGGCTGAGGTTGCCGAGGCAGCGCGGGGCACGGCAGGCTACTTCAGCGCTATGGCAAGTGAAACCACAGCTGCAGATTTGGGCATTGTCCCGGACGTGGGGATGGGCTGGCCATGTGCATTGCAGGGGGGGTGGCCGAGGTGCAAGCGCAGGCCCAGGAGTATGGCTTAACCCCGGCTGATGTTGCCGAGGCAGCGCGGGGCACCAGTGCCTTTTTCCATCAGCCAGCAGCTACCTTCGCTTCAGCGCTGGTGAACCGGGGAAAGCCCAGTAGCAACAAGGCCACCACCGTCCGCAACCCAGACGCTCTGCGACTGGGCGAGCAAATTGGGTTGGAGGTCATGGGGCCAGAGCGATGGAAGAAATACATTACGACATCAGCCAAGCAAATGAATGCGGCAGATAAACCCGCTCCTGGACCGATTGCACAACAGTGGGCCTCAGCACGCCTTGTGGACGAGCGCAATGGATGGGTGTTCCATCATATAACCATGACCGCACCAAGGTGGACAATGACAGACCAGATCACTTATACTCTGCCCGGATCCACCAAAGAAAATCCCTTGACGCACGTCCAATCGTTGCGAGAAGCTATTTCCGAAGCCTACAGATTAAACTGGACGCGCCACTCGAAGGCACAGAACAAGGACCAGAAGGACAAGGACGCTGGTATGAAGTTGATCAGGAGTTCGGGGAAATCCAACAAGAAAAAGTGAAACGAGCCGTGAGCCGATTGTGACTGCTTGTCACAAACAGTCACAATCAATATACACAAGATAGGTTGACGATCACATTTGAAAAAGGAGCATATATATATATATATATATAGATATGTATATTGATATATATAGATGTATATATATTGATATATATATATATATATATTTGTATATATAAATTTTCGATATACATATATCTCATATTTATATATATATATATATATATTCATATATATAAATTTTCTATATATATATATCTCAGGGACGGGGTATTTGTTGAGATGCAAGAATGTTTGTTTTTGTCTCTTTCTTTGTACTGGTTACATATTTTTTGGCTCGAATCTCAAAAATACCCCATTTCTCTAAATACGCTTTCCGGCACATAGGTTGGATTTGGTTGTTTTGTGTGGTCTCTCGAGGGCGCCATGTTTATTCACATGTTCACATACCCCAGGTTGGGTCAAACCCCAATTTTTGAATCTCGAAAATAGTAACGGATCTTCTTCTTCAGATTTTAGTAGGCCAAAGTTGACTTAAAAGTCTGTCGTGACAACCGACTCGGAGCTCCAGCGCCCATACCCCGATCTCCGAACAATTCCCATCTATGCGGTCCAGACTTTGAGAATCTGGGCACGAAATAAAACTTGTTCGAGAGTGTCCGAATGATTAAAAAGAGTTTACTGTTTTCAATCCTTACAAAGCAAACCCTTTTTTTTGTTAGGGACGGGGTATTTTTGAGATTCGATTCTACCCAATATGTCAAAATTCATTTTTTGAGGAAAAAAATTGGGGGTTACGTGACTGGGAGACCCGATGGTTCGGGGCCGTCTCGGCAAGAGGTAAAGAATGATGTGTGAAAGTACCTCCAAACAATTGTCATTTGCCTTTAAGCAGTTTCTGATCAAAAGCTTGCTCACCCTGACCGTGTACAGTAGGGTTCCGAGACATAGAAACTGGCAGATAGAAACTGCAGCCAGAAATTTAGCCAGTTTCTTCCACTTTTTTTAGCAACCCGCTGGCAGCGATTTGGGCAGTTTCGTAGTGATTTATTGAAACTTCTCCAGGATTCAAAAAACATAAAATGTAGTAAAAATCAACGTAAAATCTTTTTAAAAAACATAAGATATCTTAAAAAATCATAAAATCTCTCAACAGATCAACATAAAATCTCTTGAAAATTTTAACATGAAATCTCGATATAGAAAAATTTTTTGGCCAGTTTCTCGCACTGTACTTTAGAAATCCGCTGGCTTGGGTGGCAGTTTCTTAATGGTTTATAGAAACAAGAAACAACAAGAAACAACCAACGCTGGCAGGCTGGGTGTTGGCTTCATCAATGTGTGCTTAGAAACACGCTGGCTGGGTCATTTCGGTGGTTTCTATGTCCCGGAACCCTACTGTAATTAGCCCAATGTGACCTAATTCATGCAGGGAAAGCGCAAGAGAGAGAGAATAGGGGAGAGAGCGAGCGAGAGGGGTCAAGGGAGAAGGAGGCACGGAGTGCGTGAGATACAGCGCGAGTGCGAAAGAGAGCACAAGAGAATGCACGCGCGAAAGAATGAGAGAACATGTATGTGTTTGTGTGTGTGCAGGCACGCGCGTGTGTGTGCACATATGAGTGTGTGTTGTCGTGTGTTGTGAATTGTGTGTGTTTGTATGTTTGTGTGTGTGCGTTGGGATATTCAGTTCCAGTTTTTGCACTTGTGTGCACAGGGGACCCCCAAAATACCACACAATATGATCGAGTCGTGTCGCACGCATGGATTGGTCGTGTCGCACGTATGGATGAGTCATGTCACACATATAAAAGGGTCATGTCACATGTATGAAGGCGGTACATCACACACTGAGAGTATGGGTCTACAGCGAAATGGTACAGGTTAAACGAAGGCAGCTGTTGTGCTCATTTAAACAAAGGAATCAAACTAGCCCTTAAACGAGTGTGCCAGTGAGCTTACGCCACAATGCAGACTTCTATTAGATAAATCAGAAACGATCCCAACGACAATTGATATCCCGATGCTTCAGGCTCGTATACCACGCTTTGCACAGGTCTTTCAGACAACATATCTTGACGTCTACGACTCCCTCGAATCAAGGTTGATCCTTGCACGTCCCATTGTATCTATCTTCGGTTCTGTTTCTAATAAGGGCAAAGGAGGTATCTAAAGAGTAAACCCTAAACATTTCTCAGTTGGCTAGATAATAGTCAACCTCAAATTGGAGATCATTATTGATCTTTCCATTGGTTTTCCAATAAACAACATTATCTCTCTCTCGTCAACCCCAAATGTGACTGATGTGAGTGACGGTCTACACGCGCCAGAGTCACACAATAATTCTGATACCCCCCCTCACTCAAATAGTGCATGGTATACGAGAATGTCATGTTTGAGCGAAAGACTCTTGTAAAAAATCTGATTACTGAGAACATAGAATCCAAGAGCCATAAGACCACAAGAAGCATTTTGAATACTGATGCACGGGCATAAGAAGGGCCAGATGAACATCATTTGCCTCAACGTGCTTGTCGCCAAGAAGTTGATTTGTAAAGGATTCGAAAGGTACTTGATGCAAAGTTTTAGTTTCAATGTTGATATCTGCACTGCAGTAGGGCACTCTTTAGCACTGATGATTCCTGAATGAAGCAGATACAAAGGGCAACATGTTTACAGCGCCAACTGTAATGCATGTTGTGCGCTGGGGGGACACAACAAGAGTTTTCTTGACAGATCAAAATTGAAGGTGGGGTTGTGCATTTCTCGAACGAACGTGGATTCTCAATGCAATCCAGTTTACAAGGAATTTCATAAAATTTGATGTTGTAGAAACGAAACAATTCGTCAGTAGCAATGCAACCCAGATCTTCAAGTTGACACAGCAAACATCTGGCCAGCGCTCGAACATGACTACAGGAAGCAAACGCCGAGCGCTTAAAACCCATTTTTAAGGGCGAATTTGCTATATGATTGATGATTGCTTTTATTACTTGTAACAGTAATTTAGTACCCTTGCTTGAGGTTCTATGTTCCTACTACCAAAATGTAGAGGAGACTTGAAATCTAGGTCTGTGCACCTCTTAGGTACTTGTGTAAAGAAAACAGATGTGCAATGCCAAATTCCGGTTTTTCCTGCGGCCAAACACGTATTTTTTCGGAAGCCGCCACTGCGCAGCAGTATCCTTTACGCACGTACCCAAGAAGTGTACAGACCTAGATCTCAGTCTCCTCTACATTTTGACATCAGAAACATGTAGCAAATTTGCTCTCAAAACATATTTCTAGCGCTCAGCGTTGCTCAAGCGCTGGCCGCAGGTTTGCCGCGTCAAGATTAATTTTACATTACAACCCACGAGTTGTTTCGTTTTATTCGGTGAAATGCCTTGTAATCTGGATTCCATTGAGATTCTGCGTGCGTTCGAGAAATACCCAACCCCAACTGCAGAAAACCAAGTTCCACAGCAGGCTAGACCGACCATACAAACACACAAGAACAGCCAGCCAGTATCATGAGCTCCGTCGCAGATATGCTTGTCGCCACCATTCGGGAAAGAGTCGCGTGTCAAAGAAAAACATCGCAAAAATACATCGCAATTCATATGTTGCACAAGACTCCCTTTAACTGCGTGTAAGGCCTTAGACAACGTATTTCAGCATCGAATCCCTACGGCCCACCTCATATGCTGTACAAATGTCATATATGTTGTCTAAGAATTACACAACATATGAAATATCTTACACAACATATGACAAAAATTTACACAACATACGACAAAAATTAGACAATATATATGAATTTCTTAGACAACACGTGAATTTTCCTACACAACATATGAAAATATCCTGTACAACACATGTTAATGATTTGTACAACATATATAAAAAGTATACAACACATGACCAACTATTAAACAACATACAATACATTTCATAGAACATATGATTACATGTTAGACTACATATCATTACAAATTAGGCAACATATTACCTGAATTACACGCCATATATGTGTTGAATAACCATTTAGTAGCATATGAGGACAATTGGACAACACATGAAATGAGATAACATAAGATTTTGTTGTCAACCAGATTGGTTTGTGTTCAATGGATTCAAAAACCTTTCCAACAGGGATAACAACTGTGTCCCCCCCCTCCCCCCCCCATCCAAAGTAGTTGCACCTACTACTCTCTATTATAAGAACTCATCTTACTTTCACGTGTAATTCGAGATACAACTAGTGCTTTTTCGGGGTTTTTTTTTCCTTGGGCGCTGTCTTCGTATCTTTATTCTTTTCTTTGCCTTTCTTGAATTCTTCGCCGGCGATTCTTCACCGTCAACCTCGGCGTCTTGCTTGGCTGCGGATTTTCCTTTGGCGTCTTGGTCGCGTTTGGCGTCCGAGTCATGTCACCACTTCCGCTTGAAGTCACGAACTCCATTACCGTGGTCGGGATGTTCCATCTTGAACATGGTGTATGCAGTGGAACATATCTCCCATAGAATGGGTTTGAGCGCGCGGTGCAACTGTGCAGTCCATTTTTTGAATGCATCCTCGCCGGATTCCTTGCCTGGCACTTCAGTCATGTTGTCCTGGGACTTGAAGGCCATGAGCGCCACTTGGCGCAGTTCTTTGAGTTTGTCCACGCTCGTTTTGTTCCAATCTCGGTTTTGAAAGTTGGATTTTTTGATGAGCCCGCAATATATATATACACAAATATATATATATATACATGTATATATATATATATATATATATATATATATATATATATATATATATAAATATATATATATATATATTTATATATATATATATATATATATATATATATGTATATATATATATATATATGTATAAATGTAAATATTTATGTATATATATTGCTCCACTTTTTAAGAAAGTGCTGTGTACTGACCTGAGGGTCGAAAAAGTCAAACGGAGTTGCTTCCATGAAATCGTCCAGCTTCCCACTATTGCACCATTTCCACTGGAAGCTCTGCTCGTAGGCAGTACAGAAATTCCCACAGCACCCGCATCCAAACCTCAAAATCTGGTCGTATGTGTCACACAAGAGGGGGGAGGGGGGGGGTAGAGCATTTTTTTGCTAGCAAGTTCTCTTACTGCCGTGTGCCTTCTCCAACACTGAGGACTTCATACTGACGCTGTCTTATGACAACACTTCAGAGGCACACACATACAGCTCACCTGTGGAAAGTCTGTGCATATCCGAGCCGGGGGACACATAGTAAGCACGGAGGCCCAATTGGAGTTCGAGATTCACGTCCATTGAATGCGCCGCAGAGCACCAATTGCGATATTTAAAAGCTATTTGTTTCAACGTGACACTGCTGAATGCCAACAAACCTCAGCACAGCGGCCCTGTCGCGTCCTGAAAGTGCCATTCAAATGTATCTAGACGTCCACCATGTGCATGAATGTCTTCTCATTGCGCACGAGGTCATGTTCCTGGCCCTTGACCTGGACGTTGCGCGCACCAGTCCCTCCCAAGTGTGTTGTCTCACCTTTACCAAGCGGTTTGCCATACCGCGTCACAGTTTTCGGATCCATCCTGAAGAGCACACACATGCAGAGTCAGTACTGGGTGCCAGGCAGCCCCACACAAGCTAAATGACAAGGCAGCACCAGAATGTGACTTGTGGCGCATGAAGCATCTGTACATGCACAGTATAAAAACGCTGCCGCGCGCCCGCGCGCCCAGAAATCTTACCATCCCAGTGGCATCAGCACCATGGACTTTTCC